>Ga0308158_10000522_pt1 | contig 59015 bp, 64 predicted proteins | sample PhyBR2_FD_201038 | JGI IMG/M metagenome (GOLD analysis project Ga0308158, IMG submission 201038) | Phyllosphere microbial communities from UC Gill Tract Community Farm, Albany, California, United States - DLSLB.R2 | ecosystem: Host-associated > Plants > Phyllosphere > Unclassified | place: USA... | reverse complement strand
CTACGGACTACTAAAAGGTTATGTTGATCCTTTTAAAATTAACGGTCCGTTCGTCTAGGGGTTAGGACGCCAGGTTTTCATCCTGGTAACAGGGGTTCGATTCCCCTACGGACTACTAAATTAGTTGTAAATAAGTTTTATAAAATAATATTTGGTGTCTCGGATCTTATTTTATTAGTTAAAACCAAAGTGATTGATTTTCAATTGTGGGAGGTTTTTCTTTATTTAACTAATAGTTTATAAATAATTATTACAATTAAAAGAGTACAAAAATGGCAAATCACAAGTCAGCTTTAAAAAGAATCAGAAGCAACGAAAAAAAGAGAGTGTTGAACAAATATCAGCATAAGACAACTCGTAATGCGATCAAAGCTTTACGTTTGGTTGAAGATAAAACTGAGGCTATCGCAAAATTATCAGTTGTATCATCTATGATTGATAAGTTAGCTAAGAAAAACATCATCCACGCTAACAAAGCTTCTAACTTAAAATCTAAGTTAACAAAACATGTTTCTGCCCTTTAACAAGCAGAAATGTTATTAAAATACATTAATTTTAAGCTCTCCATAAAACGAGAGCTTTTCTTGTTATGCCCCTATAAGGCTAACTACAATATTTGATATTTTTTTTATGACCCAAATTAGAAACATCGCAATTATTGCACACGTTGACCACGGTAAAACGACTTTGGTTGACAAGATTATGTACCATTGTCAGCTATTCAGAGAGAATGAAAATACCGGTGATTTGATTCTTGACAATAACGATATCGAAAGAGAAAGAGGGATCACCATCGTATCTAAAAACGTTTCCGTAAAATACAAAGGAACTAAAATCAACATCATCGATACCCCGGGACACGCGGATTTCGGTGGAGAGGTAGAACGTGTATTAAATATGGCCGACGGGGTACTGCTTATTGTAGATGCTTTTGAAGGTCCTATGCCACAAACGCGCTTTGTATTACAGAAAGCCATTGAATTAGGTTTAAAACCGTGCGTGGTAATCAATAAGGTTGACAAGGAAAACTGTACACCTGATGAAGTACACGAAAAGGTTTTTGATTTAATGTTTGAACTGGGTGCTGAGGAATGGCAGCTTGATTTTCCGGCTGTTTACGGATCTGCCAAAAACAACTGGATGTCCGACGACTGGAAAAAACCTACAACAACCATGGAACCTTTACTTGAAATGGTTCTTGAACATATTCCTGCAGCTGAAGAGAAAGAGGGTACTCCTCAGATGCTCATTACGTCACTTGACTACTCTTCTTTTACAGGACGTATCGCCATCGGCCGTCTGCACCGCGGTGTATTGAAAGAAGGCATGCAGATTTCACTTGTAAAACGCGAGGGCGGTGTTGTTAAATCCAAAATCAAGGAACTTTATACATTTGAGGGACTTGGAAAAATGAAGGTTAGCGAAGTACGTGCAGGAGATATCTGTGCCGTAGTCGGAATCGAAGGTTTTGAAATCGGGGACTGTATCGCGGATTATGAAAACCCGGAAGGCCTTGAAACGATTTCTATCGACGAACCAACGATGAGCATGTTGTTTACGATTAATGATTCTCCTTTCTTCGGTAAGGAAGGTAAGTTCGTTACTTCAAGACATATTAAAGACCGTTTAACCAAAGAACTGGAGAAAAACCTTGCACTGCGTGTACAGGAAACAGATTCTGCCGATAAATTCATGGTTTTCGGACGCGGGGTTCTGCACTTATCGGTACTCATCGAAACCATGCGTCGTGAAGGATACGAGCTTCAGATCGGACAGCCTCAGGTAATCATCAAAGAGGTGAACGGAGTTAAATGCGAGCCTGTTGAGGAACTCACAATCGACATCCCTGAAAATTTATCAGGACGCGCTGTAGAATTCGTAACATTGCGTAAAGGAGAGATGTTGTCTATGGAACCAAAAGGTGACCGTATGATCATCAAATTCAATATCCCGTCACGCGGAATCATCGGATTGCGTAACCAGTTGCTTACGGCTACTGCGGGTGAAGCTATTATGGCCCACCGTTTCCTTGAATACCAACCTTTCAAAGGCGAAATCGCCGGACGTAACAACGGTTCTTTAATCTCTATGGAGAACGGAAAAGCCATTCCTTATTCTATTGATAAATTACAGGACCGCGGTAAATTCTTCGTTGATCCTAACGAGGACATTTATGAGGGCCAGGTAATCGGGGAAAATTCGCGTGCTGATGATATGACGGTGAACGTTACCAAAACGAAGAAACTGACGAACGTTCGTTCTTCCGGAAACGACGATAAGGCCCGTATCATTCCTGCTATCAAATTCTCGCTTGAGGAAGCTCTTGAATACATCCAGAAAGACGAATATGTGGAAGTAACCCCGAAATCGTTACGCTTACGTAAAATATACTTAAACGAAAACGATCGTAAACGTTACAAAATCGACTAATACAAAACGACCTTCGGGTCGTTTTTTTTTATCTTTTAAAAATCTGTCTGTCGACAGAAAACATTTTAAACTCAACAAAAAAACAGCTGTACTTATAAAGTTACAGCTGTTCTGCTTTTTTAATAAAATCAATTTTTAATTGTCTTCTCCTGAAGTATCTTCATCATATTCTTCAAACTCATCTTCAGAGAACCAGAAGCTGTCCAGCATGGTCTTATCTACAAATATTTCCAACCGTTCTGTTTCTTTATCGGACACATATAAACGCTGGGTTTTCCCGATACTTTCAGATAAACGGTAAAGCCTTGTGTCGTGGCGCTTCTTCAAAAGTTCGTCGGTATGGGCAATGACAAAAACCTTGAGCTGGTTAACGTCAAAACCGGCATTTCCGAACATAAAGCTCAGGCGTTCCGGTGTTCCGATGAGAATGTCTATGCCCAGAGATATCTGGTTTTTATCTTCATCGAGATCGGTTTTGTCATGTGTCATGAAGATGCGCAGACCGGTGTATTTTGCAAATGCTTTTATCACAGCTTCCATACGAAGGGCTTCTTCCTTATCCTGTACAATGATAAGCGCGCGCGGCGAAAGCATAAAAGGTTTTTCGAGCCGCTGAATTACTGAAACCGCAATGATTTCTTCACGATCTTTCTGGTCTTCAATTATCAGTACTACGTCATTCCCGGACTTGATTGTTCCGAATGCCTCCTTTAATACCGCAGAAGCTTCTGTGAGTCCGTTTTCTATAAGGGCCTGCTGCAACTGCGCATTTATTTTCTTTAATTTCATTTCTATATTACTTGGATGCAAATAGTTCTACATCGGATTTAGATATTTCTTTTCCTCCGAGGATGATGAGCCTTTCAACCACATTGCGAAGCTCCCGTATATTCCCGGTCCAGTCATACTGTTTCAGCAGTTCCACCGCTTCATCGGAAAATATTTTTTCAGCACTTCCGTTTTCCTCGGCAATTTTTTTAGTAAAATGAGTAATAAGCAACGGAATGTCTTCTCTTCGGTCGTTCAAAGCCGGTACCTTAATAAGGATCACGGCAAGCCGGTGGTACAAATCTTCGCGGAACCTTCCTTCCTCAATTTCTTTGCGCAGGTCTTTATTAGTAGCTGCAATTACGCGTACATCTACTTTAATGTCTTTGTCGGCCCCTACCCTTGTAATAATATTTTCCTGAAGGGCACGAAGCACTTTAGCCTGTGCTGCAAGGCTCATATCACCGATTTCATCAAGAAAAATCGTTCCTTTATCTGCTGCTTCAAACTTTCCGGCACGGTCTTTTACAGCAGAGGTAAACGCTCCTTTAACATGCCCGAACAGTTCACTTTCGATGAGTTCGGAAGGAATAGCCGCACAGTTTACCTCTACCAGCGGATATTGTGCCCTGTTGCTTTTTTCGTGCAGATTATGGGCTACGAGTTCCTTACCCGTACCGTTGGGTCCTGTAATAAGTACCCGAGCATCGGTTTCGGCTACTTTATCAATCATTTCTTTAATCTGATGGATCGGCTGGCTTTCTCCTATCATATGGTAATTTTTGCTTACCTTCTTCTTTAAACGCTTGTTTTCCACCACGAGGAGCTTGTTATCCAGCGCATTCCTTACCGTAGTAAGCAGCCTGTTTAAATCGGGTGGTTTGGAAATATAATCAAATGCTCCGTAACGCATGGTATTTACAGCCGTTTCCAGATCACCATGCCCCGAGATCATAAGAAAAGGGATTTCGGGTTTTATTTTCTTTGCTTCCTGAAGCACCTCTTCCCCGTCTTTTTTGGGCATTTTGATGTCACAGATCACAAGATCAAAATCTTCTGCTTTTATCTTTTCAAGTCCTTCTTCTCCGTCGGCAGCCTCTGAAATGAGGTACTGGTCGTTTTCTTCTGCCAGTATTTTAGCCAGTACCCTGCGGATGGAAGCTTCGTCTTCTATAATTAAAATCTTAGCCATATTTAATACTTAAGCCATTTTAAAAGTTCTCTCCAGGTTGGTTTCTTCCCGTACATCAAAATTCCCACCCGGTAAATTTTGGACGCGATCCAAACAATACCTATAAAGGTAGCAAATAAAAGGGCAATTGACAGGGCAATCTGATAAAAAGGAACGCCAAACGGAATGCGCATAAGCATTACGATTGGAGATGTAAACGGAATCATTGAAAAAATCGTGGCAACTGTTCCGTGCGGTTCGTTCATAACGGTAAAGAATCCGATGTATACCCCCAACATAAGCGGCATAATAACGGGGAACATAAACTGCTGCGTATCGGTTTCATTATCAACTGCTGCTCCGATGGCCGCATATAACGAGCTGTAAAGGAAATATCCTCCTATAAAATAAATAATAAAATAAAAAACAAGACTAAGCAAAGGCAGCTTGGCTATTTCAGCAATGTAAAGCTTTAAGTCGGCCAGTTTACCCGTTTGCATGGCCAGCTCTGTCGTAGGCGTTGAAGTATTGAGGCCCAATACCGAATTGGCTACAAACATGAGTACAAGTCCTACAACTGCCCAGATCACAAACTGCAGGATCCCCGCAAGCGTCGTCCCGACAATTTTACCCATCATCAGCTGAATAGGTCGGATAGACGACACAATGATTTCGATAATACGGTTCGTTTTTTCTTCGATCACACTGCGCATCACCATATTCCCGTAGATGATGATAAACATCATGATAAGATAACCGAAAACGGCACCGATACCGACTTTTATTTCGTTAATCCCTTTTACCGTTTCTTCACCAGACGCTTTGGTAAGATGCATTTTCACATCGATTTTGGAATGGTCCAGTGCTACTGTATCAATACCCTTAGTACTCAGGTTCTGGCGCGTAAGCTTGTCGGAAAGAATACTTTCCACATCGGATATAAATCCTAAACTCGGGCTGTCTTCAGATACGTATTCGATGCTTTTTTCATATTCTTTAAGATTCGGCTTTTTAGGAATAAACAGAATTCCCTCGTAATTAGCCTGTGAAATACTGTCTTTTAAAACAGCCGGATCTATCTTGGAAACATCGTGATACTTATAACTTTCATTGCTTTTAAAACCCGAAACAAACAATCCTGTTTCATCGTGTATGCCTATGTGTTTGATATCGGTTTTCATCGAGCTCAGGTAGGCAATGAGCACCGCCACGGCCACAAAGATCAGTGGACTTACGAAGGTCATGACAATAAACGATTTATTTCGCACCTTGGAAATAAACTCTCTTTTAATAATTAATGATAATACACCCATTAGTTATTGGTAACAGTTTGAATAAAAATATCGTTGATACTCGGAATTTTTTCAGAAAAATGTGTAATCTGTCCGTACGGCAGCAAATCCTGCAGTAATTCATTGGCATGGTGTTCGCCCAGTCCCACAGACAGCTGTAATTCTTCATTAAGAGATTTGAAAAAGATGTCTTCGATATCGTATTTTGTTTTTAGAAAGGATCTTAACTGCTCCGGATTCTGCGTCATAATCCCCAGATCAAAAGTATTGGACCGGTACTGTTTTTTGATGTCCATGAGTGTTCCGTCGAGTAATTTATCCGATTTGTGAATGAGCGCTATCTCGTCGCACATCTCTTCCACGCTTTCCATACGGTGCGTTGAAAAAATGATGGTACTGCCTTTTTTCTTAAGTTCCAGGATTTCATCTTTAATGATATTGGCATTTACAGGATCGAATCCCGAAAAAGGCTCATCAAAAATCAAAAGTTTAGGCTGGTGCAATACCGTTACCACAAACTGGATCTTCTGGGCCATTCCCTTGGAAAGTTCGTGAATTTTTTTGTTCCACCAATCGCTTATCTCGAGTTTTTCAAACCAGTACTGCAACTGTTTTTTTGCATCTTCTTTGGAAATTCCCTTGAGCTGTGCCAGATAAAGGGCCTGTTCTCCTACCTTCATTGTTTTATACAAACCGCGTTCTTCGGGCATGTATCCGATGTGCCTGATGTGCTGTGGTCCCAGTTTTTCACCGTCGAGCAGGACATCACCGCTGTCGGGAAAAGTGATCTGATTGATGATTCGTATAAGGGATGTTTTCCCTGCGCCGTTTGGTCCGAGTAAACCAAATACGCTTCCTTTTGGTATTGCCAGGGAAACATTGTTCAAAGCTGTTTTATCACCATACTTTTTTACAACGTTTTTAACTTCAAGTATTGAATGCATAGTTTTAAACTATTTTTTAATTCGGATATGAGGTTCTCAACTGCCTAAAAAAAACCCATCCTTGCTTACACAAGGATGGGAAAAATTGCTATGAAAAAGAAAATCCACCGTTTTATAAGTGTAATACAAATGTATAAAACATTTTTTAATTACGAAAACATTTCCTTTACTTTTTCAAAAAAACTTTTATCTCCTTTTTGAGGATGTGGTATAAAATTTTCGTCATCCTTCATTTTTTCGAAGAAATCACGTTGTTCTTTTGTTAATTTTTTAGGTGTCCAGACATTGACATGTATAAGGAAGTCGCCATTTCCATACCCGTTAAGGCTTGGCAATCCTTTTCCTTTAAGGCGTAATATTTTTCCGGACTGTACACCTTCTTCTATTTTGATGCGTACCTTTCCGCTGACCGTATCTACTTCTTTTGATCCTCCCAAAGCGGCTTCGGCAATGCTGAGATACAGATCGTAATGAATATTTTCGCCTTCCCGTTTTAAGAATTCATGTTCAATTTCCTCGATTACTACGATTAAATCCCCCGGTATGCTGTTTGCTCCGGGAGCATCGTTTCCTTTTCCTGATACCTTAAGCTGGATACCGTCCGAAACACCGGCCGGGATTCTGATTGATACAGTTTCCTCTACCGTAATCATCCCGTCTGCATCTGCTCCTTCAGGTTTATGATCCAGCACCTGACCCGATCCGTGACATGTAGGACATGGAGAAGAGGTTTGCATACGTCCCAGAATAGTGTTCTGTACCCGCATTACCTGGCCTGAACCATTACAGGTTCCACAGGTTTTGTACGAAACGCCCTGGGCCTGTACTTTTCTTTTTACCTTTACCTTTTTCTCTACGCCGGCAGCAATGTCTTCAAGCGTGAGCTTTACCTTGATACGCAGGTTGGATCCTTTTACCCTGCGCTGTCCACCGCCACCAAAACCACCGAAACCTCCAAAGCCGCCAAAACCACTACCAAAGATGTCTCCAAACTGGCTGAAGATGTCTTCCATATTGTTAAAGCCACCTCCGCCGCCGAAACCACCGGCTCCTTCAAACGCTGCGTGACCGTACTGGTCGTAACGTGCCTTTTTATCGGGATCGCTTAAAACCTCGTATGCTTCCGCTGCAAGTTTAAAGTTTTCCTCGGCTTCTTTATCGCCGGGATTTTTATCGGGATGGTATTCTATGGCTTTCTTACGGTACGCTTTTTTAATGGCACCGGCATCGGCACTTTTGTCAATCCCTAATATTTCGTAATAATCTTTTTTCATCTGAGTCTACTATTGTCCGATTACAACTTTTGGAAAGCGGATGATTTTGTCTCCTAATTTGTATCCTTTTTCAATTACATCCACCACTTTACCTTTCATATCATCGCCTGCAGGAATCTGCGTCACTGCTTCCGCTATATCAGCATCGAAGGTATCACCGGCATTTATTTCAACGAGATTTAACCCCTTTGAGGACAAATTGTCACGTAATTTCGTCGATATTAGGTTAAAACCTGTCAGATGTTCGCTCGCTCCTGCGGATTCCATCTGGAGAATTGCCCTGTCAAAATCATCGAGAACCGGTAAAATCCCCTTCATTACATCTTCATTTGCCGTAGCAAACAATTCCAGACGCTCACGGGCAGTTCTTTTACGGAAATTTTCAAATTCAGCAAACAACCTCAGGTATTTATCCTTTTCCGCAGCCAACTGCTCCTCAAACTGTTCTTTTTCAGAAAGTTGTTCAGAAGTTTCGGAAATATCCTGCTGTTCCTTTAAATCGTTCTCCATATTTTGTTGCGTATCTTTCATTTCTTCGTTTTCCATAATCATCAGTATTTAACTGTACTTCCTTAAACAAAATTAAAGCCAAGCTCGTTTTATGGACAAATTGGCAGTACCACAAGGTATTAATCTAGATTAAGAAATGGCTGCTCCCCTCTTTTTTTCATTTTTATAAATGTAAAATAAATATATTTGTAGGAATAAAATTATGTATCATATGAAAAAAAACGTATTAACCCTCGTTGCTTTAGCAGCCTTATCATTAACTGCCTGTAAAAAAGAAAATGCTACTGTTGAAACAACAGATGCTATTGAAACAACGACTCAGACTGCCGATGCCGTAACATATAATGTAAATACGGCTGAATCTAAAATTGACTGGGTTGGAGGAAAAGTTTCAGGTGATCAGCATACCGGAACAATCGCTTTGAAAGACGGACAATTCTTCGTGACAAACAATGCCGTAACAGGAGGTAAATTTACTATTGACATGAACAGTATTGCAGTTACCGACATTACCGATGCTGAAATGAAAGCAGGTTTGGAAGGGCACTTAAAGGGGTCTACGGCTGAAAAAGAAGATCATTTCTTCAATGTGAGCAAATACCCGACTTCTTCTTTTGAAATTACAAAAGTTACGGAAGAAAACGGGAAACAGGTTGTTGAAGGAAACTTAACAATGAAAGGGGCTACACACGGAATCAAGTTCCCGGCTACTGTAACGGTTACAGATTCAGAAGTGAGTGTTGTATCGGATGAATTCGAGATCGACAGAACAAAATGGGGTATTAACTTTAACTCGGGATCTGTGATGAAAGACCTTGCAGGAGATAAAGTAATCAACGATAACATCAAGTTAAAAGTTGCCGTAAAAGCAACAAAATAATATCTGGCAGCGCCAAAAAAGAAACTCCCGCCTTATGTACGGGAGTTTTTTATTTATAGAGTTAAAACATTTTTTATTCGTCTGAAAGCTTCAATAAGTAATTCTTCACTTGTGGCATAAGACAATCTGATGCAATCTGCATTTCCGAAAGCTGCTCCGGTTACAGTGGCTACATTGGCTTCTTCGAGAAGGTACATGGCCAGATCATCTGCATCCTTGATAAGTGTTCCGTTTAAGGTTTTTCCAAAATAGAAAGACACATCGGGGAAAGCATAAAAAGCCCCCTCCGGTCTGTTTACCTTAAGTCCCGGTATGTTGTTAATAAGGTCTATAACCAGGTCACGGCGTTTATGGAAAGCCTCTACCATATAATGAATCTCCTTAGGATCGGCTTCTAAAGCCGTAATGGTTGCACGCTGTGCCACGGAGTTGGCTCCGCTTGTAACCTGCCCCTGCAGTTTGGTGCATGCTTTTGCAATGAATTCCGGTGCTCCAATGTACCCGATTCTCCATCCCGTCATGGCAAACGCCTTGGCAACTCCGTTTACCGTAATCGTACGTTCGAACATACCCGGTATAGAAGCAATGCTGCAGAATGTACCTGCAAAATTGATGTGTTCGTAAATTTCATCTGATACAATGTAGATATTCGGATGTTTTTCAAGTACGGCAGCCAGTGCCTCAAACTCTTCCCTGCTGTATACAGACCCCGACGGATTGCACGGAGAGCTGAACCACATCATTTTAGTTTTAGGGGTAATGGCAGCTTCGAGCTGCTGCGGTGTAATTTTAAAATCCGACTCCACAGTGGTTGGTACCTCTACCGGAATTCCGCCTGACATCTTTATAATTTCAAAATAGCTCACCCAGTACGGCGCAGGTAAGATCACCTCATCCCCGTCGTTAATCATGGCCTGGGCAATATTGTACAGCGACTGTTTTGCCCCGGTAGAAACTACAATATTCCCTGGTTTATATTCCAAACCGTTATCGCGTTTGAACTTGGTTATGATGGCCTGCTTTAATTCAGGGTATCCATCTACGGGTGAATAGGTACTCCAGTTTTCATCAATGGCTCTTTTGGCTGCTTCCTTAATGAAATCGGGCGTATTGAAATCAGGTTCCCCCAAACTCAAACTTATAATATCCTTACCTGAAGCTTTAAGTTCACGGGCTTTTGCAGCCATGGCAAGGGTTTGAGAAACTGACAGATTGTTAATTCTGTCCGATAACGCGTTTGCACTCATTTTAAATCAATGTTAGTTTGCTCAAAGTTACTTAAACACCAAATTATATAAAAACAATTTGACCGAAATTACGTAATTTCGCAAAAATTATTTTTATGGATGAAATTCTAAGCCAATTCCCCGATCTGACTGAATTACAGGTAAGCCGGTTCGAAAAACTCGGCACTTTATATCAGGAATGGAATGCCAAAATCAACGTTATTTCAAGAAAGGATATTGACCAGTTGTATACAAAACACGTGCTGCATTCGTTGGGTATTGCCAAAATAATATCATTTAAACCCGGAACCGATATTATGGATGTAGGTACAGGCGGTGGATTTCCTGCCGTTCCGCTTGCCATTATGTTTCCCGAAACAAACTTTTATGCCATCGATGTCATTGCAAAAAAAATAAGGGTCGTGAATGAAGTAGTAGGTGCGCTCGGTCTTAAAAACATCAAAGCCGAACAAAAGCGTGCGGAACTGGTACAGGAGCATTTTGACTTTATTATAAGCAGGGCCGTGACCAATATGCCCGATTTTGTTTCCTGGGTAAAAGGTAAAACAAAAAAACAGTCGGTTCACGAACTGCCGAACGGCATCCTTTACTTAAAAGGAGGGGATCTTGAAGAGGAGTTGAAAGACTTTCCGAAGGCTACGTTATATGACCTGCATCCTTTTTTCAAGGACGAATTTTTCGAAACAAAAAAGGTGGTGCATCTTCCCCTGAAATACAAGGGTTAAGCATATCAGGAATGATACAGGTCTTTTAAGGCGTCATCCAGTTTTTTAAATTTAAAACGATATCCTGCAGGCTCCAATCTTACAGAATGTACCTGTTGGCTTGATAAGACCAAAGCTGCCCGTTCCCCAAGTACTGCTTTAAGCATAACCGACGGTATATTGGGCAGCCATATTTTTTTATGGAGCCTGGACGCCAGGGTGTTCAGGAACATTTTTTGCCTAACGGGCGACGGTGCTACTACGTTAAAAATACCTGTTTGCTGCTGCACTATTAAATGGTCAACGATCTGAATAACGTCTTCGAAGTGAATCCATGACATCCATTGCCTGCCGTTTCCAAGACTTGCTCCAAAACCCTTTGAAACCACATTTGCCAGAACATGCAATACACCTTCATCCTTAGATAAAATAAGTCCGAACCGTACGATAGCCGTTTTGATTCCCAGGCTTTCAAACCTTTTGTTAGCGTGCTCCCATTTCTTACAGACTTCTGCTAAAAAGTCATTTCCGAACTGTTCCGTTTTCTCTGTATACAAGTTGGTTTCGCTTGACGTATAAATGCCAATAGCAGATGCATTCACGATATATTCTACTTCGTGTTCCTTTTCGCTGAGCATTTTAAAAAGAACGTCGGAACAGTTCAAGCGGCTTTCAAGAATGAGTTTTTTATTCCGGGTATTCCAACGACAGTTTATAGTATGTCCTGCCAAATTTACAACCGCCTTTACACCCTTCAGGCATTCTGTATCGATTTCTCCTGCATGCGGCTTCCACAAAAAACCCTTGAAATTCGATGTATTCTTAATCTTTTTATACGAAGTTGTTACATAGTGTATTTCATGCCCCTGCTGCATCAGCAGGGCACATAAGGCACTTCCTATAAACCCGTTAGCCCCTGTTACTAAAATTTTCATTTATTTTGCTTTTAGTGTCCATTCAAAATCATACATTCCCACTTTATCTCCCTTATCATCAAATCCTTCGGAACGTACCCAGAAAGAAACACCTTCCGAACTCTGTAATGCTTCTTCTATCTTCTCCCTGATGAGTGCTCCCTGAATGCATTTAAAGGTAATAACACCTTTAGCCTTTTTGGTAAACTGTGACTTCTGGTTGAGCACCAGCATTGAAATCCTGCGTCCTGATTCTTTAATAGCCTTCATGACCAGAACTCCTGTCGTAAGCTCAGCTCCCATGTTCTGAACAGCAAAATACATGGAATTAAACGGATTCTGGTTCAGCCACCCATATTTTACCCTTACCGTGCAATATTCTTTATCAAGCGCATAAACCCGTACACCACATAAATAAGCCGACGGTAAGTTTTTTAACAAATACAAATTGAGATTTCTAACGTTGAACTCCATAATACCAAGGTTTACTGCTAATTTACAAAAAAATAGTCCCAAAGACCAAAAAAAGCTAAAAGTTAAAAAAAAGTTAAATAATAGTACTATGTAATACAAAGTACATGTTTTTATATATATCTTTGTTATGTCAAAAGAAAGATTGATTAAGAAATAAAGGACGAGTGAAAACTAAGCCGGATTTAAAACCATCGCTACTGTGACCGCTTTTTTTAATTTGATTAGTTTAAAAAGTTTACTCAATAACCAGAAACAGCCCATCGTTTTCACTCCCCTTTAATTAGTATTGCGAACACAAAACATTAAGTTCTATGAATATTGAAAACACAAAAGCCCAAATGCGCAAAGGCATTTTAGAGTTTTGTATTCTTTCGCTTCTGAAGGACAAGGACTGTTACACGTCTGAGATACTTGATATGCTTAAAGATGCAAAACTACTGGTAGTGGAAGGTACCGTATACCCTTTGCTTACCCGTCTGAAAAACGACGATTTGTTAAGTTACCGCTGGGAAGAGTCGACCTCCGGTCCGCCGCGGAAATATTACAAGTTAACCGAACAAGGTATTTTATTTTTAAAGGAATTAGCCGTAACCTGGCACGAATTAAGTGAAGCAGTAAACATCATAACAAAAAAGCATAGCTATGAATAAGACCGTAACCATCAATATAGCAGGATTTGTTTATCATATAGACGAAGACGCCTTCAACAAGTTAGATTCCTACCTAAACGCAGTACGCGGTTCCATTCAGCAGGAAGGAGAAGAAGAGATCATTGCGGATATAGAAGGCAGAATCGGAGAATTATTTTCTGAAAGAGTAGATCAGCAGGGCGGTGTAATCCGAATGAACCATGTAGATGAAATCATCAACATTATGGGTAAACCGGAAGACTACATCATAGACGACGAAATACCTGTTCCCCAGCAGTTCATCACATCCAAACAGCCTAAAAAGATTTACCGCGACGGTGAAAAAAGGGTTTTCGGAGGGATATGCTCCGGCCTGGGACATTATTTAAATGTTGACCCCGTATGGATCCGCATCATTTTTGTCCTGCTTTTCTTCCTTTACGGAATCAGCATACTGGTATACCTGATTTTATGGATTGTGATTCCCAAGGCAAGAAATACTTCGGAAATCCTTGAAATGCTAGGTGAGCCCGTCACCATTTCAAATATAGAAAAACGGTTTAAGGACGGTGTACCCGTAAACTACAATTATTCAACCGGATCGTCGGCTGCGACTATCATCCGGAAGGTCATCGGTATTGTCTTAATTGTATTTTCAACCATATCCATTTTCGGAAGTTTCTTTGCCCCCCTGGCATTCAATGCCCAGAAAGATACTATTTTCAGAAACGTACTCATTTACAACGAAGCACAAATCGGAATTCCGTTCTGGGTACTGAACCTCAGCCTTTTTCTTGTATCCTGTCTGCCGTTCATTGTTCTGTTGCTTCTCGGGATTAAAATTCTTAAACCCAAGACCAAACACATCGGGCTTGTTTCAGGAATCCTCGGATTCTTCTGGCTGCTTGCCATTTTCATCTTTGCCTACTGTATGATCAACGCTGATTTTGAAAAGAACAAGATAAAGGATCTTTTCGACAATTCGTACGAAACAAAATTTACAAAGGCGGAACTTCCGCTGAATACACTTGATACGCTTAACCTTGTATTTGAGAAAGATCCGCGTATTTTCAATGTAAACGATACAATTAAAAATAATTACCGTTACAGTGAAATACAGCGGGTATCTGTAGAAATACTTGAATCGGCAATTGGAAAAGCCTATATAGAAGTTGAAGAAAAAACCTTTAACAACAAACGGTTAAATATCAAAAGTTTAGGAAAATATAACATTGAAATTGAATCCAGTAAATTTAGTCATACATTAAATTATAATTATTCAATAAAAAATGATACATTAGCACTGTCAAACAGTATATTAGCTACCTATAACGATTTCACGGAAGATAATGATGTACGTGTAAAAGTGTATATTACACCGGAACAGGCCATCAAGCTTAACGGAAAAGACAGTGAGTTCATCTGGTATCAGGATTTACAGGAAGGTAAGAATATATATATGTTTGATAAAACAGGAACATTAAAGAATACAACTGAAACTATAAACTAAAAAGAAGACAACTATGTTTTATTTATTACTGTTAATCGGACAAACCTTAATGGACCTCATCAAAAGTCTGTTTTAAGAAAACAAAAAACGCTTTCCTCGGGAAAGCGTTTTTTGTTTTGTATCAGCTCAGTGCCGCCGCCGCAACTCCGGCAATAATGGAAATAATAATTCCTAAAATGTAAAGACAAATCATCACAATCATTAATATTCCAATATATTTATAATGGGATTTAAGTTTAAGAATGGCTTCCGAAAACAAATCCTGGTCGGTAATCTCAATTGCGCGTTTTACTTTTGAAGAAAAATCGTAAAGGTATTTTAAAGGAAAAAAATATAACAGTGCAAGAAGGATGTACACCACGGCAACAACAGCGCCGACAAAAGAAGGCAGTGCTGCAGTTTCCGTACCTTCAAGCCGGTTTACCATTCCCATTATGGTTCCGAAAAACAGTCCGACAATAACCATGAACCCTGTTCCTATAAAACCTATAATTGCAATAAATTTTGCCCATTTGGCTGCTTCAACCAGATTGGACTTTATAACCTCTGTTAGTTGTAACTCGCGTCGGGACAAAGGCTGTTCAAAATTATTTTCCATAAAAATATGATTACTGTTCAAATTCTTTTAAGGTTTTCGTAATAATACGCACACAATCCAGCAACTGCTCTTCATTCATAACCAAAGGCGGTGCAAACCGAATGATGTTTCCGTGTGTCGGTTTGGCTAGAAGCCCGTTATCGCGAAGTTTTAAACAAATGTTCCACGCAGTATCGCTGTCTTCACTGTCGTTGATAAGGATGGCATTAAGCAACCCTTTCCCGCGCACCAGTGTACAGATGTTTGATGTTTTAATGTATTCGTTGAGCTTTTCGCGAAACAGTTCTCCTAATGTACGGGCGTTCTCGGCAAGTTTCTCGTCCACTACTACATCTAATGCTGCCATTGCAACAGCTGCTGCCATCGGGTTTCCTCCGAATGTAGAACCGTGCTGCCCAGGTTTTATTACTCCCATAATTTCATCGTTTGCCAGGACTGCGGAAACAGGGTACATACCTCCGGAAAGTGCTTTTCCCAAGATAAGGACGTCGGCTTTTATGTTTTCATGGTCGATCGCCAGCATTTTTCCCGTACGGGCAATCCCCGTCTGAACCTCATCGGCAATAAACAGTACATTATGCTGCCTGCACAGATCACGTGCCGCTGAAAGGTATCCTTCGTCCGGTACATATACCCCGGCCTCACCCTGTATAGGTTCTACAAGGAACCCTGCTACATTATGATTTGCAATAACATCTTTCAATGCCTCAATGTTATTATAAGGAATGCGTACAAACCCTTCTGTATAAGGTCCGTAGTTTTTACGGGCTTCCTGATCGTTGGAGAAGGAAATTATCGTTGTGGTACGCCCGTGAAAATTATTTTCACAAACAATGATCACCGCTTCTTCTTCCTTTATCTGTTTTACTTCGTAAGCCCATTTTCTCGTGAGCTTGATAGCCGTTTCCACAGCCTCGGCTCCGGAATTCATCGGCAACACTTTATCAAAGCCGAACAGTTCTGTAATTTTTTTCTCGTATGTTCCCAGCTTATCGTTATAAAAAGCACGCGAAGTCAGTGCCAGCTGCTGCGCCTGTTCTGTAATGGCATTGACAAGTTTAGGATGGCAGTGTCCCTGATTTACCGCTGAATAAGCAGACAGGAAATCATAATATTTTTTCCCTTCCACATCCCATACATAAACACCTTCTCCTTTTGTTAATACCACCGGCAGCGGATGATAATTATGTGCACCATACTTTTCTTCTAATGCAATTGCTTCGTTACTTGTTAATAAACTATTCATTTTTTTAGTTTATGATAATTAAAAAAACAGCCATTCCTACTTTTCCGGAGAGAAATCATCCGTTAGTGCAAGGTACGAAATCTTGTGAAATTACCCACTATCGCAATCATTTTAGTAAAACAGCTCCTAAGTTTTGCTTAACCTGTTCTTAAAAAAATCAAGCTTAAATATCCATATTAACAGGGATAGTTTCCCCGGGCTTCTTTTTATATTTTAGCTGATTCAGCTATATTAGCACATATATTAACATCCATTTACAGATGCCCACGCGTACGTTTAAAACCAGTTTCTTTTTTTTAAATCTCTTTTTATGGGGATTTGTTGCTGTGTACACACAGGTACGGGCGCAGGATATCCTCATAAATTACCAGCAGCATTACGCGAAAACCGTACCGGCATCGGCAGAGCGTTATGAAACCGCAGGAAAGTATGCCCAGGTTCTTTTCTTTAACCAGCAAACTGCCAAAGCATTTGATATACTCAATGAAAATGCCGAGACAGCCGAAAAAAACAGGGACTATAAATATGCTGCATACCTGTTTTCCATTCTGGCCATGAACCACCGGATAGAAGAACATTACCGGGCATCGCAGCAAAATATTGAAAAGGCACAACTTTACAGCACCCGCACCCGCGATGCCGAAATCAAGGGATATGTAAGTTACTGCGAAGGATGGCTCAACGTACGCAACAACGAGGAATCTAGGGCTGTACATAATTTTTTAAATGCTGTTAAATGGTACGAACAGTCGCCTTCATCTCCTTCCCTTTTGTCCAGGCTGTCGTCTGTTTATAAAGAACTTACCAGTATTTATGCCAACTGGAATGAGGAAGAGTTGCATGAGAAATACAGCAAACTTTCACTCGACATCGCCATCAGGCAAAACAACCCCACCGTTTTGTTTGATGCCTATATGGCAATGGGTTATCTGTATGAACAGAGGCTTACGCTTCAGCCTTCCGACACCCGCCTCCGGGACCTGTCGGAAAGTTACTATTTAAAGGCTGTGGACACCTACATGAAAAACAGGAATGAGATCCCTTTTCCCTCGAACCTTTCCTTTGTAGCCAACAATCTGGCAAACCTGTATTACCATTATTACCCGCAGAACTACCATGAAAAGGCATTGCATTATGCCGAGTTGGCACTTGAAGTCGGGATCAAAACGGGACAAACCAGCCATGTTGCTTCGTCGTACGGAATTATGTCGGAAATGGCACTCGAAAAAAACGAAACCAAAAAAGCTAAAGCCTACCTGCTCAAGGCACTTATGGAAATTCATAAGGGCGCACTGGCTGACCAGAATATCGTCCTGGCTATTTACAACGGGCTTGCGAAGATCTATGAATCGGAAGATAATTATGCCGAAGCCCTGCGCTACCAGAAAATGTACCTCGAAACATTCAAGATCATATACGATCAGGAAAAAATGGAAATCGGTAAGCGGCTCGAATCCCAGTTTGAAAAAGAAAGACAGCAGCAGCAAATGCTGCGCCTGAAACTGGAATCCGAGAAAAAGGAACAGCAGATACAGCTTATGCACGCTCTCGGAATACAGCAGTTTCAGGAACTTGAAAATTCAAAATTAAACGAGGAATTCCAAAGAAAAAAACTTAAACTTTCTGAAGTGGAATCTGAAAAAAGAACACAAGAACTGGAACTTTCCCGTCTCGAAAATCAAAACAGAATTAACGAACTGTCGAGCTACAAACGCGAACTTTCATTCCGGGAGCGCATCAACAAATATTATATAAGCCTTCTTGTGGTTTTCGGGCTTCTTTTAGCGCTTATGCTTTATTCCATGAAACAGCGAAAAAAAAGCATGAAACAGCGCGAGGATCTCTACAACCTGGCACTGGAAAAGGAGCGCCAGCATTCTAAAATTTCCACGCTTACAGCACTTTTAGACGGACAGGAACAGGAAAGAGCACGCCTGGCCAGAGACCTGCACGACGGGCTTGGAGGCTTATTGTCCGGAACTAAAATACAGCTCACGCATTTAAACGATCAGCTGGATCCACCGGCTAAACCCGGGCTTAAAAAGTCAATTGCACAGCTGGATGATGCCGTAAATGAATTGCGCCGCGTAGCCCATAACCTCATGCCGGAACTTTTAACAAAATACGGACTTGAAGAGGCGTTAAAAGAATATGCAGGCCGTATGTCTTCACCACAGCTGGATATTGATGTACAGTTTCTGAGCTATACCTCATCTTTAACGCAGGAACAGCAACTGCTTGTTTACCGCATTATCCAGGAACTGGTAAACAATGCCGTAAAACATGCAGAACCGCATCAGATCATTATACAGTTCGTAGAAGAAGACCGCGAATATTCCGTTGTTGTTGAAGATGACGGAAACGGTTTCGATGTAGAAGGTTTGCACTCGGCACGATCTGCTGGACTCAGTAACATTGAATCCCGGATTCAGTTTTTAAAAGGGAAACTCAGTATACATTCCGAAATAAACCTTGGCACCAGCATAGAATTTCAATTTCCAAAAATACAACCATGATAAAGATAGCAATTACAGACGATCATCCTTTATTGCTTGAAGGATTGAAAAACATACTCAACAATGAAGTCAACCTTGAAGTTGTCGGCTGCTTTACCTCATTTGCGGCATTACAACAGTACCTGATGCATCATGACACCGACATACTGCTTCTGGACATCAACCTGCCTGATGCCAACAGCATTGAACTTATTGGGCCTTTGCGCAAAAAATATCCCGATATGCACATCATCATTCTCAGTGTACACAACGAATACGCAGTGATAAACAGCGCATTAAATGAAGGAGCATCGGGTTACATACAGAAAAATGCCGCCGTTGATGAAATCTTAAACGGAATCAATACTATTTTTGACGGGAAAGTATTTCTGTGTTCCCAAACCCGGGATGTGTTATCCAAAAAACAGAAAGACGGCTTAAATACCGTACCTAAACTCACACGCCGGGAAAAAGAAGTCCTTACAGAAGCTGCACTTGGGCTCACCACGCAGCAAATCGCAGATAAGCTGTTTATCAGTACCCACACGGTTGACAGCCACCGTAAAAATCTTATTGAGAAGTTTAAAACCACAAATCTGAGTTCCGCGCTCGCGCTTGCAGTAGAGTACGGCCTCATCATAAAACCATAAGTGTGAATATAGCTATAAATGGGGATTTTAAAACCGGGCCTGTTACCTGATCTTTGCATTGTTAGAAAAAAGCAGTAGTATACAACCAAACCAAACACTTCACAATATAAAGGAATTGTCGGTTGATATGAAAAAGAGAATCGCTTTTGCTCATCATTGTTTGAGCAAAAGCTTTTTTTTTACTGAATACAATGCTGATGATGAAAATGGCTATAATCAGTGACTTTTTTTACTTATGAAATCAGCACCTTTGCTATATAGAATTCAGTTATTCCTTAATACGGAAACGACCGGTATTAACGACTGCTGAAATTACTTTATCAATCAAAATAATAGACTTATGAAAAAAATCGGATCATTAATGGTATTCTTTGGGTTTTTCGCCATTGTTCTCGACTTTGTAAATGCAGTTCCCAGAATTCTGGCCTGGATCTACAATTGGGGCGACGGCATAGCCTGGGCAATCAAAATAGGCCTTATCGTCATTGGAGCGTTCCTTTGGCTGGCCGGTTCACGACAAGATCAGGCAGGAACATCCGGAGCAGAATAGAACAAAAGCAGGCTTATCCCTTTTTAGTTAATAATACAACCAAAAAACAACACTGTGAAATCCCGTCATAATTATGTATTTTTAAGGGATAAGCGCTTTTAATTAAGAGTAAGAAACAACAGTTATCTCTGCTTTTATAAACAATCTAAATAAGGCTGCTGCACAAGGTATATTCCAAACAATTAGTACTTTTGCTGCATGGCAAGAAAAAAAACTGACAAAATCGTATTCGAAAACGTTGAAGTCCTTGATGCAGGTGCAAAAGGCGTTTCGGTAGCCAAGGCTCCCGATGGAAAAGTAATATTCATTCCCAATGTTGTTCCCGGTGATATTGTGGATATACAGACATTTAAAAAGCGTAAAGCATATTATGAAGGAAAAGCAACTGCTTTCCATACGCTTTCGGACAAACGCGTCGATCCTGTATGCGAACATTTTGGTGCGTGTGGAGGATGTAAGTGGCAAAACATGGGATATGAATTCCAATTGGGCTATAAACAGCAGGAGGTTGAAAACCACTTAAAACGTATCGGAAAAATTGAACTTCCGGAATTTGATCCTATACTCGGGTCAAAAGAACAGTTCTTTTACCGTAATAAAATGGAATTTTCCTTTTCCAATGCCCGGTGGCTGACCGATACCGAAATAAAATCGGGTGAAGAACTCGGAAAAGAAAACGCTTTGGGATTCCATATTCCTAAAATGTGGGATAAAATACTCGATATCAAAAAATGTTATTTGCAACAGGATCCGTCCAATGCAATCCGCAATGAAATAAGGGATTTTGCAAATGCTCATAATATGGAGTTTTACAATCCAAGAGAAAATACCGGCTTACTTCGCACGCTCATGATCCGAACGGCTTCTACAGGCGAAATCATGGTGCTTATACAGTTCTTTAAGGAAGACAAGATTAACCGTGAATTGCTGCTCAATTTCCTGAAGGACCGCTTTCCTGAAATCACTTCTTTACAATACGTTATCAACAGCAAGCTCAACGATACTATTTACGACCAAAAGGTCATCTGTTATCATGGGCGTGACTATATACTGGAGGAAATGGAAGGCCTGCGTTTCAGCATCAATGCTAAATCCTTTTACCAGACCAATTCGGCACAGGCTTATGAACTGTATTCGATTACACGTGATTTTGCGGGACTTACCGGAGATGAAATTGTGTACGATCTTTATACCGGAACAGGTACCATTGCACAATTCGTTTCCAAAAAAGCCGGAAAGGTCATCGGAGTGGAAGCTGTTCCAGAAGCCATTGCAGATGCCAAAGTCAATGCGGAACGCAACAACATCAGCAATTGCGAATTCTATGTAGGAGACATGAAAAATGTCTTCAACGATGCGTTTATTGCACAGCACGGCCATCCGGACGTTATCATTACAGACCCTCCGAGGGACGGAATGCACAAGGACGTTGTTGAACAAATCCTTAAGATTGCTCCCAAGCGCGTGGTATATGTAAGCTGTAATTCGGCAACACAGGCAAGAGATCTGGCATTAATGGATGCCACGTATAAGGTAGTACGGGTCCGTCCTGTGGATATGTTCCCTCAGACCCACCATGTTGAGAATGTGGTTCTACTGGAAAAAAGATAAATTTGAAAGAGCAACTTAACGTTGCTCTTTTTTTAGGAAATGATTTTGTACTTTTGAAAGCATATTCTATTTGTTTATGAAAAAAATCGGACTGGGGCTTCTGGTACTTTTTAACCTGTCTGCCTGTGAGAAAGACGATATCTGCGACGGCGCTTTATCGGCGACACCCAATGTTGTGATCAATATGTACGACCGCATGGACTCTGAAGTCTTAAAACCTGCTGCAAAAGTGTGTATCATTGCCGAAGGCTTCACCGATACCATTGTTTTTAGAAACAGATCTCAGATACAGCTTCCCTTACAGATTAACAAAACCGAAACCACCTGGAAGGTGCTACTTTACGAACCGATTGCGAACAACGACACCCTTATTAAAAGGGAAGACCTCAAATTCACATATGCACCCGAAGCACAATATGTTTCAAAAGCATGCGGGTATAAGACCAATTTTCTCGGATTCAATGCCGTTAAGCTTGAGAATACCACAAACGACGGGTGGATTCAGAGCATCTATAAATTAACAACCGAAATCACCGATCAGAGTAATGCGCACATTCAGTTATTTTATTAGCCTTTTTTTAAGCTGCTCTTCTGTCCTGTTTGCACAGGATACCCTGGTAAGAAAAAAGTATCCGGAAATCTACGGATTGCGCATAGGTACAGACCTCGTAAAAGCCAGCAGGAACATTTGGGACAAGGATTATAAAGGCTTTGAGGTCAATGCTGATTACCGCTACAACAAAAACTGGTACATAGCTGCAGAGGCCGGATTTGAAGACCGGTTCAGCAAAGACGACCAGCTGAGTTATACGACGAGCGGTATGTTTTTAAAAGTGGGGGCTGACCGTAATTTTCACCAGAACTGGCTTGATATGAACAATCTTATTTATGTAGGGGGCCGATACGGTATCAGCTTGCATGACCAGACTTTACACAGCTACCGCGTTAATACGGGTAATGCTTATTTTGATGAGGAAATGCAATACCCGGAACTAAAATCTTCAGGGCTAACCGCCCACTGGCTGGAACTGGTTGTGGGAATAAAAGTGGAAATTGTAGAAAACCTGTTTCTGGGAATGAATGTACGCATGAAAGGCCTGCTTTCCCAAAAACAGCCGGAAGGGTTTGAAAATCTCTATTATCCGGGTTACGGACAGAAATACAGTGGAAATATTGGAGTGGGTTTCGGATATACGCTTAATTATCTTATCCCTTTAAAGAAAAAGCAAACCCAGCCTGCAACGGTATCCAAAACAAGATAAAAGGTAAAACGCTAAGGTTTCTCAAGCCCTAGCGTTTCGTTTATATGTAAATTAATTAAAAGGAATTTTCACTGGTTTTCAGTACACAACACTTTGTCTGCAGGTCTTTTTTTGTAGTTTAACTTGTTCCGTTTCAGTATAAAGTATTTCTTATGATTATATTTAAGAATACTGAGTTTATAATAATCGTACAGAATAATAATGGTTAATACAAAACATACTATATAAAATGTATAATTTTCAACGGTGCTGTAGAACAGTCCCGTAATCACCCCTCCCAATACGTAGAAAAGCATAATGGAACTCAGGAGCTGTATCTTTTCGATTACTTTTTTATCCTTCCGGTAGTGCTTTTTGGTCAGCATGGAAAGTGCAATTGCCAGATCTGTGGTCAAACCCGTTAAATGCGTGGTCTTCACTGCGGAATTTGAAATACTGGCAGTGAGCCCGTTCTGAAGTCCCATTGCAAAAAGAAGCAGTCCTACCAGAAATTCGGTTTCCTGTAAACTTTCTTTGTAAAAATTCTGAAGGTAAATTCCGACAACCAGCAGGCATAATACTTCCAATATCAACGGAATGGCATGTGACAGGTATCTTCCAATATAGGTATTCCCGTGTATGATAAGAAAATTAGAAGTAAAACTTCCAAAAAAGAATAAAAGGATCCACAGAATAACCACTGCTGCCTGAAACCAGTTCCCCTTCGCTATTTCCTGTGCAAAAACAGCAAAGTGGCCCGTTATGTTTGAAGTAAATGCAAAAAACACAATGACAGAAATGACATTTACCATTCCCGCTGAAAAGGCCGTGAGCCCTCCAAGCTTTAAATTGTCGCTGTGTGTTCTGTGTGTACTATATTTCCTGAGCATAATTGTGTTCCTGTTGTTTTTTAAAGGTAATTTTAACGCTTCCGCGCATTTGCAGATCAAAATTGTAATAGACCACAAGAGTATCTTTCGTTAATTTATATACCTGAAAACTCTCTACCTTTTCATTCCCGTATTTAAGTTCCAATATGTTTCCCCTGCCTTTAAGTAACCACTTCAGTCTTTTTTCGCCGGGAAGCTCATTTTGCCTTAATGTAAGAAGTTTTCCCGGAAAGAATTCCCATTGCTCTGCATTGTGGATCATCATATTTTCGTAAAGTTCCTTCTTCTGGTAATCCAATAGTTGGCGGTCCAGCTTTGCCGAATCTGTATCGATGCGTTCAAACTGCCATTCCACTTCCTCCCATTTTCCCATAATCAGCTGCTCGGGACTGTCACTTTTTATTAAAGCCATACCCGAACAGAACACCAATATCAAAATCAAGCCGTAAGCTAAAAAACCCGTTTTTTTCATTGTCCAATATTTGATAATAAAATGTCGGCCAGCTGTTCGGTATTTTCCAATTCCGATACCACCTTTTGTGAATGGTCCATCATCAACATCTCAGCACCAGAGGTCTTGAGATAAGGCTCAAGGTCAAAACTGTTGCGCGACCTGAATTTCATCTTATACCCGTTCGGGCATACAACCAAATCTATTTTATTAACCCCGATATAGTTTTGGACATATCGTTTTCCGTTACCGGTAAGTATACTGAATTTGAATTTATTCAGCCTCGATCTATAGGTGTTTTCAATGAGATGGCAAGATTCCCGGAATTCTTTCGTCAACAGTTTTGTCAGTATCTTATGCTCTGAATAAAACAACATCTCGGAAAAAGAATTGGAAATATCATATCCGTGTGCCAATATAATCTCGTACTTCTCAGAAGGGGTCTGTTTTAAAAACTCTAATAAAAAATTCAGCGACTTAACGGAAAAATCGGTCGGTATCAATACTTTCTTTGCTGTGTCCATTTTATTAATTATTTGAAACAAAGATAGAACCGCAGCCATTAGAAGGGTTTAAAAATAAAATTATAAAGCAATTAGAAAAAACACGGGTTATTAAAATCTCATTAGAATCATAAGGTATAATGCCCTGCCGGAAGGCTGATCTGTACGGTAGTCCCCATTTTCTCAACGGATTTAATCGTAAGCTCACCTTTATGCATCCTTATGATATTGCGGCTTAAAGGAAGACCGATTCCGTATCCTTCATAATTAAATGTGTTGGATGCCCGATAGTACGGATCAAAAATATAGGGCATATCCGATTCCGGAATCCCTATTCCGTCGTCCTTGATGATGATGATAACGGAATCTTCTGTAGATCCCAAAGCAATATACACCTCATTATTATCGGAATATTTACAGGCGTTGGAAATGATATTGGAAATCGCCAGGTGAAGAAGCTGCGTATTTCCTTTGATTTTTAATTTTTCAGGACTTTCAGGCAAAAGGCTGAAATCCATTTTAATTTTAAGGTTTTTGTTCACCTTTAACAGGTTTTCCTGAACATCCATGAGGACTTCGTCTACACGCACCTTGTCAAACTTCTGTGTATTGTCCGTATACCCCGTACGGGCAAGAAATAATAATGCCTTTGTTTTCTGTTCCAGTTTTTCGGCCTCATCCAGTATATTCTGAAGAGCCCTTTCGTATTCGGGTACGGTACGCTCTTTAGAAAGGATAAGATCAGCCTCGCCTATGATCGAAGTAAGCGGAGTGTTGAGTTCATGAGAAGCATTACTGATAAAATTTTTCTGGGTTTCAAACGAAGTTTCAATCCTGTTAAGCATATCGTTGAACGTATGTTTGAGTTCGCTTATGGGATCCTGATGTTTGGAATCGCCTACTTGCAATCTTAAATGAAGGTTCTCCGATCCGATCTTGTTTACTTCTGTTATAATTGATTTTACCGGGCGAACCAGAGTGCGCAAAACAAAATGCGAAACGACAAAAATAAGGAAAAGAGAAAACAAAAGAGAGGTAATAAGCAGGTTTCGCAGGTAGATGATATGATGGCTGTAAAAATAATTTTCGGCTGAAACCACTACCATGTAATTTTTCAGATCGGCTCCCTTATAAATAAGGCCCGAATAAAAAACGGCAGCCTTGTTGTAACTGAACTCATTATTCTTAAGTATGTTCTGAATGACCTTGGGAGGAATTTCAACCGGAATACTTCCTACAACCTTATCACCATTAACCGGTAATATATAATATTGCTGTTTGGGCAGGTTTTCCAGGAAACTGTTATAGGTTTCCTTTACCTTACGCGATTCATCGGGCGTCCCAAGCTGCATGGTTGCTATGGTTCCCGCACGGACCTCTAGTCGCTTATAAAAATCTTCAAATGCGAAATTGGAAAACGAATAATAAATGTAACCCGTGAATATCAAAGTATAGACAACAAAGATTACCACAATCGTTAAAACTGCCTTACTATAAGTTTTCATGCTTCATTTTTTAATACATAGCCCATGCCCGTTACGGTATGTATAAGTTTTCTTTCTCCGAATTTATCGAGTTTTTTGCGCAGATAGTTTACATATACATCTACCACGTTGGTGCCGTTATCAAAATTAATTCCCCAGACATTGTCGAGCAGGTCGCTGCGGTTTAATACCTTCTTCGGGTTTTTCATAAATTCAAGCAACAGCCGGTATTCTGTTGAGGTTAGCGAGATTTCATTGTTATCGCGGGTAACCTTTTTGGTATAATCGTTGAGTTCCAGATCGGCAAACTTATAAATATCGTTTACCTTGGAACCGTTTGTTTCGAAAAATTCACTGCGTCTTAATAAGTTGCGGATACGTGCTTTAAGCTCTATAAGTTTGAAAGGTTTTGCCAGATAGTCATCGGCTCCGGTATCGAGTCCTAAAACAATATTTTCGGCACTCCCCAAAGCTGTCAGAATCAAAACCGGAAGTTCTGTATAACCGTCATTTCTTATCTGCCTGCAAACCTCAAGTCCGTTCATTTTCGGCAACAGTATATCTAATATAACCAGCTGTACCGCCACGTTTTTTATTATTTCGATTCCTTTTATACCGTCAGGCGCATGCAGGACACTGTACCCTTCTTCTTCCAGGCTCTGTTTGATAAGGTCTGCCACATGTTGTTCATCCTCAATTATAAGTATCGTATTCATTTTCCAACTGTTGATTTACAAAAATAAGCTGTGTAACTGAAAAGATGATTAAAATTAAATTAGAATTACCTCATCGCTGCGCATATAGGTCACAAAAAATAAAAGCACCCCGTACGGGTGCTTTTTGTTTTACAGCCAGGTAACAGGCGTGCCTTTTTTACTGAAAAGCCAGGCTACGAAAACGGTTTCCTTCCCGTCGATCTTAAAGATTTTAAACTGTGGAGCCAGAACTATAGCAATTAGACCGCTTGCAATCGGAATCATAAATCCGCTCAGCAGTTCAAAATGTGCAATTACATAGCGTGCGGCTAAAAAAAGTACCGCAAAGCATACAAACTGAATAAGGTAAATTTTAGCTGTTTTAGTCATTTTCGTTTCTGTTTTGGAATTTTGTTCGTTTACTTCCTTCGTACATCTCGTATTTTACCAGTCTTGATTCGAGTTTTCCATTAAAAAGTTTAATCTTTCTCGAAGGTTTTAGCCCGACAAATTTGAGAGCCTCGAGGTTCCCCGTAATAAACCACGACTGCGTGCCCGGATAGCTTTGTTTAAGCGTATCACCGATTTCGCGGTAAAATCGTTCCAGATCTATATCGAGGCGTTCCCCGTAAGGCGGGTTAAAGACCATATGCAAAGGACCGTTGCTTTCTTTCTGTGTTTCAAAAAAATTGCGCTGCTCTACTTTAATATAGTCATCCAGATTGGCGTTACGCGCATTATCCGATGCTTTCGCTACAGCTGAAGGAGCCTTGTCATACCCCAATATATCATATGGAAACTCCTTAATCTTCTTCAACAGGGAATCTTCTACTTTTTCAAACAGGTCTGAATCCCAGTCGTTCCACTTTTCAAAAGCAAACTCTTTGCGGTTAATATTTGGCGGGATATTGCACGCAATCATGGCAGCTTCCACAAGGAAGGTACCCGATCCGCACATGGGATCAAGGAAATACGACTGTCCTTCCCAACCGCTTAGAATTAAGATTCCTGCAGCCAGTACTTCATTAATAGGCGCGATATTTGTTGCGGTACGATAACCCCGGTGATGCAAAGATGCTCCCGAAGTATCGAGTGAAACGGTACACAGGTCATTTTGAATATGGACGTTGATCTTTAAATCGGGATGATCCTTATCAATATTCGGACGGTCATCAAATTTACTCTTAAACTGATCTACAATAGCGTCCTTTGTCTTCAGGGCAACGAACTGCGAATGATTGAACCGATCAGAAAAAACGGTGGTATCCACCACAAACGACTGCCGTACCTTTAAAAAGTCGGTCCAGTCGATACTCTGAATACCGTTATACAAACTGGTTTCATTAAAAACCTTAAACTGCTTTATCGGTTTCAGTATTTTAAGGGCCGTACGCAATGCCAGATTAGCTTTATACATAAACCCCTTATCACCGTAAAAGCTCACCATTCGTGTTCCTTTTTCGACACGCTGGGCCCCTAATTTAAGCAGTTCTTCGGCTAATATATCTTCAAAACCAAAAAAGGTTTTAGCTACCATTTTAAAATTTTCCATATGCAATTCCTTTCCTTCGGGAACGATTAAATTCATTAATTCTACAAAAATAGTTTATTTTTGCATTCATAATATTTCCAACATGCAAGAAACGCAAAAAACGTGGTTCTCCAATTGGTTTGATACGCCATTTTACCACATTCTCTATAAAGACCGCGATTATGCCGAGGCACAGTTTTTCATTGATAATATAACCCATTATCTGAACCTGCCCGAACACGCAAAAGTACTGGATCTTGCCTGCGGGCGGGGGCGCCACTCCATCTATCTGAACAAGCTCGGATACGATGTCACTGGTGCAGACCTGTCCAAAAACAGCATCGCGTTTGCCAAAGAGTTTGAAAACGACACCCTGCATTTTGAAGTGAAGGATATGCGCGAACCGTTTGAGGAAAAATTTGATGCAATTTTTAATTTTTTTACAAGTTTCGGTTATTTTCCCGACGACAGGGACAACTATATAACTTTGAATGCCATTCGCGAAAGTCTCAGCGAATACGGATTTGCCGTAATCGACTTTATGAATGTACATAAGGTAATAGAACAGCTGGTTCCGGAAGAAACAAAAACAGTGGACGGAATTGCCTTTCATATAAAGAGATGGGTTGAAGACAACCACATTTATAAAAACATCCGGTTTGAATCACAGGGTGAACATTATGACTTTACGGAAAAAGTAAAAGCTCTGACCTTACAGGATTTCGAACAGATGATGGAGGAAGCCGGGATATTCCTGCTTGAAACATTCGGAGATTATAAACTACACAAATACTATCCGCAGGAATCGGACCGTTTAATCATGATTTTTAAATAAATGGAACCTTATATTCTTCCGCTAATTTCGGTAATTCTCGGGTATCTGTTTGCCGTTTTCTTCAAACCCGACAACAAAAAACTGCTGAAGCTTTTACTGGCATTCAGCGGTGCCTTTTTACTGACAATGACCGTTTCGCACCTGTTGCCCGAAGTGTATGCACACGTGCTGGAAGCCCCGATACATGACGATCATTCACATGACACGCATGATCACAGCCATGGGGGAATGAAAATCATAGGATTGTTCATTATGCTTGGAATCGTGTTCCAGATTGTACTGGAGTACTTTTCAAAAGGAGCTGAACACGGCCACGTGCATATCCACGAAAAGATGAGCTCAATGCCATGGCTGCTGTTTTTGAGCCTGTGTATCCACGCATTATTTGAGGGAATGCCCATAAGTCAGCATGACCATTTAGCCTGGGGAATTGCAATCCATCACTTTCCCATTGCCATTATCCTTACCCTGTTTTTTCTCAAAGCCGGACTCAACAGAACTTCGATCCTGGTATTTATGTCGGTATTCGCCTTTATGACACCATTGGGAACCTATCTTTCACATTCCCTACCCTTTTTAACGGCTTACTATGCCGAAATATCCGCCTTTGTAATCGGTATCTTATTCCATATTTCCTCAACCATCATCTTTGAGAGCAGTGAAGGGCACAAATTCAACCTGGCCAAACTGCTTGCCATACTGCTTGGTATTGCACTTGGATTTATCCTGTAAAAAACTTGATTATAAAAATAAAGCCCTGATAGGAATCAGGGCTTTATTTTTATACGCCTTTTAAAACGTCGATAAGGTAATCTATTTCTTCTTTGGTGTTTTCGTGACCGAAAGACAACCTCAGGCTTGGTTTCTGAATTTCATTTTCATCGAGAAATTCTGCCAGTACATGAGAGGGTTTCTGGCTTCCCGACTGGCATGCACTTCCCCTCGATACCGCAATCCCCTTCATATCGAGCTGAAACAGCATCATAGCTGCTTTCTCCGGTGAAAAAGGTAAACGGATATTAAGCACGTTATAAAAGGTATTCCCGTTTCCGTTAAACTGTACACCATCAAAGGTCTCCTCCAGCTTTGATTTGCAATAGTCGCGTAATCCCGTAATTATTTCGCGGTCCTTATTTAAATCCTGATAAGAAAGTTCCAATGCTTTTGCCATACCCACCACCTGATGCGGGGCTTCTGTTCCTGCACGCATTCCTTTTTCCTGTTCACCTCCAACAATGAGCGGCTTCAATACATTTTTTTTACGTATAAAAACAAAACCTGCCCCTTTTGGACCGTGAAACTTATGAGCTGATGCCACAATAAAATCAACCGGGATTTCATCGAGCGGAATTTCTATTTTTCCCACTGACTGAACCGTATCGGAATGAAAGAGCGCGTTGTATTTCTGTGCTAAATCCGCGACACGCTTTAAATCGAGTATGGTTCCCACCTCGTTATTTACATGCATGAGGCTGATCAGCGTAGGCTGGCCATCGCTTAAAAGCTCTTCCAGATGCCCATAATCGATTTCACTGTTGGGAAGCACGCGTACATAATCAATCGCCGTCCCGTACTCCTTTTCCATTTGTTTTATGGAATAAAGGGTACAGTGGTGTTCCATACGCGTAGTGATGATGCGTTTTACACCAAGATCACGTACAGAAGAGCGTATGATCCAGTTGTTTCCTTCGGTTCCGCATGATGTAAAAATGATTTCGCCCGCTGTAACATTGAACTGCTTGGCTATTGTTTTACGGGAAGCTTCGATTAATGCTTTCGTATGACGTCCTATAGAATAGGTTGAAGACGGATTCCCAAAATCGTTGGTAAGGATTTTGATCATCTCTTCCACAACTTCCGGACGTACCGACGTTGTTGCAGCATTATCTAAATATATTTGGTTCATTGGTGAATAGTTTTCCTCTTTAAATTGGTTAACACTTGGTAGTTAAAAATAATTACCGACAGCAAAATTAAGAAATAAGAAACAAATTGTAAAGGATTTATAGCTTCTTTATAATAAAACGCAGCCAATAAAAATGCAATGATGGGATTAATGTAAATCATGATCCCTACTGTTGAGGCTGATGCTCCTTTCAGAGCGTACAGGTTCAGATAAAGCGGAACCAACGTAAAAGCAGTGGCTATGATGAATACATATCCGTAAAACGAGGCTTCTTTGGGAATTGTAAAACCGTGCATAAAATAATAAGGCAACGACAATACAAAAATAACGATCATCTGCAAAACCAATGCATTGAACTTGTCAAAATAGATATTTGACTTCTGTGAAATGAGATAAAGAGAGTAGGTTGCAGCAACCAGAAGGGCAAAGAGCAGGTTGTTGGCATTGGAAAAAAAGTAGACCAGGCAGCCTGCAAAACTCACCAAAACGGCTATACGCTGATTTTTTTGCAAACGTTCCTTTAAAAGTATGTTAGCCAGAAAGGTCGTAATAATAGGACAAATGAGGTATGCAAACGAAGCCGACTGTACGTTAATCTGGTTAACTACATAGATAAACAGGAACCAGTTAAAGCCGAGCAGAATACCTCCTGCAAGTGCCAGCCTTATTCCCTTTTTCCTTTCCGGAACCGGCAGTTTTCTGAATTGACTGAGATCGCTAAGAAAGATTTTCCTGCGGAATATGCACGTAAATAAAATAATCAGCACTGCAGAAAAACTGATCCTGTAAAACAGGATATCAAATGAATGCACATAAGCAATGGGTTTTAATGCCAGACTGAAAAATCCCCAAAGCATAAAAGCCAGAAAGGCCGCGAAATAATATCTGAAATTTTGCATATAACCGATAAAATGCAAAGTTAACCCAGTTCTGCTTACAAAAAGTGACTTCGGTGTTTTTCTTTACCGTAAAAATTTTCGGGGTATAAAAAAACAGCATCAGCTGCTGTTTTTTATTTTTGCCATTCTTTCGTTTCATTGAAAATATGTGTCAAAATATCCTCGTCATATGCCGAAAAATCCACATTTCGCCTGCCCATAACAATCTTAGCAGTTTCAAAGGCCTTTGACGGCAGGTAAGCCTGTGATCCCTGAGGACCACCCCATGTAAAGTTGGCAATGTAGTTCCTTGGAAACCCGGCACCGAAAATATTTGCCGAAACCCCTACCACGGTTCCTGTGTTAAACATGGTATTGATTCCGCACTTGCTGTGGTCGCCCATCATCAGTCCGCAAAACTGCAGGCCTGTATTAACAAAACGTTCTGTTTCGTAATCCCACAGCTTTACACTTTCGTAATTATTTTTAAGGTTTGAGTTATTTGAATCGGCTCCTATATTACACCATTCTCCAAGGACGGCATTCCCCAGAAAACCATCATGCCCCTTATTGGAATACGCAAAAAGTACAGAATTATTGATTTCTCCACCTACCCTGCAATGAGGCCCCACGGTAGTAGCACCATAAATTTTGGTAGCCATCTTTACCTGGGCATGATCACCCAGAGCAAACGGCCCCCTGATAACAGATCCTTCCATAATTTCAGCATTTTTGCCGATATAAATAGGTCCGGTAGAGGCATTAAGCGTGCAAAAATTCAAAACAGCTCCCTCTTCAATAAAGATGTTCTCGGCACCTAAAACCTGGACAGTACCCGGGATAGGTTGTGATTTTCTCTCATGTGTAATAAATTCAAAATCGTCCCTGATTGCCTGATCGTTTTTCTCAAAAATATCCCAGCTATGTTCTATCTGCAGGCAGTCTTCCTCAATTTCAATGAGTTCATACCCGTCAAAATCGATCTCTTCCTGATCGGATGTCGTATAAAAAGCTACGATTTCGTTATTTTTAACGATAGCCTGAAGCGGTTGCAGAAAACTGATCATCTCTACCAGAACTTCATTCGGACAGAAAGAAGCATTGATCATAATGTTTTCTTCCATTTCCACCATGGGATATTTATCGGCAAGATACTCTTCGGTTACCGTTGTTGTGGTATTTCCGAGGTATTTTTCCCATTTTTCGCGAATGGTTAAAATTCCCACCCGGATATCAGCTACGGGCCGCGTAAAAGTAAATGGCAACAACGCGTTCCGCACGGTACCGTCATACAGTATATAGTTCATTTCAGGTCTTTTTTTAATCGCTTAAAGGTACGAAGTTTGAATACAAGATAGAATCTTTAATCCAATAAAAAATGAAATTAACCAAAAATTCCCCTCTAATTTCAACCGTATAGTAATCTGTAGAATAAAAGACGTTGATTAAGCGTTATCCCGTGTTCCGTTTTATTTATTTCAACCTAATAAAAAAGCCTCACGAATGTGAGGCTCTATTATATGAATCCAAAGATTATTTTTTGAATTTCGCGTATTTTGTTTTGAATTTATCGATACGACCTGCTGTATCAATTAATTTAGATTTACCTGTATAGAATGGGTGAGATGTACGAGAGATCTCCATTTTGTATACCGGATATTCAACTCCGTCAACTTCGATTGTTTCTTTTGTTTCAACTGTTGATTTCGTGATGAATACGTCGTCATTTGACATATCTTTAAACGCTACTAGTCTGTAATTTTCTGGGTGAATACCTTTTTGCATGATAAATCGATTTTTAAATTATGACCTGCCTTTGTCCTGATGCTTTTTTTTTTTAAAAGGTATGAACAAGTGAAGGCCTTTTGTTGTAATTATTTTTTGTTATTTCAAGTTGCAAATTTAATACATATTTTTAATCTGCAAACAATAGTTTGAGTTTTTTATAACAAATCTTCAAATTTTTATAATAGGTAAATTTGTATATTTGTACGTTAAATCAAGTACATTTCAATGAATACCACTCTAAAACAGATCGGAATCAAATTTGGCAGTATAGCGGCCGTATTGCTCATTGCTGCTTATCTGTTCTTTTACTTTGTCGATTATAAGCTCATGAATTCTATTGTAGGCGGCTTTATCTTATTGTTTATCGTTATTGTCTTTGGAATTCTGTCTACCTATATCGCAAAGCAGAAACTCGGCGGATACCTCACTTTTAAAGAAGCCTTTATTCCTTATTTCCTGACTGTGGCCATCGGTGTTCTGGCAAGTACCCTGTTTCTTTTTGTCCTGTACGGACTTCTCGATTCTGAAACTGCAGAGCTGGTTAAACAAGATTCGATAGCACTTACACAACAGCAAATGCACAATTTCGGTGTTCCTTCGGAGCAGGCCGCACAATCGGTTCAAATGGTAACGGAATCCAATCCTTACAGTTTCGGAACCTTGCTTATGTCTGCTGCAACCAGGGTTTTAATGCTTTGCATCCCGGGTCTTATTGTAGCTTTAGCATTTCGAAACAAATCTGAATTTACATCTCCTAAAGCATAAGCATGAACCTTTCAATACTCATTCCTTTACTCAACGAGGCAGATTCGCTGCCCGAATTATACAGCTGGATAAAAAGAGTAATGAACGAAAACGGTTATACGTATGAAATCATCTTTATAGACGACGGCAGCACCGACGAATCATGGAACATTATCGGCAGGCTTTCGTCTGACGACCCTAATGTGAAAGGTATCCGTTTTCAGAAGAATTTCGGGAAATCCCAGGCGCTTCACGCCGGTTTCTCAATTGCCCGTGGAGATGTAGCTGTTACAATGGATGCCGATCTGCAGGACAGCCCGGATGAAATACCGGAACTTTACGAAATGATCACGCATCAGGGATACGATCTGGTTTCGGGATGGAAAAAAAAGCGGTACGACTCGGTTGTTTCCAAAAATCTGCCGTCCAAACTTTTTAACTGGGCCGCGCGCAAAACCTCCGGAGTACAGTTAAACGATTTTAACTGCGGGTTAAAAGCCTACCGCAGCAACGTCATCAAGAACATAGATGTCTATGGTGAAATGCACCGCTATATTCCCGTTTTGGCAAAAAACGCAGGTTTTCACAGAATAGGTGAAAAAGTAGTACAGCACCAGGCAAGAAAATACGGGGTTTCGAAATTTGGCATGAGCCGTTTTATCAACGGTTTCCTGGATCTCATTACCATCTGGTTCCTTTCTAAATTCGGAAAACGTCCCATGCATCTTTTCGGAGCACTTGGCGTGGGCATGTTTGTTGTTGGCTTTTGCAGCGCAGCGTTCATAGGCATTTACAAACTATACAAACTTTCCGTTCACGAACCTGCCATACTTGTTACAAACAATCCCTGGTTTTATATTGCACTTACCGCAATGATTCTTGGTACGCAGTTGTTTTTGGCAGGATTTTTAGGCGAGATCATTCTTCGCAGTAAAACAAATGAAATACGTTACAAAATAGCGGAACAGCATAATTTATAATTCAAGAAAACAATATGGAAATTTCCAAAAATATATTAGAAAAAGTGCATCTCTGGACACAGTTACCCTTTGATACGCAAACTCAGGAACAGGTAAAGGAACTCCTTACTTCCTCACCTGCCGAACTCGAAGATGCATTTTATAAAAACCTGGAATTCGGTACCGGAGGTATGCGCGGCATCATGGGTGTGGGAACCAACCGCATCAACAAATACACCCTGGGAAAAAATACCCAGGGACTTTCCCAATACTTAAAACAATCGTTTCCTAACGAACAGATCAAAGTAGCCATAGCTTATGACTGCAGGCACAACAGCAAGGAACTTGCAAAAATTGTAGCGGATGTATTTTCTGCCAACGCCATCAAAGTATTCTTATTTGAGGAATTGCGCCCCACACCCGAGCTTTCTTTTGCAGTACGCCATCTGGGCTGTCATGCCGGCATTGTATTAACAGCCTCTCATAACCCGCCTGAATACAACGGATACAAAGTGTACTGGCAGGACGGCGGCCAGCTTGTTCCTCCCCAGGACAAGGAACTCATTGAAGTAATTGACCGCATGAATTACTCGGACATATTGTTTGAATCCGCCCCTTCCCTTATTGAATACATCGGAAGCACTGTTGATGATGCCTTTATTGCATCTTCCATCGAAAATGCCCGTTTTAACCTTCCCGCCGGTGCGCGTGAAAACCTGAAAATTGTATATACTTCCCTTCACGGGACTTCTATAAAGTCTATTCCGTCCGTACTTGAAAAAGCGGGATATACCGACGTTAACATCGTTACGGAACAGGCAGAACCCAATGGCGATTTCCCTACGGTACACTCCCCTAATCCGGAAGAGCCCGAAGCTTTGCAAATGGCCATTGACCTCGCAAACCGCATCAGCGCGGATATTGTAATAGGAACAGATCCTGATTCGGACCGTCTGGGTATCGCGGTACGTGACAATGAAGGTAAAATGATACTTTTAAACGGAAACCAATCTATGGTTGTCATGACTGCTTTCTTACTCGAGCAGTGGAAACGTGCCGGAAAACTCAGCAACCGGAAACAATTCATAGGATCTACCATTGTTTCTACCCCTATGATGCTGGCCCTGGCCGAAGCTTATAACGTAGACTGTAAAGTAGGTCTTACCGGTTTCAAATGGATTGCTAAATTCATCAAAGACTTCCCTGAGCAACAGTTTATCGGTGGTGGAGAGGAGAGTTTCGGATTCATGGTAGGTGATGCCGTTCGCGATAAGGATGCTGTTACCGCAACGCTTCTCATCTGTGAGATCGCTGCAATTGCAAAAGCTTCCGGATCTTCGGTTTATGCAGAACTGCAAAATCTGTATGTCGATTTTGGTTATTATAAGGAACACCTTATTTCCATTACGAAAAAAGGAAAGGACGGGGCTGAAGAAATAGCCCGTATGATGACCGATCTTCGTAACACGCCGTTAAAGGAAATTGCCGGGGAACGCGTGGTATTTATAGAAGATTATCAAAGTGCCGTAGCTACCAACATGTTTTCACTGGAAACCGAAGCTTTAAACCTGCCCAAATCAAACGTGCTCATCTACTATCTCGAAGACGGTTCTAAAATATGTGCACGTCCAAGCGGAACCGAACCTAAAATAAAGTTCTATTTCAGTACCAATACCATGATAGAATCAACAGACGAGTTAAAAGATGCGGACGATTTCCTTCAGAATAAAATCGACCAGATCATTCACGATATGAAATTACGTTAATCAATGGACGAAAATTTAAAAAAAATATTGCCCTTTGCCCTGCATTACAAGAACAATATTGTATGGAATATTGCCTTCAACGTACTGTATGCATTGTTCGGAACACTGGGAATGGTGATGATCTTCCCCGTTCTTAAGGTGCTGTTCGGAAACGGGGAAAAAATTACCCAGTTGCCTACTTACAACGGTATAACGGAAATAGACACGTACCTTAACGATACGCTGTTTTACTACGTCACCCATTTCTCGGAGGCATATGGGGCCAATTATGCCCTGCTGCTTACTGTTTCACTGGTTATTGTTACCTTTTTGTTTAAAAACCTTTCGGGTTATCTTGGGCTGCAGCACCTTATGAAACTCAAGACAGGAGTATTGCGCGATTTCAGGGAAAAAATGTATGCTAAAATTGTGGAACTCCCGGTGTCGTATTATTCCGAAAAGAGAAAAGGAGATGTCATGGCACGTATGCTGGGTGATATTAACGAGGTTCAGAATTCGTTTTTCCTTGTTCTGGAACTCATCGTAAAGGAACCTTTAACCATTCTGTTTTCCCTTATTGCCATGATCAACATTAGCTGGAAGCTCACCGTTTTTGTATTTATCTTTATTCCCATTGCGGGATTCATCATTTCGAAAATCGGAAAATCCCTGAAATCACAATCGGTACGCGCTCAGCAGGAAAACGGATTCCTTATTTCCATCGTTGAAGAATCTTTAAGCGGACTCAAGGTTGTAAAGGCTTATAATGCTGAAAATTTCTTTAAGAAAATTTTCAACGCATCGGTAGACCGGCTGTATGTACTTACCAATAAAATAGGAAAAAAGAACAACCTGGCCTCCCCCATGTCGGAATTCCTCGGGATAGTTGTTATTGCAATTTTGTTGTTTTACGGCGGAAGCCTGGTACTTGTAGACAAATCGCTCGACGGCTCGCTCTTTATTGCCTATATAGGCTTGGCCTATAACATTTTAACACCGGCCAAAGCTATTTCAAAGGCTGCCTTTCAGGTTAAAAACGGTATGGCTGCAGCTGAACGCGTATTTGAAATTCTCGACACTCCAAATGTGATACGAGATACAGAGCAGTCGAAAGAACTCACAACCTTTGAAAGTTCGGTCGACCTCCGCAACATTACCTTCACTTATGATGGGGAACAAACGGTTTTAAAAGACTTTTCACTGACTATTCCAAGGGGAAAAACAGTGGCACTTGTAGGTCAGTCCGGTTCGGGAAAAAGTACCATTGCCAACCTGTTACTGCGCTTTTACGATACTACTTCCGGAAGCATTTCTGTAGACGGAACCGATATCAAAGACATCCGGCTTGAATCACTTCGAAACCATATGGGACTTGTAACCCAGGACAGTATTATGTTTAACGGCAGTATTGCCGACAACGTTAAAATCGGGAAGCAGGATGCTTCAGAAGATGAAATAATTCAGGCTTTAAAAATTGCCAATGCCTATGAATTTGTTCAAAACCTGCCACAGGGCATCCACACAAATATAGGGGATGCAGGAGGAAAACTTTCCGGGGGCCAGAAGCAGCGCATTTCCATTGCACGCGCCGTTCTTAAAAATCCGCCGATCATGATTCTGGACGAAGCCACATCGGCTCTTGATACAGAAAGTGAGCGACTGGTTCAGGATGCGCTTGAAAAAATGATGCAGAACCGTACCTCTGTCGTTATCGCACACCGCCTGTCGACTATTCAGAAAGCCGACCTCATCGTTGTAATGCACCACGGTGAAATTGCGGAACAGGGAACACACGACGAGCTTCTTGCAAAAAACGGTACTTACGCTAAACTGGTTTCCTTACAGTCATTTGAAAATTAATTCAACATATTCTAATAAAAAATCACTCGAATCGGAGTGATTTTTTTCATCTTTACAATTATCGTTTATCAATAATTTATTTATATTTGTCGATAATAAATATTCTTTTATGAAATCTTTGAAAATTTTCGGATGGCTGTCTCATTTCCTTCTTGTTGCAGTGTTCCTGCTCGGCATCCTTTTCTCGCTTATGATCTATTCTGAATTTGGTAATCTAAACCAGGAAGACTGGACAATTACTTTTATGGGAAGGGAAATTGGTATTGCGGACAACAAATATTACCTGCTGCTTTTTCTGAGTATTTGTTATGTATTATACGTTTTGTACTTTTATGCCATATGGCTGTTCAATCTCTGTGTAAGAAGTTTTGAAAAGCGCATTTTCTTTCATGCTGAAATAATCCGCCGTTTCAGAATAATAGGTTACCTTTTTATCTTTATTTACGTAATGACCTGGTTAATGGACAATGCATTCTCTATACACTCGGAAAGAACTCCGTCCGTTTCCACCGATTTTTCTCATCAGCTCATTTCGGAACTGCAACAACCTCTTGGAGGACTCATCATCGGTTTCCTGTTCATTGTTCTGGGTGAAGTATTCAATGAAGCCAAAAAACAAAAGGATGAAAATGCTTTAACCATCTGATCATGCCTATTACGATAAACCTTGACGTTATGCTTGCCCGGCGCAAAATGCAGTCACAGGAACTTGCAGACAGAATTGGCATTACGACGGCCAATCTTTCAATATTGAAAACTGGAAAAGCCAAAGCCATACGGTTTTCAACACTGGAGGCCATCTGCAGGGAACTCCACTGCCAGCCTGCCGATATTCTGGAATATGTACCGGAATAAACCGCAGATTTTGCATTGAAATATCAGTTTAAGAACTTTTCTTTTTCTATTAATTCGTATATTTAAAATAAAAAATATGGACGAAAGGAAAGCTGTTTTACCTTCTTTACTGGACAACGACTTTTATAAATTTACCATGCAGCATGCGGTGATAAAACGCTTCCCGTATGCAAAAGCGCGTTATCAGTTTATAAACCGTGGAAAACATGAATTCCCCGCAAATTTTGCACAGAAGCTCAGGGAAGCAGTTGATGATATGGCCCGGCTGCGACTGGATTACAGGGAAAAGGAATACCTTAAAGTAACCTGTCCGTACCTGGACCCGACCTATCTTGATTTTCTGCAGGGTTACAGATACGATCCGTCTGAAGTATCTATTGAACAAAACGGGAACGATGTAAAAGTTTCAATTGAGGGCTACTGGTACCGCACCATTCTATGGGAAGTCCCTATTATGTCACTCATCTGCGAATTGTTTTATATGGAAACCGGACAGTTAAGACAACCCGACGAACTCGTGGTCAATACTGTTGAAAACAAAATAAGCCTGTACAAAAAGCTTGGGGTGAAGTTTGCCGAATTCGGCACAAGAAGGCGTCATTCTTACGAAGTACACGAGCTGGTTGTGAAAACACTGCACGAAAAAGGAACAGGTACCTTCATTGGTACAAGCAATGTGTACCTTGCAATGAAATACAAAGTAAAACCCATAGGCACGCATGCGCACGAATGGTTTATGTTCCACGCAGCAAAATACGGTTTTAAAATGGCCAACAGTATGGGACTTGAACACTGGGTCGATGTTTACAGGGGAGATCTGGGCATTGCCCTTACAGATACATACACGACAGACGTCTTCTTTGAACAGTTCGATAAAAAATTTGCAAAACTTTTCGACGGCGTTCGTCATGATTCGGGAGACCCGTTGGAGTTTGGTGATAAAACCATTCAGCACTACAAAAAACTCGGGATTGATCCGCTCACCAAAACCATTATTTTTTCGGACGGGTTAAACTATGAGAAAGTAGAGCGCATCGTACAACATTGTAAAGGAAGAATCGGGCTATCGTTCGGCATTGGTACCGACCTAGGCCTGAAACCTATGAACATTGTATTAAAAATGACCGAAGCACAACCCGAAAATGCCAACTGGACCGGTGTGGTAAAACTTTCCGATGAGCCCAAAAAGCATACAGGAGCAGCTGAGGACATTGACCTTGCCATTCAATTACTGCACGTAAAAACACAGTAATACCGTAAATAACCGCAACGTTTCATTCTTTTATCTGTAGTTAAAAAGACATTATGTTTCAGGAAAACCCCAAACTGCACATTCCAAATGATAATACTGTCATCTGGAAATACCTGGATCTTTCGAAGTTCCTCGACCTGCTTATGTCTAACCGTATGTTTATGGCCCGTTCCGATAAGTTTGAAGACCAGTTTGAGGGAACTTTCAGTGAGCCTACCTATGAAGAAATCAAAAAGCTGTTGGCCGATAACCCCGAATATCTCGACGCCTACAAATCCAAACGTAAAAATATCGTCATCAGCAGCTGGCATTCCAATTCCTACGAAAGCTATGCCATGTGGCAGGTATTTACCAAAAACAACGAAGGCCTGGCCATACAGTCCACAATCGGGCATTTAAAAGAATCGCTTATTGAAGAAAGAGCTCACCAGTATATAGGCGAAGTCAACTACATCGACTACAAGAAGGAGCACATACCGTTTGACGATGATTTCTTCCCGTTTCTTTTTAAAAGGAAAAGTTTCCAGTATGAAAATGAAATCCGCGTGATAACGGATGTTACCCATCTAGATCTTCATGTAAACGAAGGAGTAAAAGTAGCCATCGACATCAATAAAATGATTGAGCGCCTTTATATACATCCAAAATCGGAAAACTGGTATAAAAAGCTCGTTATCGAGGTGGTGGAACGCCTTGGGTTTAATTTTGAAATAGAGAAATCCGACCTGGAAAGCGATATTTTAATTTAGATGGTATGAAGTTAACAAGACTCACTCCGATGCTATGGACCGAAAACCTGCGGGAATCCATTACTTTTTATACAAAAACACTCACATTTACATGTGTAGAATTTAACGAAGAATGGCAGTGGGCCTGCCTTCAAAAGGATGAAACTGAAATTATGCTGGCCTGCCCCAATGCTCATAACCATTACGGAAAAATAGGATTTTCGGGATCGTTCTACTTTGAAACCAATGATGTTGAAGCTTTATGGGAACAGGTAAAAGATGCTGCCGAAGTCGTGTATGCCCCCGAAGTTTTTGAATGGAATATGAAAGAGTTTGCTATTAAAGACAACAACGGGTACCTGTTACAATTTGGAGAACGCCTAAATAAAAAACAATGAAAAAAGCTGCTGTTACCGGGGCTGCCCCAAGGTTTTACATAGAAAACGTAGAAAAGATGCTCGGGTTTTATACCAGCTGCCTGGGATTTCGTCTCATAAGAAGTATTCCGGATACCTACACTATGGTGGAACGCAACGGTTCTCAGCTTCATTTTGCTAAATTCATCCCTCGTTTTCCAAACAGGAACCAGCCCCAGCATCTCTTGTGGGTTCCCGAAATCGACCTGTTCTATGAAGAAATCTCACAACATAATGTGAAGATCACCGAAACGGTTACCCTCCGTAATTATGGCAACCGTGAATTTACAATGGAAGATCCCGAAGGAAATATCCTCACCATTTGCGATTAGGCCTTGGGTTTGTGTTCATGCATATTCACAAAGAACACCGTCTGCATTTTCCGGGCCTTGAATTTTAAAAGTTCCGCGTTTTTGCCCTCGTATAACTCATTAATGGTTTTCATCCAGTAAAACAGCCAGGTGCCGAAATCACGTGCCGAAATATTATAATCCATTTTACGGTCTACTTCGTTGTGGACTTCAATCGGATTTCCCCTGTATTTCTGGATACCGAACAAATGCTGTTCCCAGAAATCGGTAATACGCTGCAGGTGGCTGTCCCAGTCGGAAATAATCCTGTGGAATACCGGTCCTATTTCTTCATCCTGTTTTACCTGTTCGTAAAAAACAGCTACCAGCTTATACAGGTCTGCCCTTGATTCTATATCCTTTTTCATTCGTACAGTCTTAGCTTATAAATTTAAAAACTTATTCATGATATAAATTCACAAAATATTTATAAAAATATTTATTTTTGCAAACAAATTAAACTTAAACAAAATGGCAGGTACAAGAACATTTACCATGATTAAGCCTGATGCTGTAGAAGCAGGTAGCATCGGAGGGATCTTAAATATGATCACTGAAGGGGGATTCAGAATCGTAGCAATGAAATTAACGCAGCTTACCGTTGCGGATGCAAAAAAATTCTACGAAGTTCATGCTGAGCGTCCGTTCTACGGAGAATTGGTTGAATTCATGTCAAGAGGACCTATTGTTGCTGCGATCTTAGAAAAAGAAAACGCGGTAGAGGATTTCCGTACATTAATCGGTGCCACTAACCCTGCAGATGCAGCAGAAGGAACTATCCGTAAAAAATATGCAAAATCAATCGGGGAAAATGCGGTTCACGGATCTGACTCTGACGAGAATGCAGAAATCGAAGCAGCTTTCCATTTCGCCGGAAGAGAGCAGTTCTAATACTGAAGCTCATAAAATACAAAATCCACCCGAAAGAGTGGATTTTTTTATTGTCGGAAGGTTTTTAATTGCCCAGCATAGACCCCGTTTCTTTAAGACGTGTATGAAATTTAAAAGCTTCTGCGAGAATATGTGGTGTCTGCCCACCAGTTTCTTTTGAGGCTCTTTCAAAATAATCCCGTATTTCTTCACGGAATTTCGGATGTACACAATTGTTGATGATTACTTCAGCACGCTCTCTTGGTGCCAATCCCCTTAAATCGGCAAGTCCCTGATCGGTAACCAATATATCCACGTCGTGTTCGGTATGATCGTGGTGTGTTACCATAGGCACCACATGCGATATTTTATCTTCTTTCGATGCAGACTGGCAAACGAATATACTCAGGTACGCATTGCGGGCGAAATCTCCCGACCCTCCGATACCGTTCATCATTTTGCTTCCTGAAATATGGGTAGAGTTTACATTTCCGTAGATGTCGAACTCAATTGCTGTATTAATCCCTATAACTCCCAGTCGCCGTACCACTTCGGGCGCATTTGAAATGTTCTGCGGGCGCAATACCAGCTTATCGCGGTACTGTTCAAAATTGGCAATAAGGTTCTCATAACAGTGTTCCGATACGGTGATGGACGATCCTGAAGCAAAATCAAGATTTCCAGAATCCATCAGCTCAAACGTTGAATCCTGTAATACTTCGGAATACATCGTAAGGTTTTTAAATTTCGAATTCTTAAATCCCATTAAGACGGCATTGGCCACCTTACCTATTCCAGCCTGTAAAGGCAATAAACCGTATGTAAGCTTTCCTTGGGCAACTTCATTTTCAAAGAACCTGAGCAGATGAGCGGATATAGCCGTTGTTTTTTCATCGGGTTCCGCTACTACGGCAGGCTGATCGGTAATATCCGTATACACAATTGCCACTACCTTGGCTGGATCAACCTTAATAAAAGGATCCCCGATACGGTCTGTAACGGTATGAATATTGATCACATCCCGGTCGGGATAGGATTTCGGAACAACTGCATCGTGAATTCCTTTGAAATTCAGCGGAATCCGCGTGTTGATTTCAATTATGATCTTGCGAGCCTGGCTTGCAAAAAATGCGGAATTCCCTATGGAAGTAGTCGGGATGATGTTCCCGTTTTCATCGACCATTGAGGCCTCAATAATGGCTATATCAATCGGGGCAATATGGCCGCAGATGAGCTGCTCTACCGTTTCGCTCAAATGCTGGTCGATATATTTGAGTTTATAATCATTGATTGATTTTCTCAGCGCCGGGTCGGCCATGAACGGCATCCTGCGAAGCAGGGCATTATTGGCGGCCAGATCGGCATCGGTGGTATACCCTAAAGACGCCCCTGTTATGAGTGTAATGGCTACATCTTCATTTGCGGCTCTTTTTGCAAATGCCGGTAAAACCGATTTACTGTCTCCTGCTTTTGTAAAGCCGCTCGCGCCTACTACGGCTTTATTATCAATTAATAACGCGGCTTTATCTGCCGTCATTATCTTATTTTCATAATCCTTAAATAATATTCTGTCCATTGTTAAATTTTATGACCGACCCAACGGGTATTCTTCCTTGTAAATTTACTAAATACTCAACAAATAAACGACCGAATTAAAAACAATCATATTTTTACAACAATTATTAAACAAACATTCAAAAAATTAAGATTTATTTTTTATTCACAAAAAAAATGATGCATAAAAAAATCTATTCTATAATTTTATTTAATGTAAACAGTATAAGTTTTCTCACCGCTTCATACGGATCCGGACTAAAACTACCGTTTCTTCGGTTGGCTACAATGGCATTTAAGGATACGGCATTATGCCCGAGCAGTTCCGACAGTCCGTATATAGCGGCCGTTTCCATTTCGAGATTGGTGGCATACATTCCTTTAAATGCAAAGGAATCGATTTTGTCGTTGAGTTCTTCATCCTCCAGTTTCAGACGCAATACCCGACCCTGAGCCCCGTAAAATCCCGCAGCTGTGACCGTGATCCCCTGCGAAATTTCATCCGATTCGAACTTTGCACACAATTTCTCCGATGCCCTTACAGCATAAGGTCTGCCTTTATCCTTATTCCATTTTGTATGTGCTATAAAAGCCGCTTCCATTTCAACATCTGTTAATTCCGAGATGTCATAGCTTCTCAGCATATTATCGGTTCCAATGGCGTACTTTGACATGAGAAAGGCATCAACATCAAGATTCGACTGAAGCGAACCAGATGTCCCGATACGTACAATATTAAGGCTTGTGTGTTCCGGTTTAACGGTCCTCGTCTTAAAATCAATATTCACAAGGGCATCGAGTTCATTTAAAACAATGTCAATATTGTCAGGCCCTATGCCCGTTGAAATAACAGTCAGGCGTTTTCCCCTGTACATGCCTGTCTGCGTTTTAAACTCGCGCTTCTGCGTTGTATGCTCAATATGGTCAAAATGCACAGTAATTTCCGCTACCCTGTCCTGATCTCCCACAAAAATAACATCACGCGCAATATGCTCCGGCTTTATGTTGAGATGGTAAACACTCCCATCCGGATTTAATATCAGTTCAGATTCTTTTATATGTTTCATCAGCTCCCTACCCTTTTTACTTTATATCCTTTGCCCTTAAGGTATTCCATGATTTTATCCCTGAAATTTCCCTGTATTATGATTTCCCCGTCTTTGGCACTGCCACCCACACCGCACAGCGTTTTAAGTTCTTTTCCAAGTGCCTTGAGATCATCGGCATTTCCCACAAATCCCTTTATCACCGTTGCCACTTTTCCTCCGCGGTTCTTTTTGTCAAGATGTGCTTCCAGCAACTGGTTCTTAGGCTCCGGTGTTTCTTCCTGTTCCCGGTTTGTTTCAAAATCAAAATCCTTGTTTGTTGAAAATACAAAACCTCCCAAATCTTCCAAACTCGATATTTTTTTCGCCATTTTTATGATAAATTTTAATATCAAATATACAGAAAGAATACCGAAAGCGTATTTTTGCAACAGCATAAAATTTACAATTTTGGATTTAACCCTTCTACATCAGCTTACACAGGAAATAATCGATGCCATCGGCACAAAACAGCCTATCGCCGCAAAAAAGAAAATAGAAAGCGCCAAAAGCTTTTTGAACGGGCTGGCAGATACCGCTTTAACCGACGCAGATTTAATAGAACTTTCCAAATATGAAGCGTTAATAAACCTGTTAAATAACAAATTAAAATAGTACATTTACGTAAATTTATAGGAATCGATTCAGATGAAAACTGTTAGAATTGCAGGTGTGCCGGAACATTTTAATTTTCCGTGGCAGCTCACCATTGATGAAGGCCTGTTCAGTGAAGCGGGTATAAATGCAGTATGGACCGATGTTCCGGAAGGAACAGGCAAAATCTGTGAAATGCTCCGGAATAGCGAAACGGACCTTGCCGTAATCCTGACGGAAGGCATTTTCAGAGATATAGCAAAAGGAAACCAGGCTGTAGTACTGCAAACCTACGTACAGTCACCTCTTCAATGGGGAATCCATGTCAATGCCAAAAGCAATCTTGAAACCATTGATGATCTTAAGGGAAAAACAGCTGCTATTTCGCGCAGGGGGTCGGGCTCAGAACTCATGGCCTATGTGAATGCTTCGAACCAGGGCTGGAACTACAACGAGGTTCAGTTTGAAATCGTACATACCCTTGACGGAGCCGTGGAAGCGCTGATGCAGAACAAGGCAGATTATTTTATGTGGGACCGGTTTATGACCCAGCCTGTTGTTGATAAAGGAATTTTCCGGCGTATAGGGGTTTGTCCTACACCATGGCCGTGTTTTCTCATCGTAGCGCGAAAAGAATTTTACGAAAACAATAAGGCCGCTGTTTCGCATACACTGGAAATCATCAACCGGACAACGCGTGAATTCAAAATGATTCCAAGCATTGATAAAACACTGGCCCTTGTTTTTAATCAGGAACTTGAGGATATCAGGCAATGGCTGCAGATTACCAGGTGGTCACAAAAAAAACCGGGCAAAGCACAATTCGACGAAATCATCGACGATTTAATTAAATATAACATATTGAGCGAACCTCTGGAATATTCGGAAGTTATTGCTCCTTAATTTCAAATGAAGCCATCAAAAGTAAAAGTACTGCGTTTTCTCAATAAGCTTAGCGTACCTAAGCCCTGGGATACTATTATCGTTTTGCTTTTGACCCTGCTCATCCTTATTCCGGTGTTCATCATTATGCACCAGAACCTTGTTGATCCGGAATGGCCTTTCCATCTGGACCGTATATTATTATTTGTCACGATTACGGCTGTTGTTACGTATGTATTAAAGTATATCAAACGCTTTCTTTTCTTTATCATTGTAATCTACCTCTTTGTACTTTTATACGGTTCGGTATTTGCAGGGTATGGTTTTAAAACCGTTTATGAAGATTACAGATCCATGATTTTTGCAATGAGCGATAATCCGAACCCTCAGGATATTATTGTATCCAAACTACTCCCCTTCCCTAATAAAACAAAAATATTAAAGGCCATAGAATTCGAAAATCCGCAGGTCCGGAATTTTGCTTTATCTGCCACAACCAAGCATTTCAGAAACATTAAGGGGTACCGGGAATACAGGCAAACCATACAATGCTTTGCTATTTTTAAGGAAATACAGAGCCGGTGGAATTACGTAAACGACCCCAAAAACCGGGAATATATTGCAACAGCATCTGAATCGCTGCAGCATTTTTCGGGCGATTGTGACGATCATTCCATACTTATGGCTGCGTCGGTACGCGCCATTGGCGGAACACCAAGACTCATTCATACGAAAGAACATATGTACCCCGAAATGCTCATTGGAACCAAGGCCGATCTGGAAAAGATTATTTACCTTATTAAAGAAGTCCTGTTTGTAAAAGAGTCTAAAGGAAAAACCATTCATTATCATATAGATGAACGCGGACAGGTATGGCTGAACCTTGACTATACGGCAAAATATCCGGGAGGACCGTTCATGTCGGAAGAAATATTGGGAGAACTAACATTGAATTAAAATGAACATCTTTATAACCACGGGAGCCGTTTTCGGAGCACTGGGAATTATCCTTGGAGCTTTCGGAGCGCATGCACTCAAAAAAATCTTCACTGAAGAGCAGCTCAAAAATTTTGAAACGGGCGTAAAATATCAAATGTATCATGCCCTGCTTCTAATTGTAACAGGTCTTCATCTCAATGCCTTTACTGAATATGCGCGGGCACTGTATTACTGTCTCACTGCTGGCATTGTTTTATTCAGTTTCAGCATATACGGTCTTTGCATCAGCAGTGCCCTCAATAAAAAAATCAGAATACTTGGACCGTTAACCCCAGTTGGCGGAATTTTACTTTTATGTGCCTGGATTCTGATAATATTTAACTCTTTGAATTAATTTTATTTTTATTAACATTATATTTTATACATTTACACAGAATTTAATTAACTATCATAAAATAAATGAAAAAAATTTTTGCACTTGCTTTTGCTACGGCTGTTTTGGTATCTTGTAACAAAGACGGATACACGATTAACGGAGAAGTAAAAGGTTTTGAAGATGGAACTGTGGTTTATATCAACAAACAAGATGTAAACGGATTCGTAAAAGTGGATTCTACTGAAATCAAAGGGGGTACGTTTAAGTTTGAAGGAACAAAACCGGAACTGGATATATACTTTATTGAGTTAGGAAAAACTCAGGAATTTGCATTTCCTTTTATATGGGAAAACGGAGACATCAAATTTACTTTTGATAAAGCTAAACCTGAAGACACTAAAGTTGTTGGTACCAAAAACAATGATTTAATGACTTCTTACAATACGGAAGCTTATAAAATACAAAAGGAAATTATGGATTTCCAGCAAAAAAACCAGGCTAAATTCATGGAGGCACAGCAAAAGGGCGATCAGGCTACTATGCAGTCTTTAATGGATGAAGTTGGGAAAATTCAGAATAAATATGTAGAGCAGAACAAAAAATTCATTTCTACCAATAAAGATTCTTATGTTTCATTAATGCTTCTTACACAGCTTGCTATGTCTGATGCCTTGAAACCGGAAGAAATTAAAAAATATTACAACGATTTTGACCAGTCGATAAAAGACTCTAAAAAAGGTAAGGAATTTGCAGATAATCTCAAAAAGATTGAAGAATCCCAAAAAGAAAGTCTTGCCAAACAACAAAAAGTTGCCATAGGTCAGAAAGCACCTGATTTTACTGCTAATACTCCGGACGGAAAACCGGAATCTTTGCTTAAAAATCTTGGGAAAGTTACCATCGTTGATTTCTGGGCTTCATGGTGCGGACCTTGTCGTCAGGAAAATCCACATGTAGTGGCTTTATATAATAAATACAAAGCACAGGGATTAAAAATCATCGGAGTTTCGTTAGATAAAGAAAAGGAAAAATGGGTTAAAGCCATTGCTGATGACAAACTTGAATGGTTACAGGTTTCCAACTTGAAGTTCTGGGAAGATCCGATTGCTAAAGAATATGCAGTAGAAGCTATTCCTGCAACCTTTATTCTCGATGCAAACGGAACAATCGTTGCAAAAGATCTTAGAGGAGCTGAATTAGACGCAAAAATCGCAGAGCTTTTAAAATAATTCTTTTAATAAAGTATAAAAGTCGGTATCTTCATACCGGCTTTTTTATTTTATGTCTATGCTGAAAAAGATTTCACTGCTTTTTTTTATTGCCACTGTTTCGCATGCACAACATGTGATCCATGGGAAAATTGAGCATGCCGGTACCCCCACTACAATATATCTCAAAAAATTTATGTTCAACTGGGTTATACTGGACAGTATCACAACTAAAAAAAATGAATTCACATTTACGATACCCGAAAATGATGATTTTGTATATGTGTCGGCCAACGACGTACAAAAACTCCGGGATGTTAAGCTGTATAACGTAAAGGGGGCTACATACATCCTATTCAATGCAGAAAACCAGCAATTACAGGTGAAGGGTACTGCCCTTAACGAAGGCCTTTACCTCTACCTTTCTTATTTAAAACCTTTCGAAGATCGGCTGCAATCCCTTACTGAAAATCCACCCAAAACCCCTGCATTTCAATATGCTTCCGAAGAGGAGCGTAAGGCTTACAAGGCTTATCTTGAAAATGTTGATCTTGCACGCAGAAAACTCGAACAGGCTAAATTTGACTTTATCCTGAACAATAAAAAGGAAGCCTACACCCGCATACTCATTGAAGAAAAACTGAAAAGAGATTTCTTCGAGAAAGACCTTGATATTCTCAAAATTTTTTACAAAAACCTGGACAATTCTTTCAGGCAGAGCGAAGGGGGTAAAAAACTTCAGGCTTTTCTCAGTGAATACGAAACAGTGCAGACAGGGACGAAAGCAAGTGATTTTACAATACCCGATCCACAGAATCAGGAACAGTCACTTTATAAAAATCTAGGCAGGTATACCATTCTAGATTTCTGGGCCTCCTGGTGTGCTCCGTGCAGAAAGGAAAACCAGCATCTCGTAACGCTTTACGAAAAATATAAGGATGCCGGGCTAAACATCATAAGCGTATCGCTTGATGCGCATAAAGACCAGTGGTTAAATGCCATTGCAAAAGACGGACTTACGTGGCTTCAGCTATCTAATTTAAAACACGCTGACGATCCGGTAACGGCACTCTATAAAATAACGAGTATACCCAGAATGTTCCTTCTGGACCGCAAAGGAAACATTTTAGCCCGCGACCTCTATGGTACAGATTTAGAGGAGAAACTGGAGGAACTTATAAAAAAGTAAAAAAAATTACATTGTCTTTCCGGCAATGTAATTTTTTTATGTCCTGTTGATCAGTTTATGGAAATATCTTGTTTCTTCAGCAAACGTACAACAATCACGCTAAACAGCAATAAATAAACAAAACAGCCAAGTGATACCACATACGAGGAATGTATACCGATAATATCGGCTACTTTTCCCTGGATTGGCGGAATAATACCGCCTCCCAATATCATCATGACCAGAAATGAAGATCCCTGCGCCGTATATTTCCCCAATCCCATGAGACTAAGATTATAAATAGCCGGCCACATTATACTACATGCCAGTCCCCCACAAAGAAAAGAATATACCGACACCATACCCGAAGTATTTAAACCGGTAATCAACGCCAGTACACCAAATGCGCTAAAAGCCATGAGTGTTTTGGCAGGTGCATTCTTTGTCAGTAAAATCAGGACAATCTGCAAAACCACACAGCCTGCAAAAGCATACAGATGGCTCATGTCGTATTGTGCCAGTGTATTGGCTGCTATAACCACCACAAACGCAATCAGAGGCATAATAATCGTAAGCCAGAACTGTTTTGATCTGCTGAGATTGAAAGCACTTACCGCCCCGGCCCATCGCCCGATCATCATGCTTCCCCAATACATGGAGATATAAGGGGCTATTTCCGATGCGGAAAAACCTCCGAATTCGGGTGTTTTTAAAAGTTCTCCGAAATTACTTCCTATGGCGACTTCGACACCTACATACATAAAAATAGCCAGCATGCCTAAAACCAGCTGCGGGAACCGCATTGCTCCCCAACCTTCTGGTTTTGAAGTTGCTTTTTTATAGGAAAACAACAGACTCAGTACCACAACTGCAAAAGCCAGTGACAACCATAAAACACGGGTATTTTCCAACAACGCCTTATCTGTATTTGCTGAAACATCTCTGTATGTGGAAAACACAAAACTGAAGCAAATAAGCAATAAAACGGTCATTATAATCAGAATCTTCAGCGCTTTTGGTGCCCTTTCAATAGGATCGGTACTTTTGCCCATGGGCAGTTTTTTTGAAAAATAGAACAAAGCAGCCGCACCGATAAACAATAACCCGACACAGACATATAAAAGCACTACCTTGTCAAGACTTAATGATTTAATCTGGTTTTCGGTTACAGCCGCAGTAGTTCCGAAAAGAGCAAAAGCAACTACCAAAGGACCTATAGTGGTACCAAGTGAATTCACACCGCCACCCAAATTAACACGGCTGGCGCCTGTTTTTTCGTCTCCGAGCAGGATGGCAAACGGGTTGGCGGCAGTCTGTTGCAGTGAGAATCCCAAAGCTACGGTAAACAACCCTATGAGCATCCCGAAATAAACATCCGCTTCCACAGCCAGAATCATGGCTATGGCTCCTATCGTTGAAAAAGACAATCCATACACTATACTTTTTTTATAGCCCCAATGACTTACAAGATCTTTTCCCTTAATATTTCCCAGGGCAAATAAAATCAACGCCCCTATATAATAGGCTGTATAAAAGGCGAAATCAATCAACTGGGACTGAAACTGGTCAAGATGAAAATAGTCTTTACAAAAAGGGATAAAGATATTGTTCCCTGCGGCCATAAATCCCCAGAAAAAGAATACGACCACGAGGGTATATAAAGCCGGATAATTGGTTTTTACCGTTTGATTCATTGTGAATATTAATTAAAAAACCAAATATAAAAATTTGCAGCAACAACAGCTATTTTGCTTATAAAAAAGTTATTTTTGCAATAAACAATTAATTTCTATGAAAAAAGTTTTAGGGGTATTAATAGTCCTGTTTTCACTAACGGCTTGTGACGATGGAGATATGGTTTTCGAGAATCTGAATTTTGAAGGAAAAGCCATTCAAAAATGCGAAGAAAACGAACTGTATTTCAAAATCAATGACCGTGAACTACTGCTAGTAGATTTCACCTTCGGAAAAACCGGCTCGCAACTCGATTCCCTGGCTCCGTTAAATACTTTAAAATCCTTTAAAACAAACAATACGAATAAAATTGTATACCGCACCTATGACGGGACGCTTAATGCTGCCAACATCTGCTCTACCCTGCCTCCTGCTAATCCAAAAGTTACGTCGGAATATACATCGGTTAACGGAGGTGTGATCAACTATACGAGAACCATGAATCCCGCCGTTACGGAAGGAAGCGTGAATGTTACGTATATGTATACCATTAACTTTGAAAACATCACACTCAGCAATGGTTCATCTGAAATAAAATATACTACATTTCCTTTCGGATCGTATATTTATGAATCCAACAGGCTCTCTTTCAATTTTGCCAATTTTGAATTCTGTGAAAACGGGGTTTTTGTCTGCAATACCATGAATGAAATTTTTCAGATACCGTTACCTGAGGGCTTTTCTTTCCCTACAAAAAAAGAGACACAGACCATAACCTTTAACGGAACCAATCCTGCGCGGTACCTTTTGTTCAGAAACAATTTTACCACCAACTCATGTGAATTACCCGACGTTCCCGTTAAAGAAGACTGGCTAAGCAATAACGGATCTTTAAGTATTGAATCGGTTCCCGTAACCAACCCGGCAGGCCAGGTAACGGGATACCGGCACACGCTGAAAATTATTCAGGCTCAGTTTTCAAAAGACAATTTTAATTTTGTTATTGCCGATAAAACAATCGGGGTTTATCAGGTAGAAGTTTAAATTCCCGACCTTGAAACTACATCTTCACGATTATATAAATTAATTCTTATTTTTACCCTTAATTTACAATAAAAAGTATATGAAATTATTACAGGATAAAACAGCTGTTATTACCGGTGCTACCAGAGGGATTGGACGCGGAATTGCCTTAACATTTGCAAAACAAGGTGCCAATGTGGCCTTTACCTACAGTTCTTCGGAAGAAGCTGCAATTTCTTTGGAAAATGAACTAATTGCTTTAGGCGTTAAGGCTAAATCCTATAAGTCCAACGCCGCAGATTTTACAGAGGCACAGGAATTAATCGACGACGTTATGAGCACATTTGGAAACATCGATGTCCTTATTAACAATGCCGGAATTACAAAAGACAACCTGCTCATGCGTATGTCTGAAAAAGACTTTGATGATGTAATTGACGTTAACCTTAAATCGGTTTTCAATATGACAAAAGCTGTACAGCGTACTATGTTGAAAAACAGAAACGGGTCCATTATAAATATGAGTTCCGTTGTGGGAATCAAAGGAAATGCCGGACAGGCCAATTATGCGGCTTCAAAATCGGGAATCATCGGTTTCTCTAAGTCTGTTGCTCTTGAATTGGGATCCAGAAATATCAGATGTAATGTTATTGCTCCTGGATTTATTGAAACGGAAATGACTGCGAAACTTGGAGAAGATGTGGTAAAGGGATGGACAGAGGCAATACCGCTAAAAAGAGGAGGTACACCTGAAGATATTGCCAATGCCTGCGTGTTTTTAGCTTCTGATATGGCGACTTATATAACAGGGCAGGTTCTGAATGTAGACGGAGGTATGCTTACTTAAAATAAATATGACACAAAAACACCGGAAAACTTAATCCCGGTGTTTTTTGTTATTAAACACGGTTTGGAACAGTGATTATAAGTTCCCTTATTTTCTTTCGATTTATTGCTTTTCTCCGGAGAATTATGTTTGTCTGTAACTCAAACTATTTCTTTATAAACTTAAACGTCCTAGACCGTCCGCTTACTGTTGCTACCAGAAGATAAAGACCATTAGAAAACTTCGTTACATCAATCGTTTGTACGTTATTGCCTGTATATACCAATTTACCCGAAGTGTCGAGTATCTTAAATGCGTATTCCTCTGTTCCGGTTTCAACATTCAAGTATGTATCGGTTATGGTGGGATAAACTTTAAAGCGGTTAAAAACAGGATCATTTTCATTTTCCAGTGTTTTCCATTTATTTTCAGCCATTGGTCCGTTCCATATTTTAGTTGCCAGATAAGGATTATCAATAAATGGATTCCTGTTTCCCTGTGCGTTGTAAATCTGCTCATTGCGGTTCATTTCATGTAATGAAACCGGGTCTTCCGCATTCCATTTCAAAAAAACGTCAGGCATATCAGCGTTCGGGGAAAAAGAAACGGAACCAGCTCCGACATTTACCGGCAGGCATCGGTTTTCATAACGCAGGTACATGTACATAATCATCCGCGCTACATCCCCTTTCCATTCATCTCCTGGATAAAAGTAATCGATACCGTTCTGTTTTATGATTCTTGAATATGTGATATAGGAAGCCGGATTCTCGATAAACTTGTAATTGCTTCTCATTCCGTTTCGGTCATAATCAACTGCATGCAGGTGGTGTGCATCGGACCCCGGTCCTTCAAATTCCAAATTGGGAGTGCCCTTCGATCTGGGAAATACATGCTCTCTCACCCATTTACCATTGCAGTTTGAAGTATGGCAGCTTGCATTTCTGGCCCTGGTTCGGTCATTAGCGGTTGCAGCATCTGTATCATTGTATCCGTAGATCAGCAACACTTTACTTGAATCCGCTGTATCTACATCGGCCTGTTTAAGCGCATTCCAGATATCGGGTGTATACTGCAATTCATGTAGATGAGTATCGCTAATGAGTTGGGAAAGTTCTTTTTTAAGAGCATTCCCGTTAAGATTAAAATCAACAAACTGGTAATATACCGGCACCTGTGCCCCCGCAAACGAAAAAGAAGCAATACATAAAAGTAAAAATACGAAACGCATGATTTCCAAAAATTTATGCAAAAGTAGTAAATATATAGTGAAACAAAATGTTTATCCCTAACTGCTGTTTCTTTAAAATTACTTTTATTATTTTTGAAAAAAACTAAAATGAGGGTTCTAATTTTATTCCTTTTTTTTTCAATTACATCAAAGGGTCAAAACTATCTTGATTATTATTTTAAATCCAAGGGGATTGAAGGCGCCATTGTTATCTACAATCAGAATACGGACGAATGGATTTTCAACAGTGAATCGGAAGCTTTTACCAATACCCCTGCTGCAGCACATTTTCATTTATGGCAGACTTTAGTTGGCCTGCAGGAAAAGGCGTTCAGCACAGATGAAAAAGAGCTTATGCAATGGGACGGAGTGAAACGTTCTTATTTTGGAGAACGCAAACCGGACTGGAACAGGGACATGAACCTCTCAGACGCGCTGACAACCCAGAACGACTGGTTCTTTGACCGGTTGAAAATACTTTTAAATGAAGAAAGTTACCGGAAGAATATCGAAAATGCCTCTTTCCTTAAAGATGTTAAAAATAATAAGGTAGAATACTTCTGGAATTTTTCGGGGCTGACAAATCCCAACACGATGATTTTTTTTCTCAAAGATCTCTATGAAATAAAACTGCCTTTCCCGGTTAATACCCAACAGTTTTTAATAAGCCGTCTTTCTGTTGACAAGGATCTTATCCTTCATACAAGTTCCACAAGTTACATGGGAAAAAAAATTGACTGGACAATCGGAATTTATCTTAAACAGCCTAAACCCGTGTATTTCTCTTTGAGGACGAAATACTCTTTGGAAGAAGAAAAAACAGCAGATTTCGATCATAAGCGCAATCTTATACTTGCTGAAATTTTTGAGGTTCTGCACCTTTAATAAAAAGGCCATCCGGTTGGATGGCCTTTTTTATTCCTTAACAAACAGAAATTTCCCTCCACCCTGGTTCAGCGTGAACGAATTATCGTTTATATGAAACTGTATAACGATACCAGCCATATCAAAACTGAACTGATGATCCTCGAGCGCTTCCATTGGAAAAGCCAGCTGCCCCGTTGCCTGGGCATAAAGCACATTCTCTTTTTTGGAAATCGTAATTTTCAGCGGAATCTGCTCCGATGCATAAGTTCCAAGGTAAACATCCAAATCAGATGACGTCAATGTTCTTTTATTAAAATTAGGGATATCAAAAGGTATTTGATGGGCTGCTTTAAGCAAGGTAACATTCACTTCGTTAAGGTTGATGTTGCTTCCGTTTGCAATTACCGCAGTTGCAATCTTTGAAGACGGGAAATAGGAAACTACGGATCTGTAGCCATCAATACTGCCATCATGTCCGTAACCTACTTCGTTGTTAAAAGGAAAGCTAAAAATCCCCATTCCGTAATCATCTTTTAGGGCAATCATTTTATCAAGGCTGCTTTTGCTAATGATTTTTCCATTAAAAAGTTCTTCCACGAATTTCATAAGATCGGCTGGAGTTGATACGATACCTCCGGCTCCCATGGGTACAGAAATATCCGTCTCTGCCGATTTTACCCACTTTCCCTCATAATCATATGAATATGCCTCCTCATTTTCCAAATGGATCTTTCCTCCTAAAAACGTGCTTTCCAACTTTAATGGCTTTACAATATAGGTGTCCAATGCCGTTGCATAATCCGTTTTAAAAACATCCTCTACAATGTAAGATAACAATACATAATTGGAATTACTGTATGCAGCTTTGGTACCAGCTTCAAAATCGGTTGGATATTTATTAATGATATCCAGCATCTCCTCACGTGTTTTTTTCGAAGTGTAATATGACAGATATTCCATTTCATCCGTAAAACTGTGAATACCGCTCCTGTGATATAACAAATCGGAAATAGTTATTTTATCCGCATTTTTGAGGTTCGGAAAATAGATCGAAATCTTATCCTCAAGCTTTAACTTCTTTAATTCCACAGCTTTAAGCGTTAAAACGGACGTAAATGTTTTAGAAACAGAACCAATCCTGTATTTGGTATTGGCATTATTCTTCTTTTTTGAGGAAATATCAGCATATCCGCTGGCCTGTTCATAAACAACGCTGCCATTTTTTGAAACTGCCGCAGTCCCCATAAATTTGTTGTTTTCTTCCAGTACTTTAAAATAGCTGCTTAGTTTTGCCGCATCGATACTCTGGGCGTATAATCCCATATTAAAGGCTAAGGCAACACCCAATGTAATAGTTATTTTTTTGATCATAATTAAGGTTTATATAAAATTAGTAACCAAAAATCAAAAATCGTTACATCGGGAACGTATCATATTTGCAATTTGTAATACTTTATTTTGTTAGATGGTATCAAATAAAGTGATAGAAACAGAATAGGGACCGTTTGAAACGATCTCTTTTTTTTATGCCTTTTTTCTCCATTGATTTTCTAACACAAGCGGGTAAATCTTCCAGACTTTATTCCATAAAAAAAGCCTGACTCGTTAGAATCAGGCTTTCAAAGAAAGGCAGCGACATACTCTCCCACATTTAAATGCAGTACCATCTGCGCAATCGGGCTTAACTTCTCTGTTCGGAATGGGAAGAGG
>Ga0308158_10000517_pt1 | contig 60147 bp, 58 predicted proteins | sample PhyBR2_FD_201038 | JGI IMG/M metagenome (GOLD analysis project Ga0308158, IMG submission 201038) | Phyllosphere microbial communities from UC Gill Tract Community Farm, Albany, California, United States - DLSLB.R2 | ecosystem: Host-associated > Plants > Phyllosphere > Unclassified | place: USA... | reverse complement strand
AGGCCCTGCGCGAGCGCACCGGCGCCGGCATGATGGACGTCAAGAAGGCTCTTGACGAAGCCAACGGTGACGCCGAGAAGGCCATCGAGATCATCCGCATCAAGGGCCTCAAGGGCGCTACCAAGCGCGAGGGCCGCTCCACCGCTGAAGGCCTCGTGGCCGCCAAGGTCAGCAACGGGGTCGGCGTCATGATCGAGGTCAACTGCGAGACCGACTTCGTCGCCAAGGCTGACAAGTTCATCCAGCTGGCCGACAAGGTCCTGGCCGTGGCCGTCGAGTCCGGCGCTGCCGACCTCGAGACCCTGCTGGCCACCGACGTTGACGGCAAGCCGCTCTCCGAGGTTGTCGTCGAAGAAGGCGCCATCCTGGGCGAGAAGGTTGTTGTCCGCCGCATCTCCCGCGTTGAGGGTGCAACGGTTGACGCCTACCTGCACAAGACGTCCAAGGACCTCCCGGCCCAGGTCGGCGTTCTGTTCGCTGTCGACGGTGAAGGCGAAGCCGCCACCGCCGCTGCCCACGACGTCGCCGTGCACATCGCCGCCATGGCCCCGAACTACCTCACCCGTGAGGACGTTCCGGCCGAGCTCGTCGAGTCCGAGCGCCGCATCGCGGAAGAGACCGCCAAGGCCGAGGGCAAGCCTGAGGCTGCCCTCACCAAGATTGTGGAAGGCCGCGTGACGGGCTTCTACAAGGGCGAGGTCCTGGTTGACCAGGCATTCGCCAAGGACGCCAAGAAGTCCGTGGCACAGGTCCTCGAAGAGGCCGGTGTCAAGGGAACCGCCTTCACGCGTTTCCGCGTCGGCTCCTAGCCGAAACTGCAAGGGGGTGGCCACTTCGGTGGCCGCCCCTTTTGCATGCGCCCAAACGGCTGGCAGTCCAGTCCATTTGGACCGCGGCCGGTTCCGGGCACCGGATCCGGCAGGATACCCTTTTTTCAGAGTCACCAACGGGAAGGCATCATGGAAGCCGTCAACACTGTCACGCATTCGGAAAAGAGCCGGCGGCGGGTCCTCCTGAAGCTCTCCGGCGAGGTCTTCGGCGGTGGGAAGCTCGGTGTCGACCCCGAGACCGTCCGCAACGTCGCCAAGCAGATCGCAGCAGCCGTCCCCGAAGTGGAGGTGGCCATTGTGGTGGGCGGCGGAAACTTCTTCCGCGGCGCCGAACTGTCCCAAAGCGGCATGGACCGCTCCCGCGCCGACTACATGGGCATGCTGGGAACGGTCATGAACTGCCTGGCGCTGCAGGATTTCCTGGAGCAGGCGGGCGTGGAAACCCGCGTCCAGAGCGCCATCACCATGGGCCAGGTGGCCGAGGCCTACATTCCACGCCGCGCCATCCGCCACATGGAAAAGGGCCGCGTGGTCATTTTCGGCGCCGGCGCAGGCCTGCCCTACTTCTCCACCGACACCGTGGCCGCCCAGCGCGCGCTGGAAGTCCACGCCGACGTGGTCCTCATGGCCAAGAGCGGGGTGGATGCCGTGTACACCGCGGACCCCAAGAAGGACCCCACCGCGGAGCGGCTGGAGACCCTCAGCTACGACGATGCCCTGCGCCGCGACATCCGCGTCATGGACCAGACGGCCATGACCATGTGCAAGGACAACGACCTCTCCATGGTGGTTTTCGGCATGGAGGGTGAAGGCAACGTCACCCGCGCCATCCTTGGCGAAAAGCTGGGCACGCTGGTCACCGCCTAGCTGCGGCTAGGATGATTTCAGGACAGTTCCGTCCCCGCCCCTCCGGGCGGGGACGGAACCAGCAACAAAGAACCACGTGAGTGCATGGATCCGGCGCCCCGGACTGCACCAGAACCGTCAGGAGAGACCGTGATCGAAGAAACCTTGCTCGAAGCCGAAGAAAAGATGGACAAGGCGGTAGAGGTAGCCAAGGAAGACTTCGCCGCCGTCCGCACCGGCCGCGCCAACCCGGGCCTCTACAACAAGGTCCTGGTGGACTACTACGGCTCGCCCACGCCGCTGCAGCAGCTGGCCTCCTTCGCCATCCCGGACGCCCGCACCATCCTGATCACCCCGTTCGATAAGACCGCCATGCGGGACATCGAACGTGCCCTGAGCGATTCCGAGGTCGGCGCGAACCCGTCCAACGACGGCAACGTCATCAGGATCACCATTCCTGAGCTGACCAAGGAACGCCGCAAGGAATACGTGAAGATCGTCAAGACCAAGGGCGAGGACGCCAAGATCTCCATCCGCAACATCCGCCGCAAGGCCAAGGAAACCCTGGACCGCCTGGTCAAGGACGGCGAGGCGGGCGAAGACGAAGGCAACCGCGCCGAAAAGGAACTGGACAGCCTCACCAAGGCCCACGTGGATGGCATCGACGAACTGCTCAAGCGCAAGGAAGCAGAGCTGCTCGAAGTCTGATGGGCCAGGCAGATCAGGCCCCCGCACCACGGGCGCGCACACGGGGGAAGCAGCCCAGGAGCAACCCGACGCCGAAGGCCGGGCGGAACCTGCCCGCCGCCGTCGTGGTGGGCCTGGCCATGCTTATCGCCGTACTCGGCGGCCTGCTGTTCCTCCCGCTGGCGTTCGTAGCCATCGTCACGGCCTTTGCCGTCTTTGGCGTGTGGGAGATCTACCGGGCGCTGGAAGCCAACGGCACCAGGATGCCCATCGTGCCGGTCATGACCGGCACGATGGCCATGCCTTTCGCTGCCTACTTTGGCGGCATCGAAAGCCAGCTGTTTGCGCTGCTGCTCAGTGCGGTGGCCGTCCTGCTGTGGCGCTCGATCGAAAGCGCAGCCGGATCGGCCAACAGCATCTTCGCCGGTGTGTTCACCCTGGGGTGGGTTCCCTTCTTCATCAGCTTCGCCGCGCTGCCGCTGCACGCCGCAGGCACCACCCCGCTGGGGCTTTGGCCCGGCGGCATGGCCCCCATCGGCGCGTGGGAGATCGCCGTCATGCTCCTGCTGGTGGTCTCCAATGACACCTTCGGCTACCTGGTGGGCGCGTCGCTGGGAAAGCACCCCATGGCACCGAAGATCAGCCCCAAGAAGTCCTGGGAAGGCTTCGCCGGGTCGGTGGCAGGCGCCATGCTGATCGGCGTGCTGGCAGCCCTCTTCGTGCTGGACAAACCGTGGTGGGTGGGCGCCGTGCTCGCTGTCGGAACCGTGGCCGCGTCCACCGCCGGCGACCTCGCCGAGTCCATGGTCAAGCGTGAACTGGGCGTCAAGGACATGAGCAGCATCCTGCCCGGGCACGGGGGAGTGATGGACCGGCTGGACTCCATCGTCTTCGCCTCGCCGGTGGCGTTCATCCTGTACGGCCTGGTGGCCGGCGCCTGACCCTCCAGCCCGGCGCGCCGGGCCCCCGACACAAACATGGTCCCGGGCGGCCGCACCAATCGCGGCCCCCTAAACTGGTGCGGAAGCACTACCGCTGAAGAGCATTGAAGGAAACGAAGTGGCATTGGACATTCATCGGCAGATCCCTGCGTCCTTTGAGCGCGTGCAGCGCAGCGAGTACGGGTACAACGCCAGGCAGGTGGACCAGTTCCTGCAGCGGGCACGGATCTCCCTGGAAACACCCCAGGCCGCAACCGACCCCGTCAACAGCGCCGACGTGAGGGCCGTGTCCTTCGATCCCGTCAAAGGCGGCTACTCCGCCACGGTCGTGGACGCCGCCCTGGACCGGCTTGAGGACGCCTTCGCCCGCCGGGAGCGGGATGAACTGATCGCGGCCCGCGGCGAGGAAGCCTGGCTGCGCGAAATCGGGAGCCTCTCCGGCATCCTCCGGGGCCGCCTGCACCGGCCCGACGGAGACCGCTTCCGGCGGCCCACCAAGAAGAAGGCCCGCAGCTACAACACCGACGACGTCGACCGGCTGTGCCGCGAGCTCGTCGCCTACCTGGAACAGGACAAGCCGTTGAGCGTGGACAGCGTGCGCCGCGCCGTCTTCCGTCCCGCAGTGGGCCGCGACGGCTACGAGGAATCACAGGTGGACGCCTTCCTGGACCGCGTTGTCGAGCTGATGGCGGCCATCGACTGACACGTCTCTGCTGCCGGGGCTTTCAGTCCCCGGCCGGCGGGGTGGGGGAAAGCGGCGTGAAGCGGCGCCACACGTCCCGGTAGCTCCGGTACCCGCGCGCCGCGGACACCGCCAGGAACGCCACGCCGCAGAGGGCCCCCACGATGAGGCCGCCCGCTGTCCCTGCCCCGGCGAGGGTTACCAGCAGCCCGGCAACAATGGAAATCAAGGCAGCGTTCGCCGTCGTCATGAAGATCATGCTGCTGCCCGCCACATGGCTGAAAGAGCCGCGGTTGCCGAAGAAATAGTAGGTCTGCACCGAACCGGCCTCGTCGTCGTGGTGCGCGGCCATCAGGTACGGCGCCACGCCCGGGTCGAGGTCCACGTACGCGGCCCGCAGCCTGTTCATGGCCGTGACGTACATCAGGTCCTCATGGGCCACATTCATCACCCGGAGCTGGGTCAGCAGCCCGATCGCGGTATCGATGAACAGGACAACCACTGCCAGCAGGACGAAGGCATCCGAAAAGCCGGTGGCCTGGCCCACCAGTGCCACGCTGACAATGCTGGCCGAGGTAAACGTCAGGAACATGCTGATGCGGGTCAGGACCTCGCCCTGGGCCGTGCTGCGCGATGCCAGCAGGCCCCAGTGCTCCGTGGCGAGCAGCTGGGCCCGCACGGAGGCAGGGACCCCGCTGTGCTGGTGGGAGGTGCCGCCGTCCTCGATGGACATGGCGTTATTGTCCTCCCGATCACCGTTCCGTTGCCAGCGGCCGTTCCGGGGTGTGCAGGCGGGTCATGATCCGCGGCATGGTGCCCGGGATCCGGTGTGAAGTGGCCCGGGACACGATGACCATCACCGCGAACGCGGCAGGCACGCTCCACGCCGCCGGCTGCGCGAGCCAGGGCGGCGTCAGGCCCGAACCCGATACTGCGCCCGCAATCATCGCCCCGCCGCACAGCACCCCGCCGGTCACCATGCCGGCGATGGCCCCGGCATCCGTCAGGCCGCGCCACCAGATGCCCAGCAGCAGGACGGGGCAGACCGTGGAAGCGGTGAACGCGAAAACCAGGCCCACGCTGCCGGCAAGTGCCAGGGAACCGGTCATGAACGCAAAGCCGAGCGGGACCAGGGCGGAGACGACGGCGGCGAGCCGGAACCCGCGGACGCTTCCGCCCAGGACGTCCTGGCTGATCACGCCGGCCAGGGAGACCACCAGGCCGGAGGTGGTGGACAGGAACGCCGCGAACGCCCCGGCCACCACCAGGGCGCTGAGCAGGTCGCCCGGTACCCCGCCCACGAGTTCGCCGGGCAGCCGCAGGACCATGGCGTCCGGCTGCCCCGAGCGGGCCAGGTCGGGGGCAAACATCCGGGCCACCAGCCCGTACGCCGTGGGGAAGAGGTAGAACACGGAGAGCAGGCCCAGGACGATCAGCGTGGTCCGCCGGGCCGAGTGCCCGTCTGGGTTGGTGTAGAAACGCACCAGCACGTGCGGCAGTCCCAAGGTGCCGAACAGCAGCGCCACCAGCAGGGACACGTTCTGGTAAAGCCCGGCAGGTGCCACGCCCGTGGGGTTGACCGCGGGCAGGGACTGGGGCTCCGCCCCCTGGCCGGCCAGCACGAAGACGATGAACAGGATGGGCACGGCCAGGGCCGTCAGCTTCAACCAGTACTGGAACGCCTGGACAAAGGTGATGGACCGCATCCCGCCTGCCACCACCGTGAGGCACACCACCACCACGACGGCAACGGAACCCACCCAGGACGGCAGGCCCGTGGCGATATGGATGGTCAGCGCTGCCCCGTGCAGCTGCGGCACGATGTACAGCCACCCCACCATCACCACCACCAGGCTGGTGACGCGCCGGACCGTCCGGGAGGCGAGCCGGGACTCGGTGAAGTCCGGAATCGTGTAGGCGCCGGACCGGCGCAGCGGGGCGGCAACGAAGAGCAGCAGCATCAGGTAGCCGGCGGTGTACCCCACCGGGAACCAGAGTGCATCCGTCCCGGACAACAGGATGAGGCCTGCCACACCCAGGAAACTGGCTGCGGACAGGTATTCCCCGCCGATCGCCGACGCGTTCCACCAGGGGCGCACGGTCCGGGATGCAACGTAGAAGTCGCCGGTAGTGCGTGAGATCCGGAGCCCATAAAACCCGATGATGGCCGTGGCGAGGGAAACCACCGCGACCGCTGTGATGGCGACGCCGGCATTCACCTGCGCATCACTGTTCCCCTGCCAGGTCCCGGTACCGCGCCTCATTGCGTGCCGCCGTCCTGACGTACAGCCATGCGCTCAAGCCGATCACCGGGTAAATTCCCGCGCCCAGCAGCAGCCAGCCGAACGGGATGCCGGCGATCCGGGTATCGGCCAGGCCCGGAACCACCACCAGGGTCAGCGGGAATGCGGCCAGGATCAGCAGGAAGCCGCCCGCCACCACCAGGGCCAGCCGCAGCTGGGACCTGATCAGCGACCGGACAAACACCTGCCCCACCTCGGAGTCCTGCGCCGCTTCCCGCGACTCGAGCGCGCGGGGCGTGCCCCGCACCGCGGTGCGCGCAGACGCGCGCGGGGCCGTAACCCGGACCCGGGTCATGCGTGCGGCCTGATCCTGGTTGCCTCCAGCTTCTCCCGCACGATGGGCAGGTGCCGGCGGCTGATGGGCAGGCCGGCACCCGCCACCGTGACGCGCGGCCCGTCGGCGGCCAGCTTCATCGAGGACACATGCTTGAGTGCCACCAGGTAGGAGCGGTGCGTGCGGATGAAGCCGGCGTCCGCCCATTGCTGTTCAAGGTCCGCCAGGGGCACCCGGATGAGGTAGCTTGCGTCGGCGGTATGCAGCCGCGCGTAGTCGCCCTGTGCCTGGACGTACGTGACGTCGTCGCGCCGGATCATCCTGGTGGTCCCGCCCTGGTCCACCGTGATCATCTCCGGTGCCGCCCCGCCGTCGCGCAATTCGCTGATCCGCCCCACGGAACGTGCCAGGCGCTCGGCGCGCACCGGCTTGAGCAGGTAGTCCACGGCGGCGAGTTCGAACGCAGCCAGGGCATGGTCCTCATCGGCAGTGACAAAAACAACGGCCGGCGGATTGCTGCTGCGGGCGATGGCCCCGGCGATGTCCAGGCCTGACACCGCAGGCATATGGATGTCCAGGAAAACGGCGTCGATGCCGCCGGCGGACAGGGCCGCAAGCGCTTCAGCGCCGGACGTGGCACGCAGCACCTTCCCGATGCGCTCGTCCCTGCCCAGCAGGAAAGCCAGCTCCTCAACGGCGGGCAGCTCATCATCAACGACGAGGACGTTAATCATTCTCCTAGGGTACTTCCAGCGGAACGGCGCTCCTCACGCATCATGCCCGGGCTGGGACTTCGGCACCCGCATGGTGATCAGCGTTCCCTCGCCCGGCGCCGTTTCCACCACCAGGCCGTGATCGTTGCCGTACACCTGGCGGAGGCGCGCATCCACATTCCGCAGCCCCACATGGTCCCCGTCCGTATGGCCCGCCAGCACGGACCGGAGATGCTCCGGATCCATCCCCACGCCGTCGTCCTCGATGGTGACCTCGGCGAAGGCCCCGGCGTCCTCCGCCGTGATGCTGATGTGCCCGGGGCCCGCCTTGGCCTCGAGCCCGTGCCGGACGGCATTCTCCACCAGCGGCTGCAGGCTGAGGAAGGGGATGACGGTGCCCAGCACCTCCGGGGCGATCCGCAGGCTGACCTGGACGCGCTCGCCGAACCGGGCACGCTCCAGGAGCAGGTAGCGGTCAATGCAGCGGAGCTCCTCGGCAAGGGTGGTGAAGTCCCCGTGCCGCCGGAATGAGTAGCGGGTGAAGTCCGCGAACTCGACCACCAGCTCCCTGGCCCGCTCCGGATCGGTGTTGATGAAGGATGCGATGGCGTTGAGCGAGTTGTAGATGAAATGCGGGCTGATCTGGGCGCGCAGCGCCCGGACTTCCGCTTCCATCAGCAGCGTGCGGGAGGCGTCCAGCTCGGCAAGTTCCACCTGGACCGCGACCCAGTCGGCCACTTCCCCCGTTGCCCTGACCAGGCCTGCCCCCGCGGAAGGGGCGAAAGCTGCCACCGCGCCCACCACCCGGGTGCCCGCGCGCACCGGGGCGATGACCCCGGCAAGGTGGCCGCCGGTTCCGTCTGCACCGGCGGAGAGAACTGCTGTCCGGCCGGACGCCAGGACATCCGCTGCGAGTTCCATCAGGCGTGGCCTGATGTCCTCGGCACCGCCGTCCCAGGCCAGGACACCGTTGGTATCCGTGATGGCCAGGGCATCGCAGGCCAGCAGGGCCCGCAGCTGGCGGCTGGCTTTCGCGGCGCCCGCCGGGTTCAGTCCGCGGCGCAGGTGCTGCCCGGCCTGGGAGGCAGCGTGGAGCGTGTGGTACGTGGCGCGTTCTGCGTCAGTGCCCAGCTCACGGAAGGAGCGGAGCACCTTCAGGCCCACGCCGACGACGACGGCAATGGCCATGGCGATCACCGCAACGGCCGCGGCGGTGAGGAGGGGGGAGTCCGGCATGGTGCCCAGCGTAGCGGCGGGTGCCGCTTGCCGCAGCATCGCAACCGTTGAGCGACAGTGGGCGGTGAAGTGCTGGAACACAGCGGCGCGCGGGCGGCAAAGTGATTGGTGTCACATCTGCGGTGCCCCTGCGTGGTGCTGCCGGCCAGGCCCCCTGTCCAGCAGTCCGGGGCCCTCCGCCCGGTGTGTTCCGGCAACTCAATGAGGAGGAACGATGGGTAATGATGCCCATACTCCGGACGCAGCGGCGTCCGTGGACTTTGAACAAGTCCAGTCGACCGGGCAGTTCCAGGAATTGCGCAAGCGTCACCGCAGCTTTGTCTTCCCCATGGCAGTGGCCTTCCTGCTGTGGTACTTCGCCTATGTGCTGCTCGCCGACTACGCGGTGGGATTCATGTCCACCAAAGTCTGGGGCAACATCAACATCGGCCTGATCCTGGGCCTGCTCCAGTTCGTCTCGACCTTCGCCATCACCGGCTGGTACGTGCACTACTCCAACAAGCGGCTGGACCCCATCGCCACGGAGATCAGGCACGAAATCGAGGGGCACGAATTCGATAAGAACGGAAACCGAGTGGGCGGAGCCAACAAATGATCGCAATTCCCGCCGCGGTGGATGTCGCCGCCCTCAAGGACACCACCCTTCTGAACATGGGCATCTTCGGCCTGTTCGTGGCCGTGACCATGGTGATCGTGTTCCGCGCCAGCCGCAACAACAAGACCGCCGCCGACTACTACGCCGCCGGACGCTCCTTCACGGGCTCGCAGAACGGCACCGCCATCGCCGGCGACTACCTGTCCGCCGCCTCCTTCCTGGGAATTACCGGGGCCATCGCCATCAACGGCTACGACGGATTCATGTACTCCATCGGCTTCCTGGTGGCCTGGCTCGTGGCGCTGCTGCTGGTGGCTGAACTGCTGCGCAACACCGGCAAGTTCACCATGGCGGACGTGCTGTCCTTCCGGCTGAAGCAGCGGCCGGTCCGGATCGCCGCCGCCATCTCCACCCTCGCGGTCTGCTTCTTCTACCTGCTGGCCCAGATGGCCGGGGCGGGAAGCCTGATCTCCCTCCTGCTGGGCATCAGCGACTGGGGCGGACAGGCCCTCGTGATCATCGTCGTCGGCGCCCTCATGATCATGTACGTCTTGATCGGCGGCATGAAGGGCACCACCTGGGTCCAGATCATCAAGGCCATGCTGCTGATTGCCGGCGCCGCCGTGATGACCCTCTGGGTCCTGGCCATCTACGGCTTCAACCTCTCGGCCCTGCTGGGCGGCGCCGTGGAGACGGCCAAGAACCCGGCCGTCCTCAACCCGGGCCTGCAGTACGGCAAGTCGGACACCTCCAAGCTGGACTTCATGTCCCTCGGCCTGGCGCTGGTGCTGGGCACCGCCGCCCTGCCACACGTGCTGATGCGCTTCTACACGGTCCCGACCGCCAAGGAAGCCCGCAAATCGGTCGTCTGGTCCATCTGGCTGATCGGTATCTTCTACCTGTTCACCCTGGTGCTGGGCTACGGCGCCGCAGCGCTGGTCGGAGCTGACACGATCAAGGGCGCCCCCGGCGGGGTCAACTCGGCAGCTCCGCTGCTGGCATTCCACCTGGGCGGCCCGCTGCTGCTCGGCTTCATCTCCGCGGTGGCGTTTGCCACCATCCTGGCGGTGGTGGCCGGCCTGACCATTACGGCCGCAGCATCGTTCGCGCATGACATCTACGCCAATGTCATCGCCAAGGGCAAGGCCGACGCCGCCACAGAAGTCCGGGTTGCCCGGCGAACCGTGGTGGTCATCGGCATCCTGGCCATCCTGGGCGGCATCTTCGCCAACGGCCAGAACGTGGCCTTCCTGGTGGCACTGGCCTTCGCCGTCGCCGCATCGGCGAACCTGCCCACCATCATCTACTCCCTGTTCTGGCGGAAGTTCACCACGCAGGGCGCGCTGTGGAGCATGTACGGCGGCCTGGCTTCGGCGATTCTGCTCATCATCTTCTCCCCGGTGGTCTCGGGACTGAAGACCTCCATGATCCCCGGGGCAAACTTCGCCCTCTTCCCGCTCAGCAACCCGGGCATCGTCTCGATCCCGCTGGCCTTCTTCCTGGGCTGGCTGGGCACCACCCTGGACAAGAGGCGGGAGGACGTGACGAAGCAGGCCGAGATGGAAGTCCGCTCGCTGACCGGCATCGGTGCCGAAAAGGCGGTGGACCACTAAAACCGGGACACTCCGGAACGGGGAGGGCCCTGAAGCAGGGACCACACCCACCAGCGCCGAACCTGTTCCGGCGCAACGTGAAGAGCCTCCTGCCGCGGACTGCGGCACGGAGGCTCTTTCGTTGGGGTTGGACCCGGTGGGTCTTCCTGCGGGCGGTCAGCGCTGGTGGTGGCCGCCCGGTGCCAGGTTCCCGTGTTCACCATGCGGCACGGCGTACTGGCCGGCCGTCGAGGCGGCGAGGCCCGGCGTCGTAATTCCGGCCACCAGCACCGCGCCGGCGAACGCTGCCAGCAACAGCCTCCCCGGGCGCATGCCGGCCCCTGCCGGCTGCCGCGCGCTGTCTTGCTGTGCACTGTCCTGCTGTGCACTGTCTTGCTGGCCACTGTGCCGCTGGAGCCACCCGAGCGAGGCGATGATCATCAGCGTCAGCAGGAGCGCCGAAAGCTGCGTCAGGCTGAGCCCGGAGGTGGTGGGCGTGGGGAACGCGATGGCGGCCAGGTGGGCCGCGGCCGCGCCTGCCAGGGCGTACTGCGCCCACCGGTTGCCGGCCAGCCGGTCCTTGGCCAGGAAGGCTACGGCTCCGGCCAGCAGAGCGGCTCCCCACAGGCCGGCCGCCACACCCGCAAGAAGCCCTGCCGGTCCAGGGGAGCCTGCTGCGAGGAAGCTGGAGGAGATGGCCAGGTTGACCGAGCCCGCACCGAAGCCGGCGAACCCGGTGACCAGGCGAACCGAAGAGTCCGCCTGGGGCGCCGCGGACTGCACCGTCACAGGGTGGGCGGGCGGTGCCGTGGGCCGGAGCGAAACCATGCCGGACCTTGGCATGCTAGGCGCGGGCAGCGGCCGGGGACTTGTCCAGGGACAGGCCCACGCCGAGGAGGAGCACGGCGCTGGCGAGGTGGAGGACGTTGTCGGCACCGTTCAGGGCGATAATGTTCAGCGGCGAGTTCAGCAGGAACAGCCCCACGATGCCCACCAGGAGGTAGACGGCGCCGACGGAGGAGTTCACGGTGCGTGCGCTGTCAGTCCCGCGGAGGCCGGCGAAGAGCAGCGCGGCGCCGATGGCCAGGTGGATGACGTTGTGCAGCGGGTTGACCTCGAAGATGATCAGGTTGGCGCCTTCCGTGGCGACAAAGCCGACGCCTGACGTTACGGCGAAGCCCAGGAGGCCCACCAGCAGGTAGACGGCTCCGAAAATGGTGGCGACGAGGCGGTTGGGTGAGTTGCGCATGGTCCGAATCCTTCCTTCAGGGCGGGTGGATTGTCCCGCCGGACGGGGCCCCCGGACGGGGCCCTCGGAAGCGATTCGGATCATTGCCGGGGTCGGATGGGTGAAAAGGTCAGTACCCTTTGCATTTGCCGTCCGGCTGGTCCCGGCTAGGCCGCGGGGCGCAGCTTGATGTTGGTCATCAGCAGCTTGTCGGTGCCCTGGAAGCGGTAGGCCAAGTCAACCTTCTTTCCGGTGCAGCTGATCTGGCCCACCACCTCGGCGGACTTCACGCCGTTATCAGTGGCAACCTTGAGGTTGTTGTAGGCCGGCTGGCAGGAACTGTCCATTTCCAGGCTCTTAACGCCGGAGATGAAGGCCTCCTTGGAAAGCTGCTTCTTGAGGTCCGGGTCAAGGTATTCGTCGTAGGCGCCGGACGAATCGCCGGCAATCACCTTCTTGGTGAAATCATCCGCAAGGCCACGTGCCTGGTTGGTGGCGCTTCCCACCACGTTCACCAGGATCACGATGCCGAGGATCACCAGGAGCAGCACCCCGCCAATGCTGCCAAGGATGATCCACAGCTTCCGACGGCTCCGCTGGCGTGGCGGCTCCCCGGGAAGGCCGAACGGCGCGGGCTGCTCCGGCAGCCGGCCAAACTGCTGTGGCGTGAAGCCCGCCTGGCCCTGCCGGTACGGATCCTGGGGACTGCTCAAGGGTGGGCCTTTCGTGGAACAGGCGCTCTGGCGCCGGCGGACTGCCCCGGACCGTCCCGGCCCGGCAGATGACTGGAACAAGCCTATAACCCAGGCCGCCGCCGTCGTGCCTGAAGTGCCGCACCGGGGGTTCCGCTGCTGCTAGCTGCCTTCGGAGCCGCGGTCCAGCAGGGGCTGCACCCGGAAGGGGATCAGCTCGCCCATTGCCAGGGCCGTGTCTGCCCGCTCCACGCCGTCGCACGCCAGGATCTTGCCGTTGATGCGGAAAAGGTCCTCGGCGTCCCTGGCCACCACGCGCAGCAGCAGGTCTGCCGACCCCGTCAGCCCGTAACCCTCCAGGACCTCTGGGATGGCGGCGATTTCCCCGGCAAGCCGCCCGAGTTTCTGCTGCTGGACGTGGACGGAGATGAACGCCATCAGCGGATAGCCCAGTGCCACCGGGTTGAGGCGCCGCTCGAAGGACAGGAAGACGTGCTTCTTTTCCAGTTGGGCCATGCGCGCCTGGACGGTATTGCGGGACAGGCCAAGCTTCTGCGCGAGGGCCACCACGGTACGGCGCGGATCCTGCGCCAACGCCGACAGCAGGCGGGTGTCAGTGCCATCCAAAGCTCGCATAATGCGCAACGCTAGCACGGTGCCGGGGCGCGGGACAGGGCACTTTGCTCAGAAACAGCGGCGGTGGTTGTACCCTCTGGGCATTGTGAGTAGGGTCACAGTATCTGGGGCAATGACGCCCGGAAGGCCGGTGGCGGCAGGGGCCAAAAGCCCGCAAACCACGGGTCAACGACGTTCGAAGGTTGCGGCAATCGTGTCTACAGACCAAACGGGCCATGACGGCGCTAACACCCCCCAAAGCGCAGGGAATCCGGGAGAAACCGGGCCGGAATTCCTTCAGCTGATTACCCCGGCCGGTGAACGGATCAGCCACCCGGAGTTCGATTTCTGGGTCCGGGACATCACCGATGACCAGCTGTGCTCCCTCTTTGAGGACATGACCGTCATCCGGCGGATTGATGTTGAGGCCACCGCCCTGCAGCGGCAGGGGGAGCTGGCCCTCTGGCCCCCGCTCCTGGGCCAGGAGGCGGCCCAGATCGGGTCCGGACGGTCACTGCGCGCAGACGACTTTGTGTTCTCCAGCTACCGCGAGAACGGCGTGGCCTACTGCCGCGGCGTGGACCTGACGGACCTCCTGCGGGTCTGGCGCGGAAACGCCTCCGGCGGCTGGGACCCGTACAGCATCAACATGGCCACCCCGCAGATCATCATTGGCGCCCAGACCCTGCATGCCACCGGCTACGCGATGGGCATCCAGAACGATGGTGCCGATGCCGTGGCCGTCACCTACTTTGGCGACGGTGCCACCAGTGAGGGCGACGTGAACGAGGCCATGGTGTTCGCGGCCAGCTTCCAGGTCCCGGTGGTGTTCTTCTGCACCAACAACCACTGGGCCATCTCCGAGCCCGTGCGCCTGCAGTCCCACATCCAGCTCGCGGACCGCGCCACCGGTTTCGGAATCCCCAGCCTGCGGGTGGACGGCAACGATGTCCTGGCGGTCATGGCCGCCACCAGGCTGGCCCTTGACCGCGCACGGCGCGGCGGCGGCCCCACCTTCATCGAAGCCGTCAGCTACCGCATGGGGCCGCACACCACCGCCGACGACCCCACCCGGTACCGGGACGCCAATGAGCTGGAGGACTGGGCCGCCAAGGACCCCATCAGCCGGCTGGCCGGCCTCCTGGAGCGCAAGGGACTGCTGACCGGGGAGCTGCAGCAGCACGTCAAGGACAAGGCCGACACCGTGGCCGCGCAGATGCGCCGCGGCTGCACCACCATGCCGGAGCCTCAGCCCATGGACATCTTCAAGCATGTCTACAGCACGCCCAATTCCTGGCTGGAACGCCAGCAGGACCACTATGCACGGTATTTGGCCTCCTTCGGCGATCCCGCAGGTGCCGTTTCAGAGGAAGGTGCACGCTGATGACCCAGTTGACCTTTGCCCGCGCCATCAACGCCGGGCTCCGGAAGTCGCTGGAAAACGACTCCAAGGTGGTTCTCCTCGGCGAGGACATCGGCGCCCTGGGCGGTGTGTTCCGCGTGACGGACGGCCTGCAAAAGGACTTCGGAACCCACCGCGTGGTGGATACCCCGCTGGCGGAGTCCGCCATCGTGGGAACCGCCGTCGGCCTGGCTTACCGCGGCTACCGGCCCGTCGTGGAAATACAGTTCGACGGGTTCATCTATCCGGCCTTCGACCAGATCGTCAGCCAGGTTGCCAAGCTGCACTACCGCACCCGTGGGGCCGTCAAAATGCCCATCACCATCAGGGTCCCGTTCGGCGGCGGCATTGGCTCACCGGAGCACCATTCCGAATCCCCGGAAGCCTACTTCACCCATACCTCGGGGCTGCGGGTGGTCACCGTGGCCAACCCCCAGGACGCCTATACGGTCATCCAGCAGGCCATCGCCTGTGACGATCCCGTCCTGTACTTCGAGCCCAAGCGCCGCTACCACGACAAAGGCGAGGTGGACGAGAATGCAGATCCTGCCTCGGCCCTCCCCATGGACAAGGCCCGGGTGCTGACCGACGGCAGTGACGTGACCCTGGTGGCCTACGGGCCACTGGTCAAGACCGCCCTGGACGCAGCCTCCGCCGCCGCGGACGAGGGCATCTCCATCGAAGTCATCGACCTGCGCTCGCTGGCCCCCGTGGACTACGAACCGGTGGTGGCCTCGGTGCGCAAGACCGGGCGCCTGGTGGTCACGCACGAGGCTGCCCAGTCCGGCGGGCTGGGAGCGGAAGTGGCGGCCAGCATCACCGAACGGTGCTTCTACCACCTCGAGGCCGCTCCGGCCCGGGTGACGGGGTTCGACATTCCCTACCCCTACTCCAAGCTGGAAATGCACCACCTCCCGGGCCTGGACCGCATCCTGGACGGCGTGGACCGTGCCCTGGGCCGCCCCAATTCCCTGAGCGGACTGGAAGGATGAGCGCCACCATGATCAAGGAATTCCGGCTCCCGGACCTGGGGGAGGGACTTACGGAGTCTGAAATCCTCAGCTGGAAAGTGGACGTCGGCGACACCGTCAGCCTGAACCAGGTCATCGCCGAGGTGGAGACCGCCAAAGCCGTGGTGGAGCTCCCGTCGCCCTTCGCCGGGGTCATCAAAGAACTTCACGAACAGCCCGGTTCCGTGGTGGAGGTGGGCAAGCCGATTGTCTCCTTCGAGGTCGCCGACGACGCCGGGTCCGCACCTTTGGCGCCGTCCGGCGCCGCGGGCGCGGGGTCCGGGGAGGCTGCGCTGGACACCCCGAAAAGGGAACCGAACCTCGTGGGGTACGGCGCCGTCGTCGAAGGTTCCGGGCGCCCGACGCGCCGGGCGCGGAACTTTGCCCCGGTGGTTGAGGCGGGGGGAACCAAAGCCCCGGAGGCCGGCCCGGTCGAGCCTGCAGCTGTCCAACCAGCACCTGTGGAGGGCAAGGCCGCCGAACGTCCCCGGTCCACGCCCCCGGTCCGCAAGCTGGCCAAGGACCTTGGCCTGGACCTCGCCCAGGTTCCCGGGACCGGTCCCGGCGGTCTGATCACGCGGGAGGACGTGCAGGAGTTTTCCGGCCACGCCGCGGAACCTGCCCTGCAGGCGCAGGGGGCCGCGTCCCCAGGCGGAGCCAGGCCGGGGGAGCGGGAGACCCGGACCCCCATCAAGGGGGTACGCAAGCACACCGCTGCCGCGATGGTGCAGAGCGCCTTCACCGCGCCCCATGCCACCGAATTCCTGACCGTGGATGTCACGCCGAGCCTTGAGTTGCTGGCCAAACTCAAGACCAGCAGGGAGTTCGCGGGTATCAAGCTCACCCCGTTGACGCTCGCCGCCAAAGCCCTCCTGATCGCCCTGCGCCGCAACCCGGCACTGAATTCCCGCTGGGACGAAGAAAACCAGGAGATCGTCACCTTCAATTACGTGAACCTGGGCATCGCGGCGGCCACGCCGCGCGGACTCACGGTTCCGAACATCAAGGACGCCGAGGCCCTTCCGCTCCCGCAGCTGGCCCAGGCGCTCACCGCGCTTGCCGAAACCGCACGCGCGGGCAAGACCACGCCGGCGGACCTCTCCGGCGGCACCATCTCCATCACCAACATCGGCGTCTTCGGCATCGACGCAGGCACCCCCATCCTCAATCCGGGGGAGGCCGCGATCCTTGGCCTGGGTGCGGTCCGGACCATGCCATGGGAATACCGGGGCGAGGTGGCGCTGCGCCAGGTGCTCACGCTGAGCCTGTCCTTCGACCACCGCCTGGTGGACGGGGAGCAAGGCTCCCGGTTCCTGGCGGACGTGGGGGCCATCCTGGCCGAGCCCGGCATGGTGCTCACCATGGTGTAGCGGCTCCTGGCCTGCACATCACCGGCCCCGGCCCGCATAAGCGGTGCTGCCAGGGGCCGGTTGTGCGGGCCGGGGCCGTTCGTGTGGTGACCGGTGCCGGGCGGGTCAGGCCGAGGGTACGGTCAGGGCGGCGAGCGCCATCCGCTCCAGCAAGGGACGGGCGACGCCGGCAGCCATGCGCCTGCCATGGCTGCGGACCGAGTGCGGAGTGGAGTTGATCAGGCCGAACGTGGCGTGGGCGCGCATCCGCAGCTCAGCGTGGTCGGTCGCGGGATGGACCCTGGCCAGGACGTCCACCCACACCTCCACGTAGCTGCGCTGCAGTGTGCGCACGGCCAGCTGGTCCTGCTCGGACAGGTTGGTGAAGTCCCGGTCCTGCACCCGGATCACGTCCGGCTTGCCGAGGGCGAAATCCACCTGGAACTCCACCAGCTGACGGAGCGCGGCCTGGGGGTCGGCAGTACGCTCCACCACCTGGCAGCCGCCGTCGAGCAGTTCCTGGCTCACCGTGACCAGCAGGTCCGCCAGGACTGCCTGCTTGCCCGGAAAGTGGCGGTACACCGCAGGTCCGCTGACGCCTGCCGCCGCGCCAAGGTCCTCCAGCGAGACCCGGTTGAAGCCGTTGGCCGCGAACAGCGAGGCAGCAGCGGACAGCAAAGCCTGCCGCCGGTTCTCCTTGGCCCTGCCGCGCTGGGTTGTTGGCGTGGGGGGAGTGGCGGCCTGGGCCATGGGGGCCTGGGCTGTGGGGGCTTGGACGGCAGGGGCTTGGGCGGCAGGGGCCGGCTGCGCTGTATTGCTGGACACTTTTCCTCCTTGAGCCAGCCCAGAGTCTAGCAACGCGGCGATGTGTTGGACATCACAGTTAATCGAGACTAACCTGAATTTCAGTTATTAGTCACTAACCGAGTTGGCCTGGCGGCCGCCCGGACCCACACAAGGACGGAACGTCGATGGAGACCCTGGCCACCCGGCTCGACCCGGCAAGCGAGTCCTTCCGCACCAACCGGGAAGGGCAGCTCTCGCTCGCCGGGGAGCTGCGGAAGAAGCTGGCGGATGCCGCACTGGGCGGGCCTCAAAAGTCGCGGGACCGCCACGTGGCCCGGGGCAAGCTGCTGCCGCGGGACCGGATCGACCAGTTGCTGGATGACGGCAGCCCCTTCCTGGAAATTGCGCCCCTTGCGGCCAACGGGATGTACGGTGACGACGCACCCGGCGCAGGAGTGATCGCCGGAATCGGCCTGGTGCATGGCCGCCACGTCCTGGTGATCTCCAACGACGCAACCGTCAAGGGCGGAACCTATTACCCCATGACGGTGAAGAAGCACCTCCGCGCCCAGGAGATCGCGCTGGAAAACCGGCTGCCCTGCATCTACCTGGTGGACTCGGGCGGCGCCTTCCTGCCCAAGCAGGACGAGGTGTTCCCGGACAAGGAGCACTTCGGCCGGATCTTCTACAACCAGGCGCGACTCTCGGCGGCCAAGATCCCGCAACTGGCCGCCGTCATGGGCTCCTGCACGGCCGGCGGAGCCTACGTCCCCGCGATGAGCGACGAGACCGTCATTGTCCGGAACCAGGGCACCATCTTCCTGGGCGGCCCGCCGCTGGTAAAGGCAGCCATCGGGGAAATCGTCACCGCCGAGGAGCTGGGCGGCGGCGAGGTGCACTCCCGGGTCTCCGGAGTGACGGACCACCTGGCCGAAAACGACGAACATGCCCTCCAGATCATCAGGGACATCGTTGCCACCCTGCCGCCTCCCGCCGCACCGGCCTGGCAGGTGGAACCCGCCGTCGAACCGGCAGCGGACCCCGAAGGCCTCTACGGCGCCGTGCCCACGGACGTCAACGCACCTTACGACGTCCATGAAGTCATCGCCCGCCTGGTGGACGGCAGTAAATTCCACGAGTTCAAAAAGGACTACGGCACCACCTTGGTCACGGGATTCGCCCGGATCGATGGCCACCCCGTGGGCATCGTGGCCAACAACGGCGTGCTGTTCAGCGAGTCCTCCCTCAAGGGCGCGCACTTCATTGAGCTGTGCGACCAGCGCGGGATCCCGCTGCTGTTCCTGCAGAACATCTCCGGCTTCATGGTGGGCAGGGACGCCGAGCAGGGCGGCATCGCCAAAAACGGGGCCAAGATGGTGACCGCCGTTGCCACTGCCCGCGTCCCCAAGCTGACAGTGGTCATCGGCGGCTCCTTTGGCGCCGGCAACTACTCCATGTGCGGCCGTGCCTACTCGCCGCGGTTCCTGTGGATGTGGCCTGCTGCCCGGATCTCGGTCATGGGCGGAAACCAGGCGGCCGGCGTGCTGGCCACCGTGAAGCGGGACCAGTACGAAGCGGCGGGGGAGGAATGGGCGGCCGAGGACGAGGAAGCCTTCAAAGCGCCCATCCGCCGGCAGTACGAGGACCAGGGCAGTCCCTACTACTCCACCGCCCGGCTGTGGGACGACGGTGTCATCGACCCCGCCGATACGCGCACCGTCCTGGGCCTGGCGCTTGATGTCGTCTCCCGCACCCCCTTGCCGGAGACCTCCTTCGGCCTCTTCCGGATGTGAGCCAGCAATGACCATGCAGACGAATACCGCCATGCACCAAGGCCCTACCGGCGCCCAGGCCGGAGAAGCCGGCACCGGGCCCCTCTTCAGCGCCGTCCTGGTGGCCAACCGTGGTGAAATTGCGTGCCGCGTCATCCGCACGCTGCGGCTCCTGGGAATCCGGTCGGTCGCGGTCTACAGCGATGCCGACGCCGGCGCCCGCCACGTGCGCGAGGCTGACACTGCCGTGCGCATTGGCCCTGCCGCGGCAACCGAAAGCTACCTCAGCATCGACGCCATCCTGGCGGCGTGCCGGCAGTCAGGCGCTGACGCGGTCCACCCCGGTTACGGCTTCCTGAGCGAAAATGCGGACTTCGCCCGTGCCCTCGAAAAAGCCGGCATTGCCTTCATCGGTCCCGGCGTGGAAGCCCTGGACGTCATGGGCGACAAGATCCGCGCCAAGAACCATGTGGCAGGGTATGGCGTGCCGGTGGTCCCCGGCATTGCCAGGCCCGGCATGACGGACAGCGAACTGGTGGACGCTGCTGCCGCCGTCGGCTATCCCCTCCTGATCAAGCCCTCTGCCGGCGGGGGCGGCAAAGGCATGCACGTCGTCGAAAAGCCGGCGGACCTGCCCGCCGCCCTGGCCACCGCACGGCGTGTTGCCGCAGCCGCCTTCGGGGACGACACCCTGTTCCTGGAGCGACTGGTGACCACACCGCGGCATATCGAGGTGCAGGTGCTGGCGGACGGCCACGGCAACGTCATCCACCTCGGCGAACGCGAATGTTCCCTGCAGCGGCGGCACCAGAAAGTCATCGAGGAAGCCCCTTCGCCCCTGCTGGAAAGCCTCCCCAACGGCGCGGACGTCCGTGCGCGGATCGGCGAGGCCGCCTGCAACGCCGCCCGCAGCGTGAACTACACCGGGGCCGGGACCGTGGAGTTCCTGGTCTCGGACAATGCGCCGGATGAGTTCTTCTTCATGGAGATGAACACCCGGCTGCAGGTGGAGCACCCGGTAACGGAGATGGTCACCGGAATCGACCTGGTGGAATGGCAGGTGCGGATCGCCTCCGGTGAACCGCTGACCGTCCGGCAGGGTGACGTCAGCCTTTCCGGCCATGCGGTGGAGGCGCGGGTCTACGCCGAGGTGCCGGAGAAGAACTTCCTCCCGTCCACCGGGACGGTCCTCCAGCTGGACGAACTGCCGGACGCAACGGACAGCCGCGTCCGGGTGGATTCATCCCTGGTGGAGGGCCTGGAGCTCTCCGCGAATTACGACCCGATGATCTCGAAGGTGATCGCCTGGGGCAAGGACCGCACTGAGGCCCTGGAATCCCTTGACGCGGCGCTGGCCGGCTACACGGCGCTGGGCATTGAGACCAACGTCGAGTACCTGCGGCTCCTGGTCAACGATTCCGACGTCCGAGCCGGGCACCTGGACACCGGGCTGATCGAACGGAAGCAGCCGGCGCTGGAGTTCCGGCGCGTCGGCACCCCGGAACTGGTGGCCGCCGCCCTGTACGCCCTCTCCCGGGAGGCGCAGGACCGCCCCGCGCCGGCCGGCGGAACGTGGCAGGCCCGCAGCGGGTGGCGACTTGGTGCGCCCGCGCCGCGCCGGGTCAGCCTGGGAACGCCCGACGGCGGTGTGGCAACAGTGCAGGTCAGCGGAAGCCCCACCGGCGCGGACACTGCCGTGGTTGCTGTTGACGGCGGCGCCCGGCAGGCCGCGGCGCTGAGCCTGGCGGAGGACGGCAGCGCAGTCCTGACCCTTGGCGGGGAGGCACGGGAGTACCAGGTGGCCGTACCGCCCGGGCAGCCGCTCCAGCTCTTCCTCGGCAACGGCGGCTGGTCCTGCCGGCTGGAACTCCTGACCCGTGAAGCACGGCTGGAACGGGTACTGGCAGCCGTGCAGCGCCAGGAAGGTGCGGCCGACCCCGAGGTGCGCTCGCCGATGCCGGGAACCGTGGTGGCCGTCCCGGTCAGCGACGGGGATGCGGTGGAGGCCGGGGAGGTCCTGGTGTCCGTGGAGGCCATGAAGATGGAGCACCACCTGGTGGCCCCCCTGGCAGGAACGGTCCACCTGGCCGCCCGCACCGGTGACCTTGTGAAGGCGGATCAGATCCTGGCCACCATCCACCCGCATCCCACCGGTGCGGAACCCGCTTCCACGGACACCGGCACAGACGCAGACGCAGACACAGACACCCAGCAAGGCGAAGGAGCCTGACCATGACCGGTTTTGAACTTACCGAGGAATACCAGGACCTCAGCGACACCGTTCGCGACTTCGCGGACAACGTGGTGGCCCCGGTCTCCGCCAAGCACGACGAAGAGCACAGCTTCCCCTATGAAGTGGTGAAGCAGATGGCGGAGATGGGCCTGTTCGGGCTGCCGTTCCCGGAGGAGTATGGCGGCATGGGCGGGGACTATTTTGCCCTGGCGCTCGCGCTGGAGCAGCTGGGCCGTGTGGACCAGTCCGTCGCCATCACCCTGGAGGCCGGCGTGTCCCTCGGTGCCATGCCGGTGTACCGGTTCGGCACGGACGCACAGAAACAGGAATGGCTGCCCATGCTGGCGTCCGGCCAGGCGCTCGCCGGGTTCGGGCTCACCGAACCCGAAGCAGGCTCCGACGCCGGCGGCACCAAGACCCACGCCCGGCGGGAGGACGGCCACTGGGTCATCAACGGCAACAAGGAGTTCATCACCAACTCCGGAACCGACATCACCCGGTTGGTCACCGTCACGGCGGTTACCGGGCAGAAGGAGCGCGAAGACGGGTCCATCCAAAAAGAGATTTCCACCATCCTGGTACCCACCGACACACCCGGCTTCAAGGCGGAAAAGCCCTACAACAAGGTGGGCTGGAACGCCTCGGACACCCACCCCCTCACCTTGAAGGACGTCCGGGTGCCGGAGGAAAACCTGCTGGGCGCCGAGGGGCGCGGTTACGCCAACTTCCTGTCCATCCTGGACGAGGGCCGGATCGCCATCGCCGCACTGGCCACCGGTGCCGCCCAGGGCTGCGTCGACCAGTCCGTCAAATACGCCCGCGAGCGCCGGGCGTTCGGTCACGAAATCGGCAAATACCAGGCCATTTCGTTCAAGATCGCCCGGATGGAAGCGCGGGCGCACACGGCCCGCCTGGCCTACTACGACGCGGCCGCAAGGATGCTGGCCGGCAAGCCGTTCAAGACCCAGGCGGCCATCGCTAAGATGGTCGCAGGCGAGGCGGCCATGGACAATGCGCGGGATGCCACCCAGGTGTTCGGCGGCTATGGCTTCATCAACGAGTTCACCGTGGCACGCCACTACCGCGACTCCAAGATCCTTGAAGTGGGGGAGGGCACCACGGAGGTCCAGCTGATGCTGATCGCCCGCGAACTGGGACTCTAGCCGGCCCGAAAGGATCAATGATGATTGACAAGGTTGTTGCCAGTGCAGACCAGGCCGTTGCGGACATCCCCGACGGCGCGTCGCTGGCCGTGGGCGGCTTCGGGCTCTGCGGAATTCCGGTGGCCCTGATCGACGCCCTCCACCGGGCCGGCACCTCGGGGCTGGAAACCGTCAGCAACAACTGCGGCGTGGATGACTGGGGGCTCGGCATCCTGCTCCGTGACGGCCGCATCCGCCGCACCATCAGCTCCTACGTTGGCGAGAACAAGGAGTTCGCCCGCCAGTACCTGGCCGGCGAGCTCGAGGTGGTGCTCACCCCGCAGGGCACGCTGGCGGAAAAACTGCGGGCCGGCGGGGCCGGGATTCCGGCGTTCTACACCAAGGCAGGGGTCGGCACGCAGGTGTCCGACGGCGGCCTGCCGCAGAAGTACGACGCCAACGGCGGGATCGCGGTTGCTTCCGCCCCGAAGGAAGTGCGCTCCTTCGGGGGAGTGGACTACGTCCTGGAAGAGTCACTCACACCTGACTTCGGGTTGGTGCACGCGTGGAAGGGCGACCGGCACGGCAACCTGGTCTTCCACGCCACCGCCATGAACTTCAACCCGCTGTGCGCCATGGCAGGGCGCATCACCATCGCCGAAGTGGAGGAACTTGTGGAGCCCGGCGAACTGGACCCCGAACATATCCACACCCCCGGGATTTTCGTCCAGCGGGTGGTCCTGGCCCAGGACGGGGAAAAACGGATCGAAAAGCGGACGGTGGCACTCAACCAGGCAGGAGCATGACCATGGATCCCAACAGCCCCGAAGCGCCCCGGCCCGAAGCCGTACGCCCGGAATACCGGCGGGCCGGTTCCCGGCAGTATTCCGGCCCCGGTGACTCCACATCGGCGGAAACCAAAGGCTGGACCCGCAACGAACTCGCGGCACGCGTAGCCAGGGAACTCCGCAACGGCCAGTACGTGAACCTGGGCATCGGGATGCCCACCCTGATCCCCAACTACATCCCGGCGGGCGTGGAAGTGGTGCTGCACTCCGAGAACGGGATCCTCGGCGTCGGGCCCTACCCCACAGAGGATGCCATCGATCCCGACCTGATCAACGCCGGCAAGGAGACCGTCACCGTCAACAGGGGAGCGGCGTTCTTCGACTCGGCCACGTCCTTCGGCATGATCCGCGGCGGCCACGTTGACGTGGCCGTGCTCGGCGCCATGGAGGTGGCCGCCAACGGTGACCTGGCCAACTGGATGATCCCGGGAAAGATGGTCAAGGGCATGGGCGGGGCCATGGACCTGGTGTTCGGGGCCAAGCGCGTGATCGTGATGATGGAACACGTCGACCGCAACGGCAACCCCAAGATCGTCCAGGAATGCTCGCTCCCGCTGACCGGGAAGGGCTGCGTGGACCGGATCATCACGGACCTGGCCGTCATCGACGTCGTCCGGGACGGCAGCGGATCGCGGCTGGTCCTGAGCGAACTGGCCCCCAACGTCTCCGTGGAGGATGTAGTGGCCGCCACCGGTGCGGACCTGTTTGAGGAAGACCGGGAACTCACCGTATGACCGGCAGCAACCCCACGGACGGCAACCCCGCGGACCGTAAACCCACGGAAGACGGCGGCCGGCGGGTCATCGAGCAGCGCGGGCTGTACTTCGACGAACTTGAGGACGGCCTGGTGTATGCGCACCGTCCGGGCCGGACGGTGACGGAGACGGACAACGTCCTCTTCAGCACCCTGACCATGAACACCCAGGCGCTGCACCTGGACGCCGCCTGGAGCGCCGGCCAGCCCTTTGGGCAGCGGCTCATGAACTCCATGTTCACCCTGGCCACCATGGTGGGCCAGTCCGTCACCCAGCTGACCCAGGGGACCATCATCGCCCAGCTGGGCCTGACGGACGTTTCCTTCCCGCACCCGCTGTATCACGGGGACACGCTGTACACGGAGACAGTCGTCACCGGCAGGAGGCTTTCGGCCTCACGCCCGGGCCAGGGCATCGTTACCATGGAGCACACCGGCCGCAACCAGGACGGCGCCGTGGTGGCACGTGCCACCCGCAGTTGCCTGATGTGGACCCGGGAGGCACATCAGAACGCGCAGAGCAGCCAAAACGTCGGAGAATAGCCTTATGACCTTTGTGATGGGCCCCGCCCTGCTCTTCTGCCCCGCCGACCGTCCCGAGCGCTACCAAAAGGCCGCCGCCCGCGCGGACGCCGTCATACTGGACCTCGAAGACGCGGTGGCGCCGGCAGACAAGCAGCGGGCCCGCGGCGCCATCCTGGCCCAGCTGGGCACCACCGGCGTGGAGCCCGAGCTTGAGCCCAGCTGCACCATTGTCAGGGTCAACCCCGTGGGCACCGAGGACTTCGAAAAAGACCTGCACTGCCTGGCGCACACGCCCTACCGCACCGTGATGCTGGCCAAGGCAGAATCGGCCGACCAGCTCAAGGCGCTGGAGGGATACCAGGTCATTGCGCTGTGCGAAACGGCGGTGGGCGTCCTCAACGCCCCGGCGATCGCCGCGGCGCCGAATGTGGTGGGCCTGATGTGGGGGGCTGAGGACCTGCTGGCTTCCCTGGGCGGCACGTCCAGCCGGACGGACGACGGCGGCTACCGGGCAGTGGCCCTGCACGCCCGCTCGTCAGTGCTCCTGGCAGCGCGGGCGCACGGCAAGGAAGCAGTGGACGCCGTGTACACCACCATCCCGGACCTCGACGGGCTGGCTGCTGAAGCGGCCGACGCCGTGGCCTCCGGCTTCAGCTCCAAGGCCTGCATCCATCCCAGCCAGGCAGCCGTGGTCCGCAAGGCCTATGCGCCCTCGGACGATGAGGTGGCCGCAGCCACCGCCCTGCTGGACGCTGCCGCGTCGGCGGGCTCCGGGGTCTTCAAGTACCAGGGCAAAATGATCGACGGCCCCATCCTCAAGCACGCCCAGGAGATCGTCCGGCGCGCTGCCGTGGAGGCATAACTACCGTTGCCGTCCCTCCGGCCGCCGGAGGGACGTGGCCGGGATCGGCTCATACAGCAGCGTCCGCACCCAGCGGTTCCCTGTTTCCCGGAACTCCTTCCGGCTGGCGAAGCGGTAATGGAAACTGCGCACGCGCACCCAGCGTGGCGCGGCGCCGTCGAACGGGTCCTTCCGCAGCAGCCGCAGCATCTGCCGGTCCGCCGCCAGCAGCTTGCCCAGGAAGGCGTAGAACCATTCCTCGTGCACGGTCCGCAGCGGCAGGAACCACATCAGCCAGTCCAGCCGCAGGTGGTACGGGGCCCACTGCCGCGGAATCCGGCGCACGTCCCCCGGCTTGCCCTTGAAGCCGTACTCGCGCCAGTCCGAACTGTCACCGGGGTCCTCGTCCAGCGTGCCCTCCACCACGATCTCGATGCGTTGCTTGGTCACCGTGCCAAACGCGCCGTAGGCGTTGACCAGCTGCCACCGGTTGAAGCTGGCGTTCATCAGCTGCCGGCGGGAGAAAAGGTTGCGCAGCGGCCAGTAGCTCAGCACCAGCAGCAGGATCGACGCCGCCAGCGTGATGGCCAGCCACCACAGCGGGGTTTCCGGCCGGGTGCCCGCGGCGGCATTCCAGTCCGCGGGGATGGCAGGGATCACGGCGTGCGCCACGGGGTCGCTGACCGCCGCGAACGCCAGCACGATCGCCATCCAGTTCAGCCAGGCGAAGTTGCCGCTGGCCACCAGCCACAGCTGGGTCACCACCACCACTCCTGCCGCGACGCTTGCCACGGGCTGGGGTGCGAACAGCAGGAACGGCACCACCAGCTGGGCGATGTGGTTGCCCACCACCTCGATCCGGTGCAGCGGCCTGGGCATTAGGTGGGCCTGCCGGCTCAACGGCCCGGGCATGGGCTGGGTTTCGTGGTGGTAGTACAGGGCGGTCAGGTCGCGCCACTCCCTGCCGCCGCGGATCTTGATCATTCCCGCGCCGAACTCCAGCCGGAACACCAGCCACACGGTCAGGATCAGGATGGTCCGGGGCGGCTCCGTCTGGTTGGAGCCCAGGAAGCCCACCGTGAAGCCCGCCTCCAAGAGCAGCATTTCCCAGCCGAACCCGTAGAAGGTCTGGCCCACGTTCACGATGGACATGTACAGCAGCCACAGGGCCAGGAACGCAATCAGCGGCACCCAGGGCGGGCCCAGCTGCGGGATTCCGGCCACCAGCAGCGCCGACACCACCAGCCCTGCGGCGCAGACTCCGCGCAGCAGCCCGTCCGAGTACCGCCAGCGGAACAGCGTAGGCCGGCGAAAGCGGGGGAACGCGGACAGGAACCCGGGCACCGGGAGGAGGCCGCGCTCGCCGAGCAGGGCGGGGAACTGGTTCATCGTGGACAGGAACGCAACAAAATAAAGCGCCGCCACACCCCGTTGCAGCACTTGCCGGGCGAACCCGTATTCCGGCGCGTCAAACCACCACAGCCAGTCCACGGATTCCACGTTACGCCCGGTCACGCGGGGGTCAAGGTGCACCATCGGGCCGGGGCGGAGCAGGGCCAGGGGCGTCAAAGGGGCCCGGACGGGTGCGGGATACTTAACCCATGCAGCCACGCAGAATCGTCCTCCTCGGATCCACCGGTTCCATCGGCACCCAGGCGATTGACGTCGTCGACGGCGCCCCGCACCTGTTCGAGGTGGTGGCGCTCAGTGCCGGGGGCGGCAACCTGGAGCTCCTGGCGCAGCAGGCGGTCCACACCGGCGCCGCTGCGGTGGGGATTGCCGGCGGGGATCCTGCCCGGCTGACGGCACTGATCAGCGACGCCGCCGCTGCGGCCGGCCGCCAGGGGTACCGGCCGGAGATCGTGGCGGGCCCGGACGCGTCCGCCCGCATCGCCGCGATTGAGGCGGACGTGGTGCTCAACGGCATCACCGGATCCATCGGCCTGGCACCCACGCTCGCAGCCCTCAAGTCCGGGGCCACCCTTGCCCTTGCCAACAAAGAGTCCCTGATCGTGGGCGGCAGCCTGGTCAAGGCCGCAGCCCGCGAAGGCCAGATCGTCCCCGTCGATTCGGAGCACTCCGCCATCGCCCAGTGCCTGCGCTCCGGCACTGCCGATGAGGTGGACAAGCTCATCCTCACAGCTTCAGGAGGACCGTTCCGGGGCAGGAGCCGGGAAGAGCTCCACTCCGTCACCCCCCGGGAAGCCCTGGCCCACCCCACCTGGGACATGGGCGTCATGGTCACCACCAACTCGGCCACCCTGGTGAACAAGGGGCTGGAAGTCATCGAGGCGCACCTGCTGTTCGACATTCCCCTGGACCGGATCGACGTCGTCGTGCACCCCCAGTCCGTGGTCCATTCCATGGTCCAGTTCGTGGACGGCTCCACCATCGCCCAGGCGTCCCCGCCCGACATGCGCCTGCCCATTGCCCTGGGGCTCGGCTGGCCGGCCCGCGTGCCCAACGCCGCCGTCCCGTGCGACTGGACCCAGGCCGCCACCTGGACCTTCGAGCCGCTGGACACGGATGCCTTTCCCGCCGTCGGGCTGGCCAAGGACGCCGCCAAGCAGGGAAGCACCTACCCTGCTGTCTTCAATGCGGCCAACGAGGAAGCGGTCACGGCGTTCCATGCCGGCCGGATCCGGTTCACCGACATTGTCGACACCGTGGGCAGTGTGCTCAGCGAACACGCAGGTTCCTCCGGGCTGACGGTGGAATCCGTGCTGGATGCTGAAAGCTGGGCACGCGCCCGGGCCCACGAACGTTTAGCAGTCAGCAGTCTCTAGGAAGCAGCAGCACCTCCATGACCCCTGTCCTACTTTTCATCCTCGGCGTTGTCTTCGTCGCCCTTGGCATCGCCGTGTCCATTGCGCTCCACGAAGTGGGCCACCTGGTCCCCGCCAAGCTCTTCAAGGTCCGCGTCACCAAGTACATGATCGGGTTCGGCCCCACACTGTGGTCGCGCCGGAAGGGCGAAACCGAATACGGCGTGAAGGCCGTGCCGCTGGGCGGCTACGTCTCCATGATCGGCATGTATCCGCCGAACAAGGAGGACGGCTCGGTCCGGCCTTCGAGCACCGGCATGTTCCAGACGCTGGCCACCGAGGCCCGTTCCATGGCCCACGAGGAAGTGGGGCCCGGCGACGAAAACCGGGTCTTCTACCGCCTGCCGGTCTGGAAGAAGGTCATCGTGATGCTGGGCGGCCCGGCCATGAACATGATCCTTGGCGTGCTGCTCACCGCCGTGCTGCTGATGGGCTTCGGCGTGGCGACGGCCACCACCACCATTTCCGACGTCTCCAAGTGCCAGGTAGCCGCAGGGCAGACCGTCGACCCCGATTCCACCGACTGCCAGCTGACGCCCGCCGCCGCGGCCGGCCTGAAGCCCAATGACACCATCACCTCCTTCGACGGCAAACCTGTCACCAGGTGGGACCAGCTGACGGAATGGATCCGCGCTTCCGCCGGCAAGGAAGTCGCTATTACGGTGCAGCGGGACGGCAACCCGGTATCCACCACCGTGACCCCCGTCCTGTCGGCCCGGCCGGTCATGGGAACCGACGGTCGCCAGGCCACTGACGCCGCCGGCAACCTCCAGTACCAGGACGTCGGATTCCTTGGCATCGGCGCGCAGACGGCGCTGGTGCCCCAGCCGCCGTCGTCCGTCCTGCCCATGGCGGGGGAGAACATCCGCCAGGTGGCCGGTGTTGTCTTCAACCTGCCTGCCCGCGTGGTGGGCGTGGCCAAGGCTGCGTTCAGCGAAGAGCCGCGCGACCCCAACGGGCCCATCAGCGTGGTTGGCGTGGGCAGGGTTGCAGGCGAGGTGGCAGCCATGGAGGCCGTGCCGATGCAGTCGCGGGTGGCAACCCTCGTCGGACTGCTGGCCGGCCTGAACTTCGCACTTGCGGTGTTCAACCTGGTCCCGCTCCTCCCACTTGACGGCGGCCACGTTGCGGGCGCCCTGTACGAGGGCGTCCGGCGCCGGGTGGCAAAGCTGCGCGGGCGGCCGGATCCCGGGGCCTTCGACATCGCCAAACTGCTTCCCGTCACGTACGTGGTCGCGGCGCTATTGATGGGCATGAGCGCGTTGTTGATTTACGCGGACATCGTCAAGCCGGTCAACCTGTTCGGATAATCGCCCCGTATCGGTTGACTTTCAAAAATCAGCCAAATCTGATTGATTGATCAGTCTCAACCCCCTATGGTTGAGGGATGTTCGTCATGACCATCGATCAGCGCGGAAGTACCGGTGACCAGGACCGTGTACCGGCCCTGCTGGACCAGCTTGCCGGCCTTGAGCTGCCCGACCCGGAACAGCCGGTCTTCGAGCGCTCCGTAGGGGATGAAGTCCAGGGAGTGGTGCGGGACGCCTCCGCCGTGGTGGAGATAGCCCTGCACGCGCTCCGCGGCGGCCACTGGTACATAGGCATTGGCGTTGGGACCGTGGTCCTGCCGCCCCACGCCAGTCCCCGGGAAGGAACCGGAACGGCCTTTGTTGCCGCCCGGAAGGCTGTTGAGCTTGCCAAGGGCGCCGGTTCCCAGGTGCCGTTGTCGGTGGTGCCCGGCATCATGGCAGGGGAAGCGGCCAAGGGTGTCGCTGCAGCGGAGGGGGTGCAGGCTTGTGCCAATGCGGAGGCGGTGCTCCGGCTGCTGGGCCGGCTTGTCCAGGACCGCACGGAAGCGCAGTGGCGGGTGGTGGACGCCCTGCGCCGCCTGGGCGCGCGGGGCCAGGGCCAGGGCCGGCACGGAAGCCAGAAGCACGTGGCGCTTGAACTCGGAATTTCGGAGCAGTCGGTGAGCCGTACCGTGCTTCGCTCCGGGTGGCAGGAAGAATGGGCAGCCAGGCCGGCCGCGTCCATGCTCCTTGGTTTTGCCGACTCCCGGGTTGGCCAGGCCGAAAAGGATGTCCCTGCGCAGCAACAGCAGCAGGCGCCTGCGCAGCGGCAGGGGCCTGGGCAGCAAAAGCCGGCGGACCGGATTGAAGGAGACACGTGACCGCACTGTGGGTGGCAGTGGCCTTGGTGGTGGCGGGCTTTGCCGGCTGGCCGGTCACTGCGCTGGTGTTCAAGCTCGCCCGGACCATCGACGACAGGGCAGATGCCGCCAAGGCCGCGGAGGAAGCCCGGGCGGCGGAAGAGGACCCGTCGGCTGACGTCACCGTCGATGACCCTTCCCCTGCCTCCGCGGGGCCGCGCGGAGGCACCGTGCCGGCGGCGGGCGCAGGCCCGGATCCTGACGCAGACCTGGCTCGTGACGCTGCCGGCGGTGCAGGCAACCAGGCAGTGGACAGTGAGCTGACCGCCCCTCCCGGACGGCCGGCGTCGGACGGTCCCGCAGCCGGACCCGCCGCACCCAGCCAGCGCATCCTGCGCGGCGGGGCCATCATCGGCGTGCTGGAGCGGCTGGGGGTGTGCCTTGCCATCCTTACCGGCCAGCCCGTGGCCATCGCCTACATCGTTGCGATCAAGGGCCTGGGCAGGTTCGCCGAGCTGAAGGAGACGCCGGTGGCGGCTGAGCGTTTCATCATCGGGACCCTCACCTCCATGCTCTGGGCCGCCGGCACCGCGGCCGCGGTCAAAGTCCTCTTCCTGCACTGACCGCAGCCCCCTGGGCGCCGTCCGCTCCGCCCCGGCACATCCTCCGGCATTGGGGATTGGGACGGTACCAGGGCGGCCATGGCGATAGGGTAGCGGTATGACAGTTTTTGCCGTTGAGTACGTTTATGCCGCCAACTCCACCGAAACCCGCAATGAGGTCCGCCCCGCGCACCGGGAATGGACAGGCGGCCTGGCACAGGACAGCGTCATCGTGGCCAGCGGCCCCTACGGCGACGGCGCGGGTGCCCTGCTGATCTTCAAGGCGTCAGATGAAGGCGCCCTCAACTCGATCCTCAAGCAGGACCCTTTCGCCGAAGCCGGTGTGATCGCCGGAACCCGCATCACCGAATGGTCTCCGGTAACCGGCATGCTGGCCGGGATTGCCGCGTAGCCGCCTTTTTACCCTTTCAACTCAAGGAGTCCACGTGACCTCGGTCAGCCTGGGAATGCCGTCAGCACCACCGCCCGTCCTTGCCCCCCGCCGCAAGACGCGCCAAATCAAGGTCGGCTCGGTAGGCGTCGGATCTGATTTCCCCATCAGCGTGCAATCCATGACCACCACGCCCACCACGGATATCAACGCCACCCTGCAGCAAATCGCCGAGCTCACTGCGTCCGGCTGCGACATCGTCCGCGTGGCCTGCCCGTCCGCCGACGATGCCGAGGCGCTGCCCATCATCGCCCGGAAATCGCAGATCCCGGTCATCGCGGACATCCACTTCCAGCCCAAGTACGTCTTCGCAGCCATCGAGGCCGGCTGTGCGGCAGTGCGCGTGAACCCCGGAAACATCCGCAAGTTCGATGACCAGGTCAAGGAGATCGCCGCCGCCGCCAAGGACCACGGCACCTCCATCCGCATCGGGGTCAACGCGGGCTCCCTGGAGCCGGGCATCCTCAAGAAGTACGGCAAGGCCACCCCCGAAGCGCTGGTTGAGTCAGCGGTCTGGGAAGCCTCGCTCTTCGAGGAACACGGCTTCCACGACTTCAAGATCTCCGTAAAGCACAACGACCCCGTGATCATGGTGGCCGCCTACGAGATGCTCGCGGAAAAAGGCGACTGGCCCCTGCACCTGGGCGTCACCGAAGCCGGCCCCGCCTTCCAGGGGACCATCAAGTCCGCCACGGCCTTCGGGGCGCTCCTCTCCCGCGGCATCGGCGACACCATCCGGGTGTCCCTCTCCGCGCCGCCGGTGGAGGAGATCAAGGTGGGCAACCAGATCCTCCAATCGCTGAACCTGCGCCCTCGCAAGCTTGAAATTGTGTCCTGCCCTTCCTGCGGCCGTGCCCAGGTTGACGTGTACACTCTCGCAGAACAGGTCACCGCCGGGCTGGAAGGGATGGAGATCCCGCTGCGCGTGGCAGTCATGGGCTGCGTCGTCAACGGCCCCGGTGAGGCCCGCGAAGCTGATCTTGGTGTTGCCTCCGGCAACGGCAAGGGCCAGATCTTCGTGAAGGGCGAGGTCATCAAGACTGTTCCCGAGAGCGCAATTGTTGAGACACTGATCGAAGAGGCTATGCGTATCGCGGAAGAGATGGGGGAGGCCGATGGCGAAGATGCTGTCAAGGGTAGCCCCGTGGTTAGCGTCTCGTAAGGACGCGGCAGACCCCACGGGGCTCTCTGTCCGTACCCTCGACGGCCAGGACACCCCCGCGCTGACATCGCTCGCCGGGCAGGACCCGGTAACCAACGTATTCATCCTGGCGCACCTTCGCGCCACGGGAACGGCGGCACCCACCAGCGGCGGCGCCGGGGTCATCGGCGTTTTCGACGACGGCATCCTTGCCGGTGCGTGCTGGGCCGGAGCCAACCTGGTTCCGGTCCAGCTCGATCCCGCCCTGGCCCCCCTGGTGGCCGAGGCCGCCAACAGCTCCGGGCGCCGGTATGCGTCCGCCTTCGGTCCGGCGGATGCGGTGCTGGCGCTCCATGCCGAACTGGCGGAGCTCGGCCACCGTGCCCACGAGGTCCGGGCGGACCAGCCACTGATGGTCATTGAGGGACCGCCCCTGGTGCAGCCCGATCCCGGCCTGGCCCTGGGGAACCTGGCCGACTTCGACCGCATCCTCCCGGCCTGCGCCGCCATGTTCGAGGAGGAGGTGGGCTACTCGCCGTACCTTGGCGGCAGGGAGTTCTACAGCCGCCGCGTCGAGGGCCTCATCCGGCAGGGTCATTCCATGGTCCACCTCAATGACGCGGGGGAGGTGGTGTTCAAAGCCGAGCTGGGGGCGGTCACGGACGATGTCACCCAGGTCCAGGGGGTCTGGATGAATCCGGTCTTCCGCGGCCAGGGGTTGAGTGCCGGCTACATGTCGGCAGTCGTGGAAAAGGCCCAGCAGATAGCACCCGTGACCAGCCTTTATGTCAACGGCTTCAACACCAGGGCAAGATCCACGTACGAACGCGTCGGCTTCCGCCAGGTGGGCACCTTCGCTACAGTTCTCTTCTAGCCGGCGGTCGCCGGTTCCAAGCAGAATATTGGGGGAAAAGTGAAGACATCGGTGCTGGGAACTTTCGGGGCGTCAGTCCTTTTGGCCGTAGCAGTTTCTGCGTGTGGGGGACCCGGGCCGCAGGCCGCAGAGTCCTCACCGGCACCGTCCGCGGGCTCCGGCACCACAGCCGCCGACCCCACCGCCACGGCAACTCCTACGCCAACCCCGACGGCGAAGGCATACACGGCCGAAGAGCTGGCTGCCATAGTGGGCCAGGTGCGGGACGCGGCCGACCGGAGGCTGACCGTCCTGCCCAGTGCCGATATCAACACCACGCTGGAGCAGACGAAGGCGATGCTTGCCTCCATCGACGTCAAGCCGGAGGAGTGCAAGGCGCTGGCGGCCGCAAGCACCGTGCCTTCGGTCGACGGAGCAGCCATGGCGGTGGGCATGAGCAATGATGCGTCCACAGGCGCTGTCACTGCCCTGTCCTTGGTTGCCGGCCTGGACCAAAGCTTCCTCAGCAAGGTTGCCGACCCATCGGAGCAGCTGGCGAAATGCTCTTCAATGACCATGACTGCCTCGGGTATGGACGTCTCGGTCACCGTCACGCCGGTGGACGCCGGCACGCAGCCCGGTGCGGTCGCCTACCGCACGGACAGTGCCCTGCCGGACGGCCGTACCCAGTCCACCATCACGGCGCAACTGGTCCGCCAGGGCGTGGTGCTCACCTCGGTTGCGTCCGGCGGCGCAAGCGAGGCCGACGCCGTCCGTCGGGCAGGTGCGCTCCTTGACTCCGCGGCTGCCCTGATGAAGTAACAACAGGCAACGGCAGTAACAACCGGCGGCAAACACGGGGCAAACGGATTCCCAAACTAAAAACACTTGTCAAACGTGTGCACGATCACATAAGTTCGATCTAGCTGCGCTGGAAGTGGGGTGGGCGGTCTCACCAGTCCTCACCAGTACTCAGGCGATAACGGCGTTGAGCCACGCCCGGATGCGATGACCAGCCCTATTGGGGGGCCAGGGGCTTTGTATTCCCGGGCGTGGCTCTACTGTGTCCGGGGGTGGTCCCTGGTGCTCCGGCCTCCGCCAGTAAGTCCCGCCGGTTGAGTGCCGGTAGATTAGTACCCAGACGAATTTGTCCGGCCCTGCTGACCCAGCACTTCCCCAGAAACGGATACCACCCGTGGTCCTACGACTGTCCCAGCTTTTCCTGCGCACGCTGCGCGAAGACCCCGTCGACGCCGAGGTTGCCAGCCACAAACTCCTGGTCCGCGCCGGCTATATCCGCCGCGCCGCCCCCGGCATCTACACCTGGCTGCCGCTGGGGCTCAGCGTCCTGCGCAAGGTCGAGGAAATCATCCGCGAGGAAATGACGGCCATCGGAGCCCAGGAAGTCCACTTCCCGGCCCTGCTGCCCCGGGAACCGTATGAGGCCACCAACCGCTGGACCGAATACGGCGAGGGCCTGTTCCGGCTGCAGGACCGCAAGGGCGCCGACTACCTGCTGGCCCCCACGCACGAGGAAATGTTCACGCTCCTGGTCAAGGACCTGTACTCGTCCTACAAGGACCTGCCGCTGAGCCTGTACCAGATCCAGAACAAGTACCGCGACGAGGCACGTCCCCGGGCAGGGCTCCTCCGCGGCCGTGAGTTCATCATGAAGGATTCCTACTCCTTCGACGTCGACGACGCCGGCCTGGATGCCAGCTACGCAGCGCACCGCGCCGCCTACCTGAAGATCTTCGAGCGCCTCGGACTCGAAGTTGTGCCGGTAGCGGCCACTGCCGGCGCCATGGGCGGATCCAGGAGCGAGGAATTCCTGTTCCCCACCGAGATCGGCGAGGACACCTTCGTCCGCTCCGCAGGCGGCTACGCGGCCAACGTGGAGGCTGTCACCACGGTGGTCCCCGACCCGATCGACTTCACCAATGCTCCGGCCGCGGAAGTCCTGGACACCCCGGACACGCCCACCATCGAGACCCTGGTTGCCGCGTCCAACCAGATTGCCCCGCGGGCAGAGGCCGACGGCGGCGCCTGGACTGCCGCCGACACGCTCAAGAACGTGGTCCTCGCCGTCACGCTGCCCACTGGTGAGCGTCAGCTGGTGGTCATCGGCGTTCCCGGCGACCGCGCAGTGGACCTCAAGCGCGTCGAAGCCAACATCGGCGCCTTCCTGCCCATCGCGGGCGAGATCGGACTTGAGCAGGCGGGCGAGGAGGACCTGAAGAAGCAGCCGCTGATCGTCAAGGGCTACCTGGGCCCGGGCCTTTCCCTGGACCAGGCCCTCCTCGGCGCCGAGAGCGCCACAAAGCTCCTCTACCTGGTGGACCCGCGCGTGGTCAGCGGCACCGCCTGGATCACCGGTGCCAACGAGGCCGGCAAGCACGTCTTCGGTTTGGTCGCGGGCCGCGACTTTTCCTGGGACGGCGTGATCGAGTGCACCGAAGTCCGCGCCGGCGATCCTTCGCCGGACGGCTCCGGCCCCCTGGAAACCGCCCGCGGCATCGAAATGGGCCACATCTTCCAGCTGGGCCGCAAGTACGCCGAAGCCCTGGACCTCAAGGTGCTGGACCAGAACGGCAAGCAGGTAGTGGTCACCATGGGTTCCTACGGCGTCGGCGTAACCCGGGCCGTGGCAGCCCTGGCCGAAGCCAACCACGATGACCGCGGCCTGGTCTGGCCCCGCACCGTGGCACCTGCCGACGTGCATGTGGTGGCCGTGGGCCGCGGCGAAGAGATCTTCCAGGCAGCGGAGAAACTTTCGGCAGACCTTGAAGCGGCAGGCCTGTCGGTCATCTACGACGACCGTCCCAAGGTCTCGCCCGGCGTGAAGTTCGGCGACGCGGAACTGGTGGGCGTTCCCACCATCCTCGCCGTGGGCCGCGGGCTGGTGGACGGTGTGGTTGAAATCAAGGACCGCCGCAGCGGTGAAGCCGAGAACATCGAGGTGGACAAGGCCGTCGACTACGTGGTCAACGCCGTCCGCAACCAGTGATCTCCGGCTTCGAATCGATCCAGCTCACCACCATCATCCTGATCGTGGTGGCTGGATTCGCAGCCGGCTGGGTTGACGCGGTGGTGGGCGGCGGGGGCCTTATCCAGCTTCCCGCACTGCTGCTGGTTCCCGGCATCGCGCCGGTCCAGGCGCTGGCCACCAACAAGATGGGCTCCATCTTCGGGACCGCCACCAGCGCCGCCACGTACTACCGGAGGGTGGGGCCGGACCTTCGGACGGCCGTCCCCATGGCCGTCATAGCCCTCGCGGGCAGCTTCGGCGGGGCGAGCCTGGCGGCCACCCTGCCGGCCGGGGTCTTCAAGCCCATCATCGTGGTGGCGCTGGTCGCCGTCGCGCTTTTCACCGCCCTCAAACCCAGCGTCGGCGAGCTGACGGCACTGCGGCACGAAGGCCACCGGCACTATGTGGTGGCCTGCCTCATCGGTGCGGTGATCGGGTTCTATGACGGACTCATCGGCCCCGGGACGGGGTCCTTCCTGGTCATCGCACTGGTGTCCGCCATGGGGTATGCGTTCCTGGAAGCGAGCGCCAAGGCCAAGATCGTGAACATGGCCACCAACGCCGGGGCGCTGCTGTTCTTCCTCCCGCACGGCTCCATCCTGTGGGGCATCGGCCTGCTGCTCGGGGCAGCGAACATGGCCGGAGGCTACCTGGGCGCCCGGACCGCCGTGCAGCAGGGCAGCAAGTTTGTCCGGGTGGTCTTCCTGGTGGTTGTCGGGGCCTTGATCGTCAAGCTCGGCTACGACGTCTGGCAGGAGAACTTCGCCTGACCCCGGCCCGGAAACTGGTTCTCGTGACCCGGGCGTGCCCGGCGTAGCATGCAGGTATGGCACACGGCGACGACGGGTATGCCGCGGCGTTGGCAGCCGCAGCAGGGCACTCGCAGGCCTGGCTGGCCAGCCTCCGGGACCGCCCTGTAGGCCCCCGCGTGCCTGCCTCTGACCTTGCCGGCGTGTTTGGCGGCCCACTGCCCGCAGCAGGCATGCCCGCTGCTGAGGTGATCGATTTCCTTGCCACGCAGGCAGAGCCCGGGCTGATGGCCATGCCCTCGGGCCGGTTCTTCGGCTGGGTCATCGGCGGTACCCTGCCAGCTGCCCTGGCCTCAGACTGGCTGGTGAGCGCCTGGGACCAGAACGCGGCCATGCGCTACGCCACCCCCGCCACAGCCGCCATAGAGGACGGCGCCGGAAAGTGGCTGCTGGACCTGCTGGGGCTGCCCGGCGGGTCCGACGTCGGCTTCGTCACCGGGGCCACCATGGCCAACTTCACTGGGATGGCCGCGGCCCGCTGGCGGCTCCTGGCCGACGCCGGATGGGACCTGGACCGGGACGGCCTGTCCGGGGCGCCGCGGATCCGCTGCTTCGTGGGCCGGGAACGGCACGACACTGTCGACCTTGGCCTCCGCTACCTTGGCCTGGGGAAGCCAATCCAGGTCGACGCCGACGCGCAGGGCCGCCTGCTTCCCGCCGCGCTGGACGCCGCCCTCGCCGCCGGGTCCGGCCCCGCCCTGGTATGCCTCCAGGCGGGCAACGTGCACTCGGGCGCCTTTGACCCCTTTGCCGAGGCCATCGCCGTCGCACGCAAACACGGCGCGTGGGTCCACGTCGATGGCGCCTTTGGCCTGTGGGCCGCCGCTGTGCCGGAACTGCGGCACCTCACCCGGGGGTTTGAAGAGGCGGATTCGTGGGGCACCGACGCCCACAAGACCCTGAACGTGCCATACGACTGCGGCATCGCCATCGTCCGGGACCCGTCGGCGCTGCGGGCTGCGATGGGCCTGCATGCCAGCTACCTGGTGCATGACGCCGAAGGCCCGGGCGACCCTTTCGAAAAAGTCCCCGAGCTGTCCCGTCGCGCACGGGGAGTGCCGGTCTGGGCGGCCCTGAAAAGCCTCGGCCGCGACGGGGTGGCCGCGCACGTGGGCGGCCTGGCCGCGGCAGCAACGGCCATCGCGGAGGGAGTGGCGGCCCTGGACGGGGTGGAGGTACTCAACGATGTCGGCTACACCCAGGTGTGCCTGGCATTCGGGGATGACGACACCACCCGCGCAGTCACCGCCCGCGTCATCGAGGAGGGAAAGGTCTGGATGTCCGGTTCCCGGTGGCGCGACCGCGACATCCTCCGGGTTTCGGTGAGCAACTGGCAGACGGCCGGGGAAGACGTAGCCACGGCCGTGGGAGCCGTCCGGAACGCCCTCGCCGCCGTCCGGAACCCCTGACTGTTCCGTCGGCGCCCTGCTGTCCAGCCCCGCGCCTCGTTTCCCACCCGGTCCAGCGGCCAGGGTTGCCTTGGCTGGGCCTATCCGCCCTGCCCAGGTTCCGGCAGCGAATGGGGATGCGGCAGGCCCTCCAGGGTGTTTCCGGCGAGGGTGCTGGCTACCCAAAGCGACCGCGCCAGGTCACCCCTATGGCCCTTCCCGGCATACCACAGCGCGTTTTCCACCTCCCTGGCGATGCCCCATTCCCTGGCCGCGTCCGGGTCCAGCCCGGCGGCGGTGCTGAAATCGTGGCAGCGGCCGAGGAGCGCTGGAGCGGGCCGGGCCGCGGGCAGGTCTCCCAGGCGGTTCCAGAGCAGCGGCGCAACCGCGAACTCGGGCTCACCGATCATGGGCTGGGGGTCGATCGCCGCATAGCCGGCCGCGGCTGCCTCCGCTGTTCCAGGCCGGGCCAGGATGTTCAGGAAATGCAGGTCCGTGTGGACCAGGAGATCCCGGCCGGACCGGCGTCCCACCGCGCCGCGTGTCTGGCACACCTCCAGCGCCGCTTCCAACAGCCACCGGGGAAACGGCCGTCCCATTTGTTCCCAGTCCGCGGGCAGGTCATCGCTCCATTGTTCGGCCCGGGCAGCTATGTGGGTGAACTCCTGCCATTCCGGGCGATGGTCCGGGACGAGTCCCAGCTGACGCACCAATCCGCCCCACACCTGCGCTGCCTCATCCAGCGGCAGGTCCGCCAATGACCGGCCGGCGTCGAGGCGCTCCAGGAGCATGGCACAGGATCCGCTGTCCGAGGCCAGCAGGAGGACGGCACCGCGGCCGTCCCAGAGCGCCAGCGCATGCCGCTCCACCTTGGCCTCATCGTGGGGAAAAGCGATTTTGAGGGCTGCCGGCGAGCCGTCATCCTGCCGTACCGGCACGACCAGGCCGCCGTGGCCGCTCCAGGGGAAGCAGCCCGGCGCCAGGTCAACCTCCAGATGCCACTGTTCCAGGCGCTCGGCCAGCAGGCGCGGAAGACTGCCCAGCCAGTCCCGTCCCGCACTGCTGCGGGCATAGCGGGAAGCGAGGTCAGGGGGAACGGGAACGGCAGCCGGCACGGCGCCCGGTGACAAGGGGCCGGGCACCACGGGATCAGACAACACCGGAGGCGCCGAGCAGGTTGCCGATGACGAACGTTGCCGCGAGGGCCAGGGCGCCGCCCACCACCACGCGGACAGCTGCCCTGGTTTTCGAGCCGCCGCCAATCCAGGCACCGAGTGCACCTGTCAACGCCAGGGCCACCAGCACCGATATGAACGTCAGCGGGACCCGGATCCCTGGCGGCGGCAGCAGGATGGCCAGCATGGGCAGGATGGCGCCAATAGTGAAGGCAATGGCCGAGGCGAAAGCCGCGTGCCAGGGACTGACAATGTCCGCTTCGTCGATGTTGAGCTCGGCGGACAGGTGCGCTGCCAGGACATCATGGGCCGTAAGCTCGCTGGCGACCTTGGCCGCCGTCTCCGGGGTGAGGCCCTTGGCCTGGTAGATGGCGGTCAGCTCAGCCAGTTCCGCTTCCGGGTCCTCCGCCAGCTCGCGGCGCTCCTTCTCGATCAGCGCCCGCTGGCTGTCGCTTTGGCTGCTGACGGAAACATATTCGCCCAGCGCCATGGACACCGCACCGCCCACCACCCCGGCTACGCCCGCCGTGAGGATGGGGCCCAGCTCGGCGGTGGCCCCGGCCACGCCCACGACGATGGCGGCAACGGAGACGATGCCGTCGTTGGCGCCCAGGACACCGGCGCGCAGCCAGTTCAGCCGGTGCGCTGTATCGTCGCCGTGCGGCTCAGTCTCCAGGTGGCGGTTCAGGTCCGGGCCGGCTGCATTGGTCCCCGGGGCATCGGCCGGTTCGTCCGCGTTCATCCCTTCAGCAAACCACCCCCGCCCGCCCAATGCCACCCTCCACAAGGCCTTCCTTCGGGACCGGATCCAGGGCGGGACGGCGGTCCGTTCAGCGGGGGTCAGGATGCGGCGGGCGACGGCGCCAGGCCGGTCCCGGCGGGAAGGGCAGGCAGTTGCCCGGTGTCCAGGAGCAGGCCCGGCACAGGCCCGGGGTCTGCTCCCCAGCGCAGGGCACGGCCTGCGGCGGAGCGAAGGGCTGCCAGGGCCCATGTCCGGTCCTGGCCCTGCGAGACGGCCACAACGTCGCCATACGAGGCCAGCGTTGCCGCCTCAAGTTTGCCCAGCCCGGCGGCCGGGGCAGCCAGGAAGCCCGGATCGAGGACGTACCCGGGCTGTTGCGGCACGGGGCCGCCGCAGGCCGCCCGGAGCCGTTCCGCCGCGGCCGCAGCCAGATCCTTGTGCACGCCCAGGAATTCCGACGCCGGACCGGCCTCGGCGGGAGCGAGGCGGGGGAGCGCCGCCTGGTAGCCGTAAACGGCCCGCTGCTCGGCGGAAACGGCCGCGGCCAGGGCCTGGCGCGTGCCGGGGGCAGTGCCTGGCGCCGCGCTGTCCTTGGCGGACGGGGCTGAGACGGGCGGGGCTGAGGCGGGCGGGGCTGAGGCCGGCGTGCCTGAAGGGGCCGGGGACAACGTGGCCTGGACTGAAGGCGAGGGGCACGGGGAAACGGCCGCTGCTGTCCCGGGCGCCTCGGCGTCGGGTCCTGGGGTTCCCTGCGGTGCGGGGACCCCGGCGGCAGCGGCAAGACGCCCGGCCGCGATGAGCTGCGCGGTGCCGGCGCCCGCGAGAAGCCGTGCCATGCCGCCGTCGGCCGTTTCAGCGTCCCTGAGCCGGATGGTCCCGCTGGTGGCCAGGGCCTGGACCAGCTCCGCGGTGTTTCGTGGACCGGCGATGGACGCTGGTGACGCACCTGCCTGCGGCGATGCCTGGGGCGGGCCGCCCGCAGGCCCGGTCGGGGCACCGGTCAGGGAGGCGGCGCCCGGGGGCATCAACGCCCTGGCCTGAATGGTCAGCAAGGTCACAACAGGGTCCACAGCGGTGGAATCCGCGGCGCCCACGGAAGCGAGCTGCATTCCGGCGGCCCGCAGATCGAGGGCCGCACTGAACGCTGCCGCCCGGGCGCGCTCAGAAAACGGAGGCTCGGCAGGGGCAGGTTTTTCCGCGGGAATCAGGGCGAAACCGAGGCTCAGGACAACCAGGGCAGCAAGCGCAAAGACGGCAAATCGGATCGGGCGCATGCGGGGGTCGGTGTCCTGGCGGCGGTCTTTCACAACAGACCATGGTGTCACGCTGAGGGGGCACCCCGGTGCACCACTGGACCGGTAAAATAGCTACGCTAGTAAACACCACATCATCTATAGGGAGGGCGGCCGGCATCGTGAGCAATGCAGAAGCCACGGCTTCACCAGACCATACCGGTACGGGAAGCGGATCCGCGCCGGCCCACAATCCTGAAGCTGCCAGGCTCCGGGCCCTCCTGGAACCCGCGGTCCAGGCCAACCGCCTGTACCTCGAGGATGTTGCCATCATCCCTGGCTCCCACCGGGTGGTCCACGTTGTGGTGGACCTGCCGCAGGAGGAGACCGGCGGAGTCAGCCTTGACGTCATCGCGGACATCTCCCGGGTGCTCTCTGACGTGCTGGACAACGACCCCAACGACGACGGGCGGCCCTACGACCTCGAGGTGTCCTCACCCGGCGTCGGGCGTCCCCTGACCGAACCCCGGCACTGGCACCGCGCCCGCGGCCGGATGGTCAAGGTCAACGTCATCCAGGGCGAAAACGTCACCGGCCGCATCCACGCCGTGGACGGTGGGGGAGTGACGGTTATCCCCGAGGTGCCCGTCAAGAAGGGCATGAAGCCCCGGCAGGGTGACCCGGTAAAACTTCCTTTCGACAGGATCCGCAACGGAAAAGTCGAGATCGAATTCAGCCACCTCCCGGAGGACGGTCTGGAACCTGAACACAATGGACCTTCCGAGGAGGCCTGATGGATATTGACATGAGCGCACTGAGACTTTTGGAGCGTGAGCGTGAAATCCCGCTGGACCTCCTGATCCCCACCATCGAGCAGGCGCTCCTGGTGGCCTACCACAAGTCACCCGGCGCCTTCGAAAAAGCCCGCGCCGAACTTGACCGCAAGAGCGGCCACGTCACTATCTGGGCTGTCGAGATTGACGACGACGGCGCGCCCATCGGTGAATTCGAGCACACCCCGGAGGGGTTCGGCCGCATCGCTGCCAGCACCGCACGGCAGATCATCCTGCAGCGGCTCCGCGACGTTGAGGACGACAACGTCCTGGGCGAGTTCAAGGGCCGCGAAGGCGAACTGGTGTCCGGCACCATCCAGCAGGGCAACAACCCGCACATGATCCAGGTCAACCTGGGGTCGATCGAGGCTCTCCTGCCGCCGCCCGAGCAGGTTCCCGGTGAAAAGTACATCCACGGCAACCGGCTGCGCGCCCTGGTCATCGATGTGCACCGCGGCACCAAGGGCCCGTCCGTCACGCTGTCCCGGTCACACCCGGGCCTGGTCCGGAAGCTCTTCGAACTCGAAGTGCCCGAGATCGCCGACCACTCCGTGGAAATCGTGGCGCTGGCCCGCGAAGCCGGGCACCGCACCAAGATCGCCGTCAAGGCGAACACCCCGGGAATCAACGCCAAGGGTGCCTGCATCGGTGAAATGGGCTCCCGCGTCCGCGCCGTCATGACCGAGCTGAACGACGAAAAGATCGACATCGTCGATTTCAGCGAGAACCCGGCCACGTTCATTGCCAGTGCCCTGTCGCCGTCGCGCGTGAATTCGGTCACCATCACGGACGAGGCAACGCGCTCCGCCCGGGTGGTGGTCCCCGACTACCAGCTGTCCCTGGCCATCGGCAAGGAAGGCCAGAACGCCCGCCTGGCGGCCAAGCTGACCGGGTGGCGCATCGACATCGTCTCCGACGCCGCGGGCAACCGCGATAAGTGAGGTCCGGGCAGGGTGGCTGCTGCACCGCAACAGCCACCCGGTTTCGGGCAGAACGGCCCGGAGGGGCTAGAATAGATAAGACCGCGCCTAACGGCCGGTAGCCGTGTGCCTTGGGCGTGCTCGTTTCCGTTACTGCGGAAACGGTAAAACCTGCGGCCAGCAGAAAGAACGTCAGGACGATGACCGTGGCAGAAATGCTTTCCACCGGGAATCAGCCCCAACGTACCTGCATCGGATGCCGGAAGAAGGGTCCGCGGTCGCAGTTGCTCCGGCTCGTCGCCGAAGGCAGCGGGTCAACCGCTGTCCTGGTGGATGAACGACGCCGGATGGCTGGCCGGGGTGCATGGCTGCACCCCAGCGCATCGTGCCTGGCTCTGGCGATCAAGCGGCGAGCATTCGGGCGTGCCCTTCAGGGCGCAACCGGGACCGCCGCCGTCGAACACCGGATCACGTCAGGCCCGAACGTTGACGCCGCCCCGGTGGCTGCAACACCAACCGTCCAACCTGAAAGCGGGTCAGAAATCTGATGGAAACCCGATGAGTTCCCAGCGATGAGTGCGTAACGATGACAACTTTGTTGCGCTCTGCAATGGGCCCCTTCGCATCAACAGCGGCTGGGGTCCGCAGTAAGAAGTAGACGGTTCGTGCCTGGCTCGGTGCGGACCGAGACAGGAGAAATGTGGCCAAGGTCCGCGTACATGAGCTCGCCAAAGAGCTCGGTATAACTTCCAAAGATGCAGTGACAAAACTGCAGGAACTGGGCGAATTCGTTCGCTCCGCCTCGTCAACTATCGAGGCCCCCGTTGTGCGTAAACTGCGCAACGCCTTCCCCGACGCTGCCGCAAAGTCGGCGGCTCCGGCCGCAGCGCCCGCCGCTGCCCCCAAGGCGCCCGCTCCCGCAGCAGGCAACCGTCCTTCAGCCCCGGCTCCCGGCCCGGCTGCGCCCAAGGCTCCGGCCCCCAAGGCTGAGGCCCCGGCTCCGGCCGCCCCCGCCGAGCCCGCTGCCAAGGAAGCTGCACCGGCAGCGCCGGCTCCCGCCGCGCCTGCCGCCCCCGCAGCACCGTCTGCGGGTGCTCCTTCCACGGGTGCCAAGCCCGGTGCACGCCCGGCCCCCAAGGCCGAGACCCCGGCTCCCTCCGCCCGTCCGGGTGGATCCACACCGGGTGCCTCCGGCCCCCGTCCCGGCGGACCCCGTCCGGGCAACAACCCCTTCGCCACTTCCCAGGGCATGCCCCGGGGCCGCGGCGGAGACGGTGAGCGCGCCCCGCGCCCCGGCAACAACCCGTTTGCCACCTCGCAGGGCATGCCCCGTCCCGGCGGCAGCCGCACCGACGGCGACCGTCCCGGTGGCCCGCGTCCCGCAGCAGGTGCAGGCGGACCGCGTCCCGGTGGGCCGCGTCCCGCTGCCGGTGCCGGTGGGCCCCGCCCCGCCGCAGGTGCAGGCGGACCCCGTCCGGGTGCACCGCGTCCCGGTGGTCCCCGTCCCACGCCCGGCATGATGCCCAACCGCACTGAGCGTCCCGCACCCGCAGGTGCCGGCCGTCCCGGCGGCGGCCGCGGTCCCGGACGCCCCGGTGGCGCTCCCGGCACCGGTGGTCCCGGTGGTGGCGGCGGTGCTCCCGCCGGCGGCGGTTTCGGCAAGGGCGGCCGCGGCCGCGGCGGCACCCAGGGTGCCTTCGGCAAGGGCGGCGCAGGCCGTGGCAAGCAGCGCAAGTCCAAGCGCGCCAAGCGCCAGGAACTTGAGCAGATGAGTGCCCCGTCGCTGGGTGGCGTGAGCGTACCCCGCGGCGACGGCAACACCGTCATCCGGCTTCGCCGTGGCTCGTCCATCACGGACTTCGCCGACAAGATCGAGGCAAACCCCGCCGCACTGGTCACCGTGCTGTTCCACCTCGGTGAAATGGCCACGGCCACCCAGTCGCTGGACGAAGAGACCTTCGCCCTGCTCGGCGAGGAACTGGGCTACAAGCTCCAGGTTGTCTCGCCGGAGGACGAGGAGCGCGAGCTGCTCTCCGGCTTCGACATCGACTTCGACGCTGAGCTCGAAGCCGAAGGCGACGAAGACCTTGAGGCACGTCCTCCAGTAGTCACCGTCATGGGCCACGTCGACCACGGTAAGACCCGACTGCTGGATGCCATCCGCAAGTCCGACGTCATGGCCGGCGAACACGGCGGTATCACCCAGCACATCGGTGCCTACCAGGTCACGCACAACCATGAAGGCACCGACCGCAAGATCACCTTCATCGATACCCCGGGCCACGAGGCGTTCACCGCCATGCGTGCCCGTGGTGCCAAGGTCACCGACATCGCCATCCTGGTGGTCGCAGCGGATGACGGCGTCATGCCGCAGACCGTTGAGGCCCTCAACCACGCCCAGGCGGCCAATGTGCCGATCGTCGTGGCCGTGAACAAGATCGACAAGGAAGGCGCCAACCCGGACAAGGTCCGCGGCCAGCTGACCGAGTACGGCCTGGTTCCCGAGGAATACGGTGGCGACACCATGTTCGTCGAGGTCTCTGCCCGCCAGAACCTCAACATCGACGAGCTGCTTGAGGCCGTCCTGCTCACCGCGGACGCTGCCCTGGACATGCGCGCCAACCCGAACAAGGACGCCCGCGGCATCGCGATCGAAGCCAACCTGGACAAGGGCCGCGGTGCTGTTGCCACCGTCCTGGTCCAGTCCGGTACCCTGCGCGTCGGCGACACCATCGTGGCAGGCACGGCCCACGGCCGCGTCCGTGCGATGTTCGACGACGACGGCAGCGCCCTGACCGAGGCCGGCCCGTCCCGCCCCGTCCAGGTGCTGGGTCTGTCCAACGTGCCGCGCGCCGGCGACACCTTCTTCGTGACCGCTGACGAGCGCACCGCCCGCCAGATCGCCGAGAAGCGTGAAGCAGCCGACCGCAACGCCGCCCTGGCCAAGCGCCGCAAGCGCATCAGCCTGGAAGACTTCGACCAGGCCGTCGCCGAAGGCAAGATCGACACCCTCAACCTCATCCTCAAGGGTGACGTGTCCGGTGCCGTGGAAGCCCTCGAAGACGCGCTGCTCAAGATCGACGTCGGCGAAGGCGTGCAGCTGCGCGTCATCCACCGCGGTGTGGGTGCCATCACGCAGAACGACGTCAACCTGGCAACGGTCGACTCCGCCGTCATCATCGGCTTCAACGTCAAGCCCGCCGAGCGGGTTGCCGAACTGGCAGACCGCGAAGGCGTCGACATGCGCTTCTACTCCGTCATCTACGCAGCAATCGATGACATCGAGGCAGCGCTCAAGGGCATGCTCAAGCCGGAATACGAAGAATTCCAGCTCGGCACCGCCGAGGTCCGCGAAGTCTTCCGCTCCTCCAAGTTCGGAAACATCGCCGGCTCGATCGTCCGCTCGGGCATCATCCGCCGCAACACCAAGGCGCGCGTCAGCCGCGACGGCAAGATCATCGGCGACAACCTCACCATCGAGACGCTCAAGCGCTTCAAGGATGACGCCACCGAGGTCCGCACGGACTTCGAATGTGGTATCGGTCTTGGCTCGTACAACGACATCACCGAAGGCGACATCATCGAGACCTTCGAGATGCGCGAGAAGCCGCGCGTCTAAGCTGTCTCAGCCTGCGGGCGACTCAGCAGTGCAAAGGTGCGGGGCCGTTGGATTCTTCCGGCGGCCCCGCCCCTTCGCTGGGCGGCCTACGTCTTACGACGTCGGCCACCCAGCTCCGGCAGGCCCGATGCCACTCCCTGGCCGCCGGAAAAATCCAACGCAGGTCCGTCGTGCACTCGCCACAGCGCGGGGCAGCCGGCCCCAGGTGCGTGGCAGATAACTGAAACGTCCGATCGCGGCCCCCGTGCCGCCGTCGTGCGTCCCTAATTTTTTCTTCTTATAGGAGTTGTTCATGGCTGATCCGGCACGTGCTGCCAAGTTGGCGCAGCGGATTAAGGTTGTTGTTGCTGAGGCTCTGGGCCGGAAGGTCAAGGATCCCCGGCTGGAGGGCATTACTGTTACTGATGCCCGCGTGACCAATGATCTGCAGCATGCCACTGTTTACTACACCGTCTTTGGCGACCAGGCTGTCCAGGCCGACGCTGCCAAGGGGCTTGAGAAGGCCAAGGGCGTGCTCCGGCAGGAGGTGGGCCGGAACATCACCGTACGCCTGACCCCCACCCTGGAGTTTGTGGCTGACCAGATTCCGGTGGTCGCGTCCAACCTCGAAGAACTGCTCCGCGAGGCCAAGAGGCGCGACGCCGAGGTGGCCGCCCTTGCCGCCAATGCGCGGCACGCAGGCGACGCCGACCCGTACAAGTCCGGCGCGTCCGCCGACGTGGACATCGACGAGGACGACTTCGACGAAGAGGACCTGGACCTCACCGACGACGAGGACCTCGACGAGGACGGCCACAAGTAAAGACGCACACCAGGGCCCGGGAACGTATCCCGGGCCCTGAGGCATTTAATCCCGCCGCGCCCTGCCGGCGGAGGAGGCTGCCGCTACCGGAGGTCGGCCTTGATGACCTTGCCCGCAGGCGGCTGCGACGGGTCACCCAGGGCGTCGATGGTGGCGTAGAGCGTATGGCCGCTGATGTCGACATCGGCGGGCATGTTCACCGCCAGGAACTGGGAGCGGTCCCCGTCACAGGTGAACTTCAGGATCTCGCCGCCGAACAGCGATGCAACATAGACATCACCGTTGCCTGCTACCGCCAGGCCCGTGGGGCTGAGGATGTCCTCTGCCCAGAGGTCGGTGTCGCCGTTCCACGGGTTGATCCTGAAAATGGCACCGCGGGCCCCGAGTTCAGGTCCTTCCGGGCCGCCCGGCAGGGACGTCACATACAGCATCCCGTCAGGTCCGATCCCCACATCCGTGGGAACCGGTTCAAAGGCATACTCATGGCCCACCACGCACGCGGGCACCTCCACCGTGTTTCCCATCATGTCCGTGGGAATCCGCAGGCCCGCCGGAACCACGGCCGGCCGCGGCGGCAGCACGGCGACAGTGTCGATGTCACCGTTCTTCAGGTTCACCTTGAGCACGGCGTTCATGCCTGCATCCGCAACATAGGCAGTGTTGTCGCGCACCGCCAGCGCATATGGATGGGAATCCACGATGCCCCTGTAGCTGGGGGGCGGGAACTGCGGCCACGCGGCGAGGCACTGGGCGCTGACGTCGTCGCCGAATCCGTAGTGCTGGTCACCGTCGGGGTTGTGGCTCCGCTCGTAATCGGCAAAGTCGGCGATGGTCTCAACATCGCCCCGGGCGTCAATGGACTTCAGGTACCCGTGCAGCCCTGCGGGGTCGCCCTGGCCGGCGCCCACGCTTTCAAGGAAGTACGTCGTGCTGCCGCGGGTGTCGGCCCCGGCCACCTCCCAGCCCTGGGGAGTGTCCGTGGAAAGGTCCTCCGTGGACCCGACCCGGTCGATCCGGGTGAGCTTTCCGGCAAAATCCTGGGACACCAGGACGGATTTTCCGGGTCCGGCAGTGACATGCAGCGGCGAGACGAAGCCTCCTGCAACCACATCGTAATCCGGTGTCTTGGCGGAAGCGGCGGCAGGGCCTGCGGACGCGATGGCAGCGGCCGAGGCCGCCGTACAGGCTAAGAGTGCGAGTCTTTTGTTCATTGGGTACTCCGGGGTGCGGGCCCTTGCGGGCTGGATGTGGAGCCTCCGCGGAGGCAAAATGGACCCCCGGGCGCAAGCGTAGGCCCGTACCGGCTGGTAGTGGTTGGGGGCATCTCCCCTTTTTGGCCCCCTTTCCATCCCCCTCCGGGGCGCCCGTGGCTAGGATCGTGCTATGACCTCCGCGGACCAAGGCAACAGCCCTTCCATCGACCCTGAGTTGAGCCAATACCTTGGGCAGGCCGTGGACCTGGCCACGCGGAACGTCGGCGAGGGCGGCGGCCCCTTCGGAGCGGTGGTGGTGACCCCCGACGGGCGCGTCCACGCCGGGGTCAACCGGGTGACCCGGGACAACGATCCCACCGCCCACGCCGAGGTGGTGGCCATCCGGGCCGCGGCGGCAGCGACGGTGAATTTCGACCTCACCGGCTCAGTCCTCTACGCAAGCTGTGAGCCGTGCCCCATGTGCCTGGCATCGGCCCTGTGGGCCAGGATCGGCCACGTCTACTTCGCCGCCGACCGGCACGGGGCAGCGGCTGCAGGCTTTGATGACGCGCTCTTCTACGACTACTTCAACGGCGCCGCGCCGGAGCTGATGTCGGTGACCAGGGGTGACATCCCGACGTCGGACCTCCCCTTCCAGACGTGGCGCGCCTTTGACAGCAGGAAGGAATACTAGCCATGGAACCCACACTCGTCAGCTGCCCCAGCTGCGGGAAGACCAACCGCGTGCCCGCACAGGCTGCCGGCCACCCCCGCTGCGGCAACTGCAAGGCAGACCTGCCGTGGATCGTGTCCGCGGGCGATGGTGACTTCGCTGCCGTGGCGGAGCAGTCCCCAGTTCCGGTGCTGGTGGATTTTTGGGCGGCCTGGTGCGGACCCTGCCGCATGGTCAGCCCCGTCCTGGACAAGCTGGCCCGTGAACGGCCGGGGAAGATCAAGCTGGTGAAGGTGGATGTGGACAAGTCGCCCGGCCTGTCGCGGCGGTTCGACGTGCAGGCCATCCCCACCCTGATGGTGCTCGTGGACGGCAAGGTCGCGGCACGCCAGGCAGGCGCCGCGCCGGCAGAGGCGCTCCGGTCCTGGCTGGACAAAGCGTTGGCCGGCGCCCACAGCTGATACTGCCTGGCCCGGGTTTTACCGGCCGGCGGCAGGAAGCCGGGACAGTCCTTCCAACAGATCCTGCTTCCGGCCGCACAGCGCGATCCGGACCCACCCCTCGCCGATGGATCCAAACGCAGTTCCGGGAGCCAGCGCCACCCCGGAGCGCGCCAGGAACTGCCGGACCCAGCTCCGCACATCGCCGCCGGTCACATGGGACATGTCCGCCCACAGATAGAACGCGCCCTGCGCCGGCAGGTAGCGGATGCCCTTCGCCGCCAGGACCGCGGACGCCGCATCCCGGTTGTCCCGATAGTGCTGGTGCGCGTGCCGCACGTAGTCCTGCGGCCCGGTGAGGGCTGCGAGCGCGGCGTACTGCGGGGCGGACGCCACGCAGGAGACGATCGATTCCATGACGTTGTCCATCTGCTGCTCCAGCCCCGGCGGGCAGATGAGCGCGCCGATCCGCAGGCCCGTCAGGCCGTAGGTCTTGGACAGCGTCAACGAGGTGAACACCCGCGCGTCCTCCGCCGTGCCGCCGTCGAACCGTGCCGGGCTGACATGCGGGACATCGTAGGTGAACGCCTCGTAGCACTCGTCCGAGATGACCCAGATGTCATGCCTGCGGGCCAGCTCCACCAGCTCACGGACCAGGTCTTCACTGAGCACGGCGCCCAGCGGGTTGGACGGGGAGTTGAGCACCAGGACCCGGGTGCGGCTGGTGATGAGGGCTTCCACGTCCGCGACCCGGGGCTGGAAGCCGTGGTCCGGGTGCAGGGGATAGCCGACGGGAACGGCGTTCAGCAGCCGGCTGGTCATGGCGAAGGTGGGGTAGCCCGGGTTCGGGATCAGGATCTCGTCGCCGGGGGAGAGCAGCAGGCTCATGGCGAAGTGCAGGCCCTGCTGGGCGCCGGACACCACGTATACCCGCTCCGCGCCGACGTCCACGCCCTGTTCCTCCCGGAACCTGGCGGCGAACGCTTCCCGGAGGGCCGGGATCCCGGCGTTGGGCGTGTAGTTGGTTTCATCGCGGTCCAGGCAGGCGATGCCGGCGTCCAGGACGTGGCGGGGGAGGGGGAAGCCCGGCTCCCCGATGCTGAGCACCACGGCGCCGGGAGTGCGCCAGGCGGCCTCGGTAATTTCGCGGATCTGGTTGACGGGCACGTCGCGGACATGGGCGGCAAGCTCAGGCATGCCAGCCATCCTAGCCGTCCCCTGCCCCGCCTCCGCCCGCCCCGGTGACGTGGCCGTCGTGGTGGGCTGCCGCCGTCGTCCGCTCCCGGCCGGTACCCTGCACATGCGCCCCAACCTGCGCCCATATACTGGGAGGCGTGCTTTCTGGACTGGTGATAGTGGACAAGCCGCAGGGATGGACCAGCCATGATGTGGTTGGCCGGATGCGGCGCCTCGCAGGGACCCGGAAAGTGGGGCATGCAGGAACCCTCGATCCCATGGCCACCGGTGTCCTGGTGCTGGGCATCAACAAAGCCACCCGGCTGCTGACCTACATCGTGGGCACTTCGAAGACCTACACCGCCACCATCCGCCTGGGCCAGTCCACGGTGACCGACGACGCGGAGGGCGAGGTCACGGCCACCACGAGCGCGGCCGGCATCACCGACCAGCAGATTCACGACGGCGTCGCGGAGCTGACGGGCGACATCCAGCAGGTGCCCAGCAGCGTCAGCGCGATCAAGGTCAACGGCGAACGCGCCTACGCCCGCGTGCGGTCCGGCGAGGACGTCAAGCTCGCCGCGCGCCCCGTCACCATCCACCGGTTCGACGTGCATGGCATCCGCAGGGACGCGGCAGCGGACGTGGTGGACCTGGACGTGACGGTGGAATGCTCCTCCGGCACATACATCCGCGCCCTCGCCCGGGACCTGGGCAACGCCCTCGGCGTCGGCGGCCACCTCACCGCGCTCCGCCGAACCCAGGTGGGGCCCTACTCCCTGGACCAGGCGGGCACCCTCGAACAGCTCGCCGATGAGCTCAACGTCCTGGACATGTCCCTCGCCGCCAGGGCGCTGATGCCCAACCGCGAACTCACCGCCGAAGAAACCGCCGAGATCTCCTTCGGCCGGCGGGTCGCGGCCGGTGCTGCAGCCGGGACGCCCGGCGCCGCCACGGTGGAGCACCCTGCCGCGGCCTTCGCTCCCGACGGCAGCCTGGTGGCCCTTCTCGCCGACGCGGGAAGCTACGCCAAACCGGTCCTGGTCTTCGCCCCCGGCACCGGGCCTGGCGCCGGGGCCGGGCCTGGCGCCGGTGCCGCAACAACCTCCGCAGCGGAGGCATAGGCGTGGACGCGTACTTTTGGATCATCCTGGTGGTCGGCCTGGTGTCCACCCTGCTGTGCCTGGGCGCCGGGATCCTGAAGAAGGCACCCAACGACGTCACCATCCTGTCCGTCGTGGCCGTCGAAGTGGCCCTGGTGGTCTACCTGGTGGGGTCGATCGTCCGCGTGATCGCCGGCGAACCGATCGCAGGGGAAGCCTGGGAGTTCTGGGGCTACATGGCCACCGCGATGCTCCTGCCACCCGCCGCCATCTACTGGTCCATCCTGGAGCGCACGCGGTGGAGCAACTTTGTCCTGGCCGCCGTCGGCGTCACGGCGCTGGTGATGGCAGCCCGAATGAACCAGATCTGGTACTGAAGTGGAAGAAGCAGCAGAAATGAAAGACCAGCAGGCCCAGCCCGCCACCGGAGAAACCGTCCGCAACACCCGCAATACCGGGCCCGGGCGCCTCCTGATCGCGGTGTACGGGGTGTTCGCCATCTCGGCCACCGCCCGCGCCGGCTACCAGATCCTCACCAAGTTCTCCGAAGCACCCCTGGCCTACCTGCTCTCCGCCTTTGCCGCCCTGGTCTACATCCTGGCCACCGTGTCACTGGCCAAGGCCGGAACCACATGGTTCAAGGTTTCGGTTGCGGCGGTGCTGGTGGAACTTGCCGGCGTCCTGGTAGTGGGGACCCTGAGCATCCTGGACTCCGTGCAGTTCCCGCATGAGACCGTCTGGTCGCTGTTTGGCCGCGGCTACGGTTTCATCCCGCTGCTGCTGCCCATCCTGGGGCTGGTGTGGCTTTACCGGCGCCGGCCCTCACAGGCGAAGACTGCGCAGTGACGGGCAAAGCTGCGCAGTGAATCCGGGTAATCTTGAAGAGTTCCGCGGCCGGAAGGGTCCCGGAACGTTGATGCTTTCAGGCAGCTTAAGGCGAGGGTGATGGTTTACATCTGGAACGATCCGTCCGATGTCCCGGCGGACTTCGGCCCATCTGTTGTCACTTTCGGCAACTTCGACGGCGTTCACCGAGGCCACCAGCAGGTGCTGTCCCAGCTGATCCGGTCGGCCCGCCTCTCCCATGCCAAGGCAGTGGCCGTCACGTTCGACCCCCACCCCGCGGTGATCCACCGGCCGGAGGCTGCACCGGAGCTCATCATGGGCCTGGACGACAAGCTGGAGGCGCTGGGCGAGCTGGGCCTGGACGCGATCCTGGTGGTCAAGTACTCCCTGGACCTCGCCAGCCTCACGGCCGAAGAGTTCGTCGAGCAGTACCTGGTGGACTGCCTGCACGCCAGCCACGTGGTCATCGGCCACGATGCCCGGTTCGGCCGCGGCAACTCCGGCGACCTGGACACCATGAAGGCGCTCGGCGAAAAATTCGGCTTCGATGTGCAGGTGATCAGCGAATTCGGGGCCGAAGGCTACCCGCTGCATGACGACGACGGCACGGACCGCCGCTGTTCCTCCACCTGGGTGCGCGAAGCGCTGCAGGCCGGAGACGTCACCACCGCTGCCTCGGTCCTCGGCCGGCCGCACCGGATGCGCGGCGAAGTGGTCCACGGCGCCGCCCGCGGCAGGGCGCTGGGGTTCCCCACGGCGAACCTTGCCTCCAACGCCACAGGACTGATTCCCGCCGACGGCATTTACGCCGGATGGCTGGTGGACCAGGCCGGCAAGCGCTGGCCCGCGGCCATCTCCGTGGGGTCCAACCCCACGTTCGACGGCGTCAGCCGCCAGGTCGAGGCGCACGTCATCGACAGGCCCAAGGAAGCCGTGGAGGACTTCGATCTGTACGGCCAGACAGTGATCGTTGAATTCGTGGAGCGGCTTCGCGGCATGGTGGCCTACCGTGGCCCTGAGGCACTGGTGGAACAAATGCGGCTGGACGTGGCCCAGGCCCACCAGCTCCTGGGCGGCCGCTGACAGTACGGCCCGGGTGACAACAACGAAAGGCAGGACGTGTCCGTCGAGAAGAACACCCGCAAGCTGGATAAGGGGATTGTCCGCGACTTCAGCTCACGGATGAGCTACGCCTCCTACCTGCAGCTCCCCACCCTGCTCAGTGCCCAGCAGCCGGTCAGCCAGCCCGAACACCACGACGAACTGCTGTTCATCATCCAGCACCAGACCACGGAGCTGTGGCTGAAACTGGTCCTGCATGAACTGCGCAGCGCCGCCGCCTGGCTCCGCGAAGACGACCTCGGTTCGGCGCTCAAGGGCATCGCCCGGGTCAAGCACATCCAGAAGACCCTCACCGAGCAGTGGTCCGTGCTGGCCACCCTGACACCCACCGAGTATTCGCAGTTCCGGGGCTTCCTGGGCAACTCGTCAGGGTTCCAGTCCGCACAATACCGGGCCGTCGAATTCGTCCTGGGAAACAAGAACCGCAAGATGCTGCCGGTCTTCGAATCCGATCCTGAGGCCCACGCAATGCTCGAGGAACTGCTTGCTGCTCCCAGCATCTACGACGAGTTCCTGGCCTACCTCTCCCGGCAGGGCTTCGACGTCCCGCCCGCAGTCCTGGGCCGGGACGTGACCCGCGCCCACGAGTTCACCCCGGAGCTGGTACCGCTCTTCAAGCACATCTACGAGAATGCCGCAGACAACTGGGCGGCCTACGAGGCCTGCGAGGAACTGGTGGACCTGGAGGACAACTTCCAGCTCTGGCGGTTCCGGCACCTGCGCACCGTCCAGCGGACCATCGGCATGAAGTCCGGCACCGGGGGATCCAGCGGTGTGACCTTCCTGCAGAAGGCCCTGGAACTGACGTTCTTCCCGGAATTATTCGCCGTCAGGACGGAGATCGGACAATGAGCATCCACGAAGAAGACACCGCCGGCGGGGCAACAGGGACGCTCCGGCAGCGCGCCGAAGAGCTGGACCGGAAAGACGCCCTGGCGCGTTACCGGGACCACTTCATGGGCACGGATACGCCCCTGTCCTACCTGGACGGCAACTCGCTGGGACGGCCGCTGAAGCGGACGGCGGACGACGTCGCTGCCTTCATCCGCGACGAGTGGGGCGGCCGGCTGATCCGCGGCTGGGACGAACAGTGGCTCGCCATGCCGCAGGCCATGGGCGACCAGCTGGGCCGTGCCGTCCTGGGTGCGGCGCCGGGGCAGACCATCATCGCCGATTCCACCACCGTGGTGCTGTACAAGCTGATCCGGGCAGCCCTCGCCGCTGTGGCGGACCCGGACCGGAACGAACTGGTGCTGGACACCGAGAACTTTCCCACCGACCGCTACCTGGTGGAGGGCATCGCCCTCGAGGAAGGCCTGACCCTCCGCTGGATCGAACCGGACCCCGCCGCCGGGGTGACCCTTGAGCAGGTGCGCCAGGCCACCGGGCCGCGCACCGCCGTCGTCCTCCTCAGCCAGATCGCCTACCGTTCAGGCCACCTCGCTGACCTGCCCGGCATCACCAAAGCAGTGCACGACGCCGGCGCCCTGGTGGTGTGGGACCTGTGCCATTCGGCGGGGTCGGTGGAGATCGACCTGGACGGCGCGGACGTGGACTTCGCCGCCGGCTGCACCTACAAATACCTCAACGGAGGCCCCGGCTCCCCGGCGTTCGCCTACGTCAACGCACGGCACCTGCCCGCACTGAACCAGCCGATCTGGGGCTGGATGGGACGCAAAGACGCTTTCGAGATGGCGGCCGGCTACCAGCCGGCATCCGGCATCCGTGGGTTCCTCAGCGGCACTCCCGCGATCTTCGGCATGATCGCCATGCAGGGGACCCTGGACCTCATCGAAGAGGCCGGCATGGCCGCCATCCGGTCGAAGTCCGAAGACCTTACCGCCTTCGCCGTTGAGGTCTTTGACGCGTGGCTGGAACCCCTGGGAGCCGAACTGGCCACGCCACGGAATCCAGGGGAGCGGGGCGGGCACATCACGGTGGACCACGCGGACTTCACGAAGGGAACCGTCGAGGCCCTGTGGGACGGCGATGTCATCCCCGACTTCCGCTCGCCGCACGGCATCCGGGTGGGCCTGTCACCCCTGAGCACCAGCTTTGCCGAAGTGCTCCACGGCATGGCCGCCATCCGGGACAGGCTGCAGGGCTGACCACGGCGGTGATCCCGCCGCACGTGTTTCGACAAGGTTAGGCCCGGGCCGGTAAACTGGACGATGGATCCGGCTGCAGTCCGTGGCGGCTGGTTCCTGTTGGTGGCGGCCCCTTCCGGATTACCGGGGCGGACGAACACGGCAGACCCGGCAGTGAGTTACTGACCTGGGCCCTCACGGCACATTCCCAAGGAGTTATTGTGGCACTTGACGCCGCTGTAAAGCAGTCCATCATCAAGGAATACGCAACCGCCGAAGGCGACACCGGTTCACCCGAGGTCCAGGTTGCCGTCCTGACCCAGCGGATCAAGGATCTGACTGAGCACATGAAGGAGCACAAGCACGACTACCACACCCAGCGCGGTCTGCTGGCCATGGTTGGTCGCCGCAAGCGCATGCTGAGCTACCTCAAGAAGACTGACATCGCCCGCTACCGTTCGCTCATCGAGCGCCTCGGCCTGCGCCGCTAGTCTGGCTTTGGGGCGGCCCTTTCCATCCGGAACGGGCCGCCTTCTTCAAATGAAAAACTAAACAGGAGGATCAACCGCATCACGCATTCGCGGTCCTCGGTAGTGATCCCCGGGAACGGCTTCGTTGACTGAAGCCGGCGGCCCGTGGGTCTCGATCGATGACCGGGTGCAGGGCCAGTAGACAGATGCTGGCCGGGTTGATGCGGCTGGACTTCCGTAAAAAAGAAACGGAGGTGACTCTCTTGGAGGGTCCCGAAATCCAGTTCTCGGAAGCAGTCATTGACAATGGCCGTTTCGGCAAGCGCGTAATCCGCTTCGAAACCGGCCGGCTTGCCAAGCAGGCCGCCGGCGCAGCCATGGTGTACATCGACGATGACACCGCGCTGCTGTCCGCCACCACCGCCGGCAAGCACCCCCGTGAAGGCTTCGACTTCTTCCCGCTGACCGTCGACGTCGAAGAGCGCATGTACGCTGCCGGCCGCATCCCGGGCTCGTTCTTCCGCCGCGAAGGCCGCCCGTCCACCGAAGCCATCCTGGCCTGCCGCCTGATGGACCGCCCGCTGCGCCCCGCCTTCATCAAGGGCCTGCGCAACGAGGTCCAGATCGTGGTCACCGTCCTGGCCATCAACCCGGACGAGCTCTACGACGTGGTGGCCATCAACGCCTCCTCCATGTCCACGCAGCTGTCCGGCCTGCCGTTCTCCGGCCCCATCGGCGGCGTCCGCGTTGCCCTGGTGAACGACGAAAACGGATCCCAGTGGGTTGCTTTCCCCAAGCACTCCCAGCTGGAAAACTCCGTGTTCAACATGGTGGTTGCCGGCCGCGTTGCCGGTGACGACGTCGCCATCATGATGGTCGAGGCCGAAGCCACGGACAACTCCTGGAACCTCATCAAGGAACAGGGCGCCACCGCCCCCACCGAAGAGGTTGTGGCCGAGGGCCTGGAGGCTGCCAAGCCGTTCATCAAGGCCCTGTGCGACGCCCAGGCTGACCTGGCCGCCCGCGCTGCCAAGCCCACGGTCGAGTTCCCGGTCTTCCTGGACTACGAGGACGACGCTTACGCCGCCGTCGAGTCCGCTGCCGCCGACAAGCTCGCCGCCGTCTTCCAGATCGCCGACAAGCAGGAACGCGACAACGCTTCCGACGCACTCAAGGACGAGGTCCTCGCCGGCCTCGCCGGCCAGTTCGAAGGCCGCGAGAAGGAACTCTCCGCAGCGTTCCGCTCGGTCACCAAGCACGTTGTGCGCCAGCGCATCCTCAAGGACCAGGTCCGCATCGACGGCCGTGGCCTGACGGACATCCGCCAGCTCACCGCCGAGGTCGAGGTCCTGCCCCGCGTCCACGGCTCCGCCATCTTCGAACGCGGCGAGACCCAGATCATGGGTGTCACCACGCTGAACATGCTCAAGATGGAACAGCAGATCGACTCGCTGTCGCCGGTCACGCGCAAGCGCTACATGCACAACTACAACTTCCCGCCGTACTCCACCGGTGAAACCGGCCGCGTGGGCTCGCCCAAGCGCCGCGAAATCGGCCACGGCGCCCTGGCCGAGCGCGCACTCGTGCCCGTCCTGCCGTCCCGCGAGGAATTCCCCTACGCCATCCGCCAGGTGTCCGAAGCCCTCGGCTCCAACGGTTCGACGTCGATGGGTTCCGTCTGCGCCTCCACCCTGTCCCTGCTGAACGCCGGTGTGCCCCTGAAGGCCGCCGTCGCCGGCATCGCCATGGGCCTGGTCTCCGACCAGGTGGACGGCCAGACCCGCTACGCAGCCCTGACCGACATCCTCGGCGCCGAAGACGCCTTCGGTGACATGGACTTCAAGGTTGCCGGTACCTCCGAATTCGTTACGGCCATCCAGCTGGACACCAAGCTCGACGGCATCCCGGCCTCGGTCCTGGCCGCAGCCCTGAAGCAGGCCCGCGAAGCCCGCCTGCACATCCTCGAGGTCATCAACTCGGCCATCGACACCCCGGACGAGCTCTCCGAGTTCGCACCGCGCGTCATCGCCGTGAAGATCCCCGTGGACAAGATCGGCGAGGTCATCGGCCCTAAGGGCAAGATGATCAACCAGATCCAGGAAGACACCGGCGCCGACATCTCCATCGAGGACGACGGCACCGTCTACATTGGCGCCACCAACGGTCCGTCTGCCGACGCAGCACGCTCCGCCATCAACGCCATCGCGAACCCGCAGGTCCCGGAAATCGGCGAGCGCTACCTGGGTACGGTCGTCAAGACCACCACCTTTGGTGCCTTCGTATCGCTGACCCCGGGCAAGGACGGCCTCCTGCACATCTCCGAGCTCCGCAAGCTGGCCAACGGCAAGCGCGTGGACAACGTGGAAGACGTGGTCTCCGTCGGTCAGAAGATCCAGGTGGAAATCACCAAGATTGACGACCGCGGAAAGCTCTCGCTCGCCCCGGTGGTCGCTGATGAAGAGGCTCCGGCCGACTCCGAGCGCGCCCACGCCACGGAGCCTGCCGAAGGCGCTGACGTCTAACAGCCCGGGCTTCCCGGCACAAGCATGAAGCGGCGGGGGCCCGGGGTGAT
>Ga0308158_10000516_pt1 | contig 60258 bp, 52 predicted proteins | sample PhyBR2_FD_201038 | JGI IMG/M metagenome (GOLD analysis project Ga0308158, IMG submission 201038) | Phyllosphere microbial communities from UC Gill Tract Community Farm, Albany, California, United States - DLSLB.R2 | ecosystem: Host-associated > Plants > Phyllosphere > Unclassified | place: USA... | reverse complement strand
CTGTGACAGCCAGAGCCGCTGCAATCGGAGACTGATCGTGACCTTCATTTCCAAGACCCCACACGCCGACGTTGTCCTGATAGGCGGCGGCATCATGAGCGCCACGCTGGGGGCATTCCTCAAGCAGCTGGAGCCGGACTGGACCATTTCCCTGTTCGAGCGGCTGGACCAGCCTGGCCTCGAAAGCTCGGACCCCTGGAACAACGCAGGAACGGGCCACGCCGCCCTCTGCGAACTCAACTACTCCCCCGCAGCCAAAGACGGCTCCGTCAGCCCGAACAAGGCACTGCTCATCAACGAACAGTTCCAGCTCTCCCGCCAGTTCTGGTCCCACCTGGTGGACAACAACCTCATTGGATCCCCCAAGGGCTTCATCAACACCGTCCCGCACATGAGCTTCGTGATCGGCGAAGACCACACCAAGTTCCTGAAGACCCGGTACGAGGCACTGAAGCCGCACCCGCTGTTCCGGAGCATGGAGTACTCCGAGGACCACGCCCAGATCGCCAAGTGGGCACCGCTGATCGTCAAGGGCCGCGACCCCCAGCAGCGTATTGCCGCCACCCGCGCCGCCGAGGGCACCGATGTGGACTTCGGCGCACTCACCCGCGAGCTGACCAGCTACCTGGGGAACAACGGCGTCGAAATCAACTACGGCCACGATGTCACCGGGATCTCCCGCGCCTCCGACGGCGGCTGGGACCTGACGCTGAAGCACCCCCGGTCAGGGGAACACGGCAAGATCCACGCCAAGTTCGTCTTCGTCGGCGCCGGCGGCGGTGCCCTGCACCTGCTCCAGGCCTCCGGCATCCCGGAAAGCAAGGGCTACGGCGGATTCCCGGTCTCCGGCCAGTTCTTCCGCTGCACGGACGAAACCATCGCCGCCCAGCACAGCGCCAAGGTCTACGGCCAGGCCTCCGTGGGCGCGCCGCCGATGTCCGTTCCGCACCTGGACACCCGCTACGTCAACGGGAAGCGTTCGCTCCTGTTCGGTCCGTACGCAGGCTTCTCCACCAACTTCCTGAAGAACGGTTCCTACCTGGACCTGCCCTTGTCCATCCGCCCCGGCAACATCATTCCGATGCTGGCCGTGGCCAAGGACAACATGGACCTCACGGCCTACCTGGTCAAGGAAGTGGTCAAGCGCCACGACCAGAAGGTCGAGGCGCTGCGCGAGTACTACCCCGAGGCAAAGGGCGGGGACTGGGAACTCATCACCGCCGGCCAGCGTGTACAGATCATCAAGAAAGACCCGCAAAAGGGCGGCATCCTCCAGTTCGGTACTGAAGTGATTGCCGGCCGTGACGGCTCCATCGGTGCGCTCCTGGGCGCTTCGCCGGGGGCGTCGACCGCTGTCCCCATCATGATCGAGCTGCTCCAGAAGACGTTCCCCAAGAACTTCAAGGGCTGGCAGTCCAAGCTCAAGGACATGATGCCCGGCTACGGGGTGAAGCTGGATGAGAATCCTGACCTTGCCGCGGAGCTGGAACGGGCAACGGCCGCGTCCCTCCAGCTGGAGAGTGTTTCAGCCAGCCACTGACCCTGCCGGGGCCAGCGGCTGGCACCCCCAGGGCTTGTACCAGTCACTTAGACCCCCAGGAGACCACCCATGTTCCGGTTGGCGCACCTTTCCCTGGCGAACCGGGCCCTGATCGCGCTGATCACCGTCTTCGCCTCGGTCTTCGGCGTGATCACCATGTCATCGCTGAAGCAGGAACTCATTCCTTCGATTGAGTTCCCGCAGATCACAGTGCTCACCTCCATGCCGGGTGCGTCGCCCGAAGTGGTGGACAAGCAGGTCAGCGGTCCGCTGGAAAAGGCGCTGAACGGCGTGGAGGGGCTGGAATCCACCTCCTCCACGTCGCGGACCGGCGTCTCCCAGATCACCATGGTGTTCACCTACGGATCGAACCTGGACCGGGCCCGGAACCAGATCGACCGGGCCATTTCCAATGCCAAGCGGACGCTGCCCAGCGACGTCCAGCCGCAGGCCATCGCCGGAAGCATCAGCGACTTCCCGATTGTTTTCCTCGCCGTCTCCTCGGACAAGCCACTCAGTGAACTGAACGCGGACCTCCAGCGCCTCAGCGTGCCCAGGCTGCAGAAGATCGACGGCGTCCGCAGCGCCGACGTCACGGGCGGCGCCTCCCAGCACATCGAGATCCTCCCCCGCACCGACGCCATGGCAGCGGCGGGGGCAGGCGTCACGGCCATCCGCGATGCCCTGTCCAACAACGGCGCGCTGATCCCTGCCGGAACACTCGAGGACCAGGGCAAGACCCTCTCGCTGCAGATCGGCAGCCCCGTCGATTCCCTCGATGCCATCAAGGCCCTGCCCCTTTCCGGCACCAAGAACGCGGCGACCATCGGCTCGGTGGCCGATGTTTCCCTCAAGGACGACGAGCGCACCTCCATCACCCGCACCAACGGCGCCGAGACGCTGGCCGTCTCCGTGACCAAGAAACCCGAGGGTGACACGGTGGCGATCTCCCACGCGGTGCGGGACTCCCTGAATGAACTCGAGACGGAACTGGGTTCGAACGCCAAGTTCACCCCCGTCTTCGACCAGGCGCCGTTCATCGAAAAGTCCATCAAGGACCTCACCACGGAAGGCCTGCTGGGGCTGGGATTCGCCGTCGCCGTCATCCTGCTCTTCCTGATGTCTGCCCGGTCCACGCTGGTCACGGCCGTCTCCATTCCGCTGTCCCTGCTGATCACGTTCATCGGCCTGTCAGCCACCGGCTACTCACTGAACATCCTGACGCTGGGCGCCCTCACCATCGCGATCGGGCGGGTGGTGGACGACTCGATCGTGGTCATCGAAAACATCAAGCGGCACCTCAGCTACGGCGAGGAAAAGTCGACGGCGATCCTCACCGCCATCAGGGAGGTGGCCGGCGCCATCACCGCCTCCACCCTGACCACGGTGGCGGTGTTCCTGCCCATCGCGTTTGTCGGTGAACTGGCCGGTGAACTGTTCCGGCCGTTTGCCCTGACAGTCACCATGGCCCTGCTGGCGTCGCTGCTGGTATCCCTGACCATCGTTCCGGTGCTGGCCTACTGGTTCCTGAAGAACCCCAAGGGCGGCCCCGCCGGCGCGGCCGCAGGCTCCCCCGAGGCGCGGCGCATTGCCGATGAGGCCAAGGCAAGGGCCCACGACGCCGAGCAGCGCAGCCGGCTGCAGCGCGGCTACCTGCCCATCCTCCGGTCCACGCAGAAGCACCCCGTCATCACCCTGGTGGCGGCTGTCCTGGTGCTCGGAGCCACCGGTGCCATGACCCCGCTGCTGGCCACCAACCTCCTGGGAAATTCCGGGCAAAACAGCCTGACCGTGCGCCAGGTACTGCCGGCCGGAACCAGCCTGGCCGACACCAGTGCCGCCGCCATCCGCCTCGAAGGGGTCCTCCGCGGCATCGACGGCATCAAGGATGTCCAGGTCACGTCCGGCAACGCCCAGGCAGGCTTCGCCGCACTCACCTCCACCGGCTCCTCCAACTCGACGTTCACGGTGGTGACCGACGAAAAGGCCAACCAGGAACGGCTCCAGGACACTGTGCGCTCGGAGCTTGCGAAGGTCCCCGATGCGGGAAAGATCTCCGTAGGCACCCAGCAGGGCGGGTTCGGCACCTCGTCCACCGTCGACATCACGCTGAAGGCTGCTACCAGCGCCGACCTGCAGTCGGCCAGCGACACCATGGTGGCCGCCATGACGGGCGTCCCCGGGACCAGCGAGGTGGCCAGCAACCTTGCTGCCAGCAACCCCGTGGTGCAGGTCAAGGTGGACCGGGCCAAAGCCGCGGCCGCCGGCCTGAACGAGGAACAGGTGGCCGGCGTCCTGGCCTCCACCATCAGCCCCATCCCGGCCGGCACGGTCCGGATCGACACCAACGACTTCCCCGTCCGGATCGGCCAGGGCACCAAGTTCACCAGCATCGATGCCGTCCGCAACATCCCGCTTCCGGCGGGCGGCCGGCCGGTGACGCTGGGAAGCATCGCGGCCGTGGAGCAGGTGGACGTCCCGGTCTCCATCACTGCCAGCAACGGTGAGCGCACCGCCAAGGTGTCCATCACGCCGTCGGGCTCCAACCTGGGCGCCGTGAACACCGAAGTCCAAAAGCGCCTGGCCGATGTCCAGCTGCCGCCGGGAGTCACCGCCACCATCGGTGGCGCCACCACCCAGCAGGCAGAGTCCTTCCGTCAACTGGGCCTGGCCCTGCTGGCAGCCATCGCCATCGTGTACGTGATCATGGTGGCCGCCTTCAAGTCACTCATCCAGCCGCTGATCCTTCTGGTCTCGGTTCCGTTCGCGGCCACCGGTGCCGTGGCCCTGCTGCTGCTCACGGGCGTGCCGCTGGGCCTGCCGTCGCTCATCGGCATGCTGATGCTCGTGGGCATCGTCGTCACCAACGCCATCGTGCTGATCGACCTGATCAACCAGTACCGGCAACCACGCGACGGCCGGCCGGGCATGAACGTGGCGGACGCCATCACGAACGGCGCCCGGCAGCGGCTCCGGCCCATCCTCATGACGGCACTTGCCACGGTCTTTGCCCTGACCCCCATGGCCCTGGGCCTCACGGGCGGCGGCGGATTCATTTCCCAGCCGCTGGCGGTGGTGGTCATCGGCGGCCTGGTGTCCTCCACGGCGCTGACCCTGATCCTGGTTCCGGTGCTCTACCGCCTGGTGGAAGGCCGGCGCGAGAAGAAGGCGCTGCTGCGGGACCTGCAGGCCCGCCCGGAACCCGGGCCCGGTTCGGACATCGACGCCGAATTCAGGGATTGGACCACCGGCCAGGTCCCCAAAGTCAGCGGCCGCCGGGCAGCGCCCGGCGCCGGATAAGGCCCAACGCTGCCGCGATGCCCGTACCAGATCCTGGTGCGGGCATCGCTGCGTTCCAGGGCATGGCACGGAAGCCGTGGCCGGGAATAATCCGCGGGACATGGTGTTACAGAAGGCAATAGATGCAAATGCATCTAATTTGATCTACACTGGAACCAAGCCAGCTAGTCCAGGAACGGAAAGGCACGTCATGCAGATCGGTGTATTCAGCGTCAGCGACATCACCACGGACCCCACCACGGGCCACACCCCCACCGAACACGAGCGCATCAAAGCCTCGGTGGCCATTGCCAAAAAGGTCGAGGAAATCGGCATGGATGTCTACGCCATCGGCGAGCACCACAACCGGCCTTTCTTTTCCTCCTCCCCGACCACCACCCTGGCGTACATCGCAGCCCAGACCGAACGCATCATCCTCTCCACGGCCACCACGCTGATCACCACCAATGACCCGGTGAAGATCGCCGAGGACTTCGCCATGCTCCAGCACCTGGCCGACGGCCGCGTCGACCTGGTCCTGGGCCGCGGCAACACCGCGCCGGTCTACCCGTGGTTCGGCAAGAACATCCAGGACGGCGTGGAACTGGCCGTCGAGAACTACAGCCTCCTGCGCAAGCTGTGGGACGAGGACACGGTGAACTGGTCCGGCAAGTTCCGCACCCCGCTGCAGAACTTCACCTCCACCCCCCGCCCGCTCGACGGCGTGGCCCCCTTCGTGTGGCACGGTTCCATCCGCACGCCGCAGATCGCCGAGGTGGCCGCCTACTTTGGTGACGGTTTCTTCGCCAACAACATTTTCTGGCCCAAGGAGCACTACCAGCAGCTGATCGGCCTCTACCGGGAGCGGTACGAGCACTACGGCCACGGCAAGGCGGACCAGGCGATCGTGGGACTCGGCGGCCAGTTCTTCATGCGCAAGAACTCCCAGGATGCGGTGAAGGAATTCCGCCCTTACTTCGACAACGCCCCCGTCTACGGCCACGGCCCGTCCCTGGAGGACTTCACCTCGCAGACACCGCTGACCGTGGGCAGCCCCCAGGAGGTCATCGAAAAGACCCTGGCCTTCCGCGAGTACTTCGGCGACTACCAGCGCCAGCTGTTCCTGATTGACCACGCCGGCCTGCCGCTGAAGACCGTCCTGGAGCAGCTGGACCTGTTCGGTGAGGAAGTGCTGCCGGTCCTCCGCAAGGAGTACGCCGCACTGAAGCCCGCGCACGTTCCGGAACCGCCCACCCACGCAGGCCGCGTGGCCGCCCTGCTGGCGTCACAGGACGCCGGCAAAGCCACCCCGGTGGCGTAATGGCTGCGGGAGGATCGGAATCGCCGGTGCGGCTGGCGGCGGAGACCTGGGAATCGCTGTTCCGGGCGCAGGTGGCTGTCATGCGGAAGCTGCAGTCCGGACCGGCGTTCCGGAAGCTTGCGGTGAACGAATACGACGTCCTGTTCACGCTCTCCCGCTGCCCGTCCGGCTGGCTGCGGCTCAACGAGCTCAACGACAACGTCCTGTTGAGCCAGTCCAGCCTCAGCCGGCTGGTGGAGCGGCTCGAAAAGCGGGGACTGGTGGCCCGGATGCCGGCGCCGGAGGACGGCCGCGGCGTGTTGCTCGAGCTGACGGACGAGGGCCGGGAACTGCAGAAGGAGATCGGCCGCGAGCACGTGCGGGACATCTCGGCCCTGGTGGGTCCAGCGCTGACGGCCGCTGAGCAGAAGGAACTCATGCGGCTTACCGACAAGCTGCGGAACTCGCTGGGGAAGCGCTAGCCCAGCTGCACCAGCCGGGCCGGATCCTCGGCCGGCAGGTCCCCGTTCACCACGGCGGTCACGCGCAGCTGGTTCAACACCAGGCTGCCGCCCACCGTGGAAAGGAAGGCCGTGTCGGACGAGTCCCGGCCCGCAGTGATGCGCAGCATCGACTCCCGCGGGGCAAGCCCCGTGGGGTCGATGACGTGCCAGGCACCCTCCACATATGCTTCCGCCACGGCGTGGAAATCCATGGGATTCAAGCCGGGGGCGTAAACAGCCGTGAGGCGGGCGGGGATGTCCTTGGACCGCAGCAGGGCAATGGCCAGGTGCGCGAAGTCCCGGCAGACCCCGCGCCTGCTCAGGAGCGTCTCCACCGCGCCATCCGTGCCACGGGAGGAGCCGCTGATGTACCGCAGTTCGCCATTGACCCACTCGCGGACCGCATGCACCAGGTCGGCCCCGTGGACCCCGCCGAATTCCGCGTAGGCGGTCGGCAGCAGCCGGTCCGACTCGGCATACCGGCTGGGACGCACGTAGCGGATACGATCGGCCAGGCACGCCTCCTCGGGCACGGCGCGGCCGGTCACCGTGGCCGAGTATTCCACCGTGACTTCGGCAGGCTCGGCGAACTCCATGTAGTGGAACCGGCCGCCGTGGTGGTCCGAAATTTCCGTCAGGGGAACCTCCGCGCCCCCGGCCGTCACGGACAGGGATTCGTCAAAGGATGAGTAGCCGCTGTTCCTCGCCACGGCAATGGCCATGGCCACCTTGGTGTTGGCGATTGTCTTGAAGGCCAGGCGTGCGGAAACAGAGCGTTCCATGAAATCTCCGGGGATGTTGGGGGTGGAAGGCAAGTCGGGCGCACCGGCACCTGGTGGGCGCGGGCAGCGGGACTAGTTTTTGACCTTCAGCGACATTAGCATCCGCTGCACGTTGGCGAAGTCAGGGCTCCCGTTGACGTACTGGGCCGCCTGGTCCAGCGTGTCGAACGCCTTCGCCGGAGCCACCTTTTCGTCCGGCGCGAAGGCTTTGAGGGCCACCAGGTCCCCAAACGAGTAGTCCCCCTTCCCGGCCGGACCACGCACCACGTTGCGCAGCTCGCACGCCTTCCCGTTTGTTCCTCCCACCAGGTTGGTGATGCCGTAGGAACCGAAGTAGCGGTAACCCTGGATCACCCGGTAGACCATGCGTGGCGGGATGGTTCCCTCCCCACCCTGCGCGGCAAGGTCGAACGGTACGCTGCTGATCACTGTGTACGGGCGCTGTGTGTTGTCCGGGCAGTCAACGGACGACGGCGGCAGTCCCGTCCTGAGCGAAGCCATGAAGGTTCCGTCGGGCTTCTTCACGTCAATCTTGAGTCCGCCGGGAAGGACGCCTTCCTCCGGCGCCACGGACTGGGCGATCCAGTCCGCCGGCAAATCGAAGCTGACCGTCTTTGCGGGATCGGAGAACGTCTTCCAGGACGTTGCGGTGGGCACCGCCTGGGGTTCGCCGGAGGCCGGTGTTGATGCTGTTGCACTGCCGGCCGGCGCCGCTGCCGTGGCGCCGGCGCCCGCCCCGTCGGCGGGTGAGGCCGTTCCGGACGCTGCTGCCGCTGAAGAGTCTGGCTGCGCGGTCCATCCGGGGCCGGCCGCCTGCGGCGCGGAACACGCTGCCAGCAGAACCGCGCCGGCGACGAGGGAAATACCGGAAAGAACAGCCTTTACTGGCGCGCCTGTCATGAGGCCCAGCCTAACGGGGACCATCCCGCTCTCCCGCCTGCCGCGGCGGTGTTTCCTGCATCCGGGACACCCACCCCCGGCTCCTCCCGACCGGCCCCCGCCCAGCCGCAGGCCGGGCACCCGGCCCGGCGTGTCGCCGTCGGACGTTTACCACCCCGGCCTGGGACTAGGCTGGAGGCTATGTCGGAAGAGCAGCACGGCGCAGCCGAAGAGAATCCCGCGGACATTTCCGCCCTGGACATTGCCGACTGGCGGCTGCGGACGTTTGCGCTCTACGACAATGTCCGCCGGATCTCCGCCGAGAGCCCGTCCGAGGCGCACTCGTACTGGCGCCACCAGCGGGACCTGATGTTCGCAACGCACCCGGCCTCCGCCTTGACAGCGGCGGACAAGGCGCGCTTTTCCGGCCTCAAGACTGCTGACTACGATCCGATTTACCGCTTCCATGTCCCGCTCACCAAGGAAGGTGCAGGCCGGGAGATGAGCGTGGACACGGGAACCGACGGCGTGGTCAACTTCGTCCGGCTGGGAACGTTCGACCTGCCGGAAATGGGCCAGCTGGGGGTGTGGAAGATCCATGGGTACGGCGGCGGCATCTTCGTTCCGTTCCGCGACGCCACGGCCGGCCAGCCGGGTGGAACCTATGGGGCCGGCCGCTACCTGCTGGACACCATCAAGGGCGCGTTCCACGGGGTCAGCGGCACGGGTCCCGGCGCCACCTTTGTGCTGGACTTCAACTTCGCCTACAACCCCTCCTGCGCCTACAACGAGGCGTGGGCCTGCCCGCTGCCCGGGCCATCAAACCGGCTGGCAGTGGAAATTCCCGTGGGCGAGCTGTACTGATGCCGGCCGTCCCCGGTAACGCCGCGTGAGGGAGGGCCTGTCCGCACCCGCCGCCACGGAGACCGCTACCCGGCGCTTTCCCGCCACCAGGCACTACCGTGGTGTCCTGCGCTTTCCGGTCATCCGGCAGCTGCTGCGTTTTTCCGGCGTCGGGGTTATTTGCACCGCGGCGTCCCTGGGGCTTTACGCGCTGCTGCGGCCGTGGCTGGGCGCCCAGCTGGCCAACGCCGTGGCGCTGGTCCTCACATCGCTGCTGAACACGGCCCTGAACCGGCGGCTGACCTTCAAGATTGCGGGACAGCAACGCCGGACCCGCGACCACCTCAACGGCCTGGTGGTGATTGCCGTGGCCTTGGTGATCACCGGCAGCAGCCTGGGCGTGCTGCACTGGTTCAACCCGGACGCCACCGTGGGTGACGAACTGGTGGCCACCACGCTTTCCGGCTTCCTGGCCACCGCCGTGCGCTTCAGCATGCTGCGGCACTGGATTTTCCGCCGCGCGCGCCACCGCTAGGGTCGTCCGGGGTCTACCGGCCCTGGCCCGCTCCCAGGTTCCTGACCCCGGCGACGGCCGCCTGGACGGCAGCCGCGGCAGCGTCGAGGTCCTCCTGCGTCACCGCCGCGTCGAAGCTGAAGCGGACCGCCGTCTGGGCCACCTCTGCAGGAATACCCATGGCCGTGAGGACAGGTGACGGCGCGTCCGAGCCTGCGGCGCATGCCGAGCCGCTGGAACAGACCACGCCGCGGCGTTCCAGCTCCAGGAGCACCGACTCGCCGCTGGTACCGGGGAAGCAAAACGACGCCACTGATGGCAGCCGCTCGGAAGGATGCCCGGTGAGGAAGGCATCCGGCACGCCTGCCAGGACGGCTGCAATGAACCGGTCCCGCAGCGCGGCGACCCTTGCCTGCTCCCCTGCCTGCCGGTCCCGGGCAAGCGTGAGGGCGGCGGCGAGCCCCACCGCGCCGGCAACATTTTCCGTTCCGGACCGGCGGCCCCGCTCCTGGCCGCCGCCGTGGATGACCGGCTCCAGCCGCGTACGGCTCCGCACGAACAGCAGGCCGGAGCCTTTGGGCGCCCCCAGCTTGTGCCCCGAGATGCTCATCGCATCCACGCCCAGCGGGCGGGTGTCGAGCGGCAGCCAGCCGGCGGCCTGGACGGCGTCGGTGTGGAACGGGATGCCCTGGGCGCGGGCCAGTTCCGCCAGCGCGGCGATGGGCTGGATGGCTCCCACCTCGTTGTTGGCGTACATGATGCTCACCAGCGCGGTTTCCGGGCGCAGCACCCCGGCAAGTGCTTCGGGTGTGACGCGGCCTGTTGAATCCACCGGGACCACGTCGACGGCAAAGCCGTGGAAGCGCTCCAGGTAGCGGGCGGATTCCTCCACGGCGGGATGTTCGACGGCGCTGATCACCACCCGGTCCAGCAGCGGGTTTGCGGCCTGCCGGGCCAGGGCAATGCCTTTCACCGCCAGGTTGTCCGCTTCGGTTCCACCCGAGGTGAACACCACGTCGCCCTGACGGCAGCCAAGGACATCCGCCACGGTCCTGCGCGCCTGCGCGAGAGCCGCCGCCGCTGTCTCGCCCAGGGTGTGGTGGCTGGAGGGGTTCCCGAATCCACCGGTGAGGTAGGGCCACATGGCGTCCAGCACCTCACGGCGGACCGGAGTGGTGGCGGCGGCGTCAAGGAAGATCACGGCAGCCTCACCCGGCGGCCAGTTCGACGTCGAGGCCCAGGTCCAGCGCGGCCACGGAGTGGGTGAGTGCGCCAACGGAGATGACATCCACACCAGTGGCCGCGATGGCCGCGACCGTGCCGGTGTTCACATTCCCGCTGGCCTCCACCCGGGCACGGCCGGCCACGAGGGCAACCCCGGCTTTGAGCTCTTCGATGCTGAAGTTGTCCAGCATGATGGTGTCCACGCCCGCGGCCAGCACGGGTTCGATCTGGTCCATGCGGTCCACCTCGACTTCAAAGTGGGTGGTGTGGCCCAGCTGTGCCTTGGCGGCCATAAGGAGCGAGGTGAGTTTCGCCGGATCCCCGCCGGTCATCACGGCGAGGTGGTTGTCCTTGGCCAGCACGGCGTCGGAGAGGCTGTAGCGGTGGTTCGCGCCACCGCCGCAACGCACCGCAAAGCGTTCAAGGATGCGCAGGCCCGGGGTGGTCTTGCGCGTATCAGTGATGCGGGCCCGGGTTCCGTCGGCGAGCCGGACAAATTCGGCGGTCTTGGTGGCGATGGCGGACATCCGCTGGACAAGGTTGAGCGCCACGCGTTCTGCCAGCAGCACCGAGCGGGCGGTGCCGCTGACCCGGGCGAGGTGCATTCCGGCGTCGAACGTTTCCCCGTCCGCCACCAGCAGCTCCACGTGCGTTTCCGGGTCCACCAACTGCATGGCGTCGCGGAAGACGGTGGCTCCGCTGAGGACGCCCGGCACGCGGGCGTTCAGGACGGCGGTGGCGCGGGCATCGGCGGGGATGAGTACCTGCGAGGTGATGTCGCCGGAGGGCGCGTCCTCGGCGAAGGCCCGTTGCAAGATGTCCCGGATGGGGGCCGTCGGAAGGGTGAGGTCCAACCCGGGGCGCAGGGGCGTTGCCTGGTCGATCACGGCGGGTTCAGTCATGGAGCAGGCTCGCTTTCGGGCGGAGGGAAGTCAGGTTGTCAGTTTCGACGGGTTCATCGCTGCGGTAATGCGCCCCCAGCGATTCACCGCGCTGGAGGGCGGCGCTGACCAGCAGCTGTGCGGCCAGCAGGAGGTTCCGGTCCTCCTGCGCCAAATTGTCAGCGCACGAATCAACGGCATCAGGACGGACGACGGCGGCCCAGGACTCAAGCGTCCGGCCGGCCTCGGCCAACAATTGCCCGGAGCGCAGCACTCCGGCGTGCGAGGTCATGAGGCGGCGTAGAGCCTCCCGGGAAAACGGCCCAGACCCGCCCGCACCTTCAAAACCAGCAGGGACGGCGACGTGCGCACTCGCGTTTCGCGGCAGGGGTGCGGAATCGTGCGGCAGTTTCGGAGGTCCCGAAAGCGCCGTTGTCGCGTGAGCGTCCGCATCGGCCGCCGAGCTTGCGAGGCGTTCGCCGGTGCGAGGCGCGAGCGCAGGCGCCGAGGGACCTGCGGAGCTGCCCTCCAGAAAGTCTTCAACAGCGCGGCGGCCGAAGACGAGTCCCTCGAGGAGGGAGTTGCTGGCCAGCCGGTTTGCCCCTTGGACGCCGGTGCACGCGACCTCCCCGGCGGCGTAAAGGCCCGGAACGGTGGTGCGGGCGGAGAGGTCGGTGGTGACGCCGCCCATCCAGTAGTGGGCTGCGGGAGCGACGGGAACCAGTTCGCGGGTCCAGTCGATGCCGGCGTCGAGGGTTTTGCGGGTGAGGGTGGGGAACCTTTGCCGGAGGAAGCCCGCGCCCTTGGCCTGCTCGACACCCCGGGCGTCGAGGTAGACGTGGCCGTTGGGATCGCCCAGCTTGGCCAGGTGGAGGGCGATGCTGCGGGATACGACGTCGCGGGGCGCCAGTTCGGCATCGGGGTGGTAGGCCTGCATGAAGCGGCGTCCGCCGGAGTCCAGCAGGATGGCTCCTTCGCCGCGGACGGCTTCGGAGATCAGCAGTGGCCCGTCCAGCCGGGCCGGGTGCGCCGTGGCGGAGCTGACCAGGCACGTGGGGTGGAACTGGAAGAACTCGAGGTCTGCCACTGCCGCTCCGGCGCGGACGGCGAGCGCCAGTCCGTCGGCGGTGGCAACAGCGGGGTTGGTGGTTTGGGCAAACAGTTGTCCTGCTCCCCCCGAGGCAAGCAGGACGGCATCCGCATCCAGGTCCGCGGGCCGGCCGTCCTGGAGGTAGTGGACTCCTGCCACCTTCCCGTCCCGGGTCACCAGGGCGGTGGCCTGGGCGTGCGTGAGGATGGTGAGCTTTCCCCCGTCCCTGCGGGAGAGGACGGCCTGGATCAGTGCCGCGGCGACGCGTGCACCTGTGGCGTCTCCTCCTGCGTGCAGAATCCGCGGGGCACTGTGGGCTGCTTCGAGCCCAAGGGCCGGGCCGGCGTCGTGCGTGGCCCCGGCCGTCCCTGGCCCGGCGTGGCCCGCATCGAAGGCAACACCGTAGCGCTGGAGGCCGGCAATGTCCCGCCGCGCCTCCGTGCACATCAGCCGGACTGCGGCCTCATTGCAGTGGCCGGCCCCGGCGCGCAGGGTGTCGGCGATGTGCGCGGCGACGGTGTCCCCGGGTGCAGGTTCGGCGAGGACGGCCGAAATGCCGCCCTGCGCGTACCAGGTGTTGCTCTGGTCCAGCGCGCCCTTGGTCAGCAGCACCACGTCCGCGCCGGCATCGGTGGCAAGCAGTGCGGCGTAGAGCCCTGCGATGCCGCTTCCGACGACGGCCAGGCGGCGCGTCATCACGGCCTCGCGGCGAGCATGCGCTCGAGCGCCGTCCTGGCGTTGGCCTGCACGTTGTGGTCCACGGTGATGCGGTTGACCACGCGGCCGGCCACCAGTTCCTCCAGTACCCAGGCGAGGTAGCCGGGGTGGATCCGGTACATGGTGGAGCATGGGCAGATCACCGGGTCCAGGCAGAAGATGGTGTGCTGCGGGTACTCGGCGGCCAGCCGGTTGACCATGTTGATTTCGGTGCCGATGCCGAACGTGGTGGGCTCGGTGGCGGCGGCGATGGCCTTCTTGATGAAGTCCGTGGAGCCGGCGGAATCCGCGGCGTCCACCACCTCCATGGGGCATTCGGGGTGCACGATGACCTGGACACCGGGGAAGTCCGCCCGGGCCTTGTCGATCTGGGCCACGCTGAAGCGCTTGTGGACGGAGCAGAACCCGTGCCAGAGGATCACGCGGGAGTCAAGGAGCGCCTGTTCGTCGTTGCCGCCCAGGTCCTTGCGGGGGTTCCACATGGGCATCTGGTCCAGGGGTACCCCCAGGGCCTTGGCCGTGTTGCGGCCCAGGTGCTGGTCGGGGAAGAACAGGACCCGCTGGCCCCGCTGGAAAGCCCACTCCAGGACCGTCTTTGCATTCGAGGAGGTGCAGACGATGCCGCCGTGTTCACCGCAGAACGCCTTCAGGGCTGCGGAGGAGTTCATGTAGGTCACGGGAATGACCGGGACCCGGCCCTCGGCGTCGGGCTCGGTGCCGAAGATCTCCGCGAGCTGTTCCCAGCACTCCTCCACGGAATCCGCGTCCGCCATGTCGGCCATGGAGCATCCGGCGGCCAGGTTGGGCAGGATGACTGCCTGGTCGGGGGTTGAGAGGATGTCCGCGGTTTCGGCCATGAAGTGGACGCCGCAGAAGATGATGGCTTCCGCCTCCGGCCTGGTCAGCGCGGCGTTGGCGAGCTGGAAGGAGTCACCGACGAAGTCGGCGTACTGGATGACCTCGTCCCGCTGGTAGAAGTGGCCCAGGATGACAGCCCGCTCCCCCAGGGCGGCCTTGGCGGACCTGATCCGCTCGCCGAGTTCGGCGTCGCTGGCCCGCTTGTACTCCTCGGGCAGCTGGCCCTGGCGCGGGGTGCCGGCAGGAGCAGGATCGGCACTTGACGCACCCGGGCCATAGGCGGGAACGCCCGCCAGTGCCTCGGCCAGGTCGTAGTCCCACGGGCCCTTGGCCAGCGCCGGGCTGCAGGTGCTGCCCTTAGCGGCGGCGCCCTTCTCGGCCTGTTCGCGCGTGATCAGCTGGATTGCCGTGTTGACGCTGCTCATGGTGTGCTCCTGTTGTCTGGGTCAAGGCCTGGCCGGCCGGTGTAGCGGTAGAGGCGGGGCGGGCGGTGCTTCCCGCCCTGGAGGTATTCCCCGGTTTCTTCGATTTCCGGGGTCGATTTGAGTTGGCGGCGGAAGTTGGCCGGGTCCAGCTGGCGGTCCAGGACGGCTTCGTAGACTTCGCGGACCTGGGCCAGCGTGAAGTACTCGCCCAGCAGGTGGTAGGCCACCGAGCCGTAGGCCAGCTTGTTGCGGAGGCGCCAGAGGGCGTAGTCCACGATGGCGTTGTGGTCGAAGGCAAGGTCGCCCAGGCGGTCGGCCCGGAACCACTTCACGTTTTCGGATTCGTCCGCGAGCGCTGCCTCCGTGGGCTGGACCAGGGCCCAGTAGACGATGGAGACCACGCGCTGGGTGGGCGAGCGGTGCAGGCCGCCAAAGGCGTACAGCTGCTCCAGGTAGCGGGGCGCCAGGCCCGTGGTCTCCTGCAGGTTCCTGGCGGCGGCGCTTTGGAGGGACTCGTCGTGGCTGAGGGGTCCGCCCGGCAGTGCCCACAGCCCCTTGAAGGGTTCCCGGATGCGGCGTACCAGGGGAAGCCATAAAGTTGGCCGGCCTGAGGACTCGCTGGGCCGCAGCGCGAAGATCACCGTGGAGATGGCCAGCGACGGCGGCGCGGCCTGCCGCTCGGAAACGTTCGCCGAACTGTAGTACACCCGATCCACCGCCTTCCGTCACCCTCGACCGCCCCCGGGCGTTCTTTCGCTTAGTTATAGTCACCTTGACCAAAACTAATTCTACGGCCGGGCGCCCCCGAAACGGAAATATTTCTGCATCCCAGTCGCGGCCGCGGCCTGCCGCCTCCGAAACCCTCTTCCCGCATCCCGCGGCCCCCGCCCTCCCGTCCATTTCCGGGCGCGTTCCGGAGGCGGTAAATTCAAGAGGTCCCACGAGGACCCCGGACCCCAGAGGCCGGACCCCCAACCAGCCCCAGAAGGTGCATTGCCCCATGACGACGAAGTCCGGCGCGACCACGTCCGCCACATTCCCCACCAAAGCCACAGCCGGCCACAGCATGAAGCCCCGGCAGCTCACCATGATGGGGCTGGGCAGCGCCATCGGCGCGGGGTTGTTCCTGGGATCCGGTGCCGGCGTCCAGGCGGCCGGTCCGGCAGTGCTCCTTTCCTACCTCGTTGCCGGAACGCTGATCATCCTGGTGATGTGGGCCCTGGGCGAGATGGCCGCTGCCCATCCCACCAGCGGGGCTTTTTCCGTGTACGCGGAGCGGGCGCTGGGCCGGACGGCAGGAGCCACCATCGGATGGCTGTGGTGGCTGCAGCTCGTGGTGGTGATTGCGGCCGAGGCCCTGGGTGCCGCCGGCCTGCTCTTCTCCGTCTGGCCCGTGGTGCCGGTCTGGGCGCTGGCGCTGTTGTTCATGGTGGTCTTCACCGGCATCAACCTGGCCGGCGTCCGGAACTTCGGTGAGTTCGAGTTCTGGTTCGCCATCCTCAAGGTGGCCGTCATCGTCCTGTTCCTGGCAGTCGGCGCCGCCCTGCTCCTGGGCCTGCTGCCCGGCGTCGACTCCCCCGGGGCGGAAAACCTGACCGGAAACTTCGCCCCCCAGGGCCTGGGTGGGGTTGCTGCGGCCCTGTTCGTGGTGATCTTCGCGTTCGGCGGGACGGAGATCGTCTCCGTGGCCGCGGCCGAAACCGAGGATCCCGAGCGCAGCGTCGGCAAGGCCATCCGGACCGTGGTGTGGCGAATCCTGGTGTTCTACATCGGCTCCGTCTTTGTCATTGCCGCCGTGCTTCCCGCCACGTCCAAGAGCCTGGCCTCGCCCTTCGCCGGCGTGCTGGACGCTGCCAGGATCCCCGGCGCCTCCACCGCCATCACCCTCGTGGCCGTCGTCGCACTCCTCTCGGCGCTGAACGCGAACCTCTACGGCGCCTCCCGCATGGTGTATTCGCTCTCGCAGCGGGGGGAGGCGCCCCGCGTCCTCACCCGGCTCAACAATGCCGGCGTGCCGCTGCTCGCGGTCGCAGTCTCCGTGGCCTTCGGCTTCGTCGCCACAGTCCTGGAGCTGCTGTTCCCTGAACGGATCCTGCCGGCGCTGTTCCAGCTGGTGGGGTCCACCTGCCTGGTGGTGTGGGGCAGCGCCCTGGTGTCCCAGCTGATCCTGCGCCGGCGGGCAGACCGGGACGGCACCGCGCTGCCCCTGCGGATGCGGGGCTTCCCCGGCCTGACCATCCTGGGCCTGGTCCTGCTGGGACTCATCTTCGCCGTCGGTTTCAGCGCCGAGGGCAGCCGCATCCAGCTCTTCAGCACCTTCGCCCTGATCGCCGGAATTGCGCTGGCGTGCGCCGCCGGGGCCGGGCTGACCGCCAGGAACCGGGCCGCCAACAGGTAGAGTGGAGCGTACCTTTCCAAGGAAGACGCACCGACGCGCCGGGCCCGCCCAGGCGCCGTATTGATTGGGGAACTGACACCATGAGCGGCAGGCACACCGGACAGCAGCAGGCGCACACCGTTGAAGGGACCGACCCGCAGCTGTACGTGGCGGTCCATGAACCCGCCAGCGACGCCGGCCTCCGGCCGGTCCTGCTGCTGCACGGCTTTTCCTCCTCCTCCAAACTCAACTGGGAGGACACCGGCTGGGTGTCGGCCCTTCTTGACGCCGGCCGCCGGGTTATTACCGTTGACCTGCCGGGCCACGGCCGCAGCGGCGCGCCGGAGGACCGGGATTCCTACTCCCCCAGCAAAATCAGGGCGGACCTGCTCCAGGCAGCGTTCGACGCCGGAGCGCGCCCCCTGCACGACGGCGACCCTGCCAGCGGGCTGGACGTAGTGGGTTATTCCCTGGGGTCCCGGCTCGCCTGGGAGTTCGCCGCGACCCAGCCCGAGTTGGTGCACCGGCTGGTGCTCGGCGGGCCCAACGACTCCGACCCCCTGGCCGCATTCGACCTTCGGGCCGCCCAGGACTACCTGGCGGACGGCACGCCGATCAACGACGAGTCCACCGCCCAGCTGCTCAAAATGGCCCTGCTGCTGCCGAGCAACAACATCTTCGCCCTGCTGTCCCTGGTGGAGGCCATCAAAGCGGAACCCTACGACCCCGCCGAAGCGGTACCCCACGTTCCCATGCTGCTGGTGGTGGGCGACAAGGACGAGCGGGCCCACACCCTGCCCAGGCTCGCCGAACTGGCCCGAAGTGCCGGCTCCACGGCCGAGCAACTGGTCCTGCCCGGCCGGAACCACACCAACGCCATCACCAGCAGGGCGTTCAAGCAGGCCGCCATTTCATTCCTGGGCGTCTAGGCGGCACGGACCTCCCGGGCAGTCGGCAGACTTACCCCGCATGCACCAGCAGCCCGGACCAGGCGGTCCGGGCTGCTGGTGCATGCGGCTTCGCTGACCTTGGCGGAGTCAGGGTGCCGGTGGGATCAGTGGTGGCTGCTGACGCCGAGCGGGCGGCCCTTGGTCTCCTTGGCCAGCACCACGCCGACGGCGGAAATGACGCAGAGGATCATGATGTAGATACCGATCGAACCGGTCCATTTGGTGGACTGCAGCAGGGTCTCCGCGATGGTTGCTGCGAAGGCGCCGCCCAGGATGGCGCCGAAGGCGTACCCGATGGAGATGCCGGAGTACCGGACGTTGGCGGGGAACATCTCTGCGTACATGGCGGACATGGGTCCGTAGGACAGGCCCAGGCCGATCGTCAGGACGAACAGGGCGACGCCGTAAAGCATGATGTCCTTTGTGTCGATCAGGGCAAACATGGGGATCATCCACGCAAAGACAATGGCGTAGCCGATCAGGAAGGTCTTGACGCGGCCAATGCGGTCGGACAGCCATCCGCCTACCAGGGTGAAGATCAGCCAGCCGAAGGACGCCAGTGTGGTGGCCAGGAGGATCTGCGGCGTGGGCATCTTCAGGGTCTTGGTGGCATAGGAGATGAAGAACGCAATCAGCAGGTAGCCCGCTGCGTTGTTGCCGATGAAGATCAGGGTGGAGTACAGGACGGGCAGCTTGTGGTTCCGGACCAGCTCACCCAGCGGTGCTTTGCTTTCCTTCTTCCGCAGGGCCATCTCCTGGAAGACCGGGCTCTCGGCGACGGCGCGGCGGATGAGGTAGCCCACCACGATCAGGACGATGGAGAGCAGGAACGGCACACGCCAGCCCCAGGCAGCGAAGTCTTCCTTGGACATGCCGGTATTGAGGAAGAACAGGAGGCCGGTGGCGAGGATCATGCCCACGGGCACACCGATCTGCGGGTAGGCACCGAAGAGGCCGCGCCGGTTGACCGGCGCATGCTCGACGGCCATGAGGGCGGCTCCGCCCCATTCACCGCCGGCCGAGAAGCCCTGGATAACCCGCAGCAGGATCAGCAGCACGGGGGCCCAGGCGCCGATCTGCGCGTAGGTGGGCAGCATGCCGATGAGGGCCGTGGCCGCGCCCATCATCACGAGGGTGAAGACCAGCATTGCCTTCCGCCCCAGGCGGTCACCCAGGTGCCCGGCGATAACTGCGCCGAGGGGGCGGAACAGGAAGCTGATGCCGATGAGGGCAAAGGAAAGGATCTGCGCCAGGCCCGGGTTGGACTCGTTCAGGGGTGCCAGGAACAGCGGTGACAGCAGCGTTGCGGTCAGCTGGGCAAAGATGAAGAAGTCGTACCACTCGATCGTGGTGCCGACGAGGGTGCCGGCGAGGACCTTGCGTTCCTCCCGCCGGCTGCTGGGACCGGCGAGCGTATCCACCTTGGAAGGTGTGGTCATTGAAACTCCATTGTTCATTGGGCAGCAGTGCTGCCCGTACGCCTTCAGAATTACCGACAGAACGGTCAGTTAGTTAGTAGGGTACTACGGAAAGTGTGATGCGGGACACGAATTGGTCAATATTTGCGGTGAACGGCAACCGGAACAGAAGTTCTATATTTGAACTGCAAGTTCGTATAGAGGACACTACCGGCAGCGAGTGGCTGGGACAAGAGTCACAGAACTCCGGGCCCGCCAACCTAGGATGGACATCATGACTCCTCCAGCAGCCGCAGCCGGGACGGGAGCGGCGGCACAGGCTTCGCCGTCCCAGACCCTCTCGCGCGGCATCCGCGCCCTCGAAATCCTGGCAGCCGCCCCTGGCCCGCTGACCATCGCTGAGCTTGCCGATGCCATGGGTGTCCACCGGTCGGTGGCTTACCGGATCCTGCGCACCCTCGAAGACCATTCGCTGCTGGTGCGCGATGATGCCGGACGGGTCCAGCCGGGCCCCGGCCTGGCGGTCCTGGCACGGGGCGTGTCGCGCAACCTGCAGAGCGCCGCGTTGCCCGAACTTACCCAGCTGGCGAACTCCCTGAACATGACTGCATTCGTGGCGGTGTGGGACCACCATGACTGCATTACGCTCGTCACGGTCGAGCCGAGGCATTCCGGCGCAACCGTTGCCCAGCACCCGGGCACACGCCACCCCATCAATGCCGGTGCCCCCGGGATCGCCATCCAGTCCGCCCTCTCGGAGGAGGAATGGGACCGGTTGGCCACCGGAGTGCCGTACCGCCCGGAGGCTGCGGAGGCACGCCGGAAAGGCTACTCGGCCAGCCACGACGAGGTGATCGCCGGGGTCTCATCGCTGGCAGCACCGGTCCGGGTGCCGGGTGGGCGTCCGGCTGCACTTGCAGTGGTCTATATCCGTTCCGCCCATGATCCGGATGCCGTGGGAGCTGCCATCGCCGAAAGTGCGGCGAGGATCGAGCGCCAGCTGGCGTAACCGCTCTGCCGGAGTAACGCCGCAGCGGACCGGCGCCGCCCGCAGGGACGTGCCGTGTCAGGCTTTGCGGCGGAGGACGACGGCGGTTCCCGCGCCGAGCACGGCCAGCGCCGCCGCCGCGAAGACCGGGACGAGGAACGCGGCCCCGGCCCCCTGGAGCTGGGCCAGCTGTCCCCCAACAGAGGACCCGATGGCTGTACCGGCGACAATGCCGCTGGCCAGCGCAGTCATCACGGTGCCGAGCCTGCCGGCGGGTGCCACTTTCCCGCCCACGGCGAAGACGGTAACCATGACGGGACCCACCGGGAGTCCCAGGACCAGCAGGACTGCCGCCATCATGGGCAGCGATGACGGTACCAGCAGCAGGACCGCGAGACCTGCCATCAGGACTGCGCAGGACACCCAGCGCAGCGCCAGTCCCGCACGGCGCGGCCAGTATGCAACCGAGAGCGCCGCGGCGGCGGAACTGAGGCCCATGACGGCATAGAGCAGCCCGGCGATTTCCGCGCCGGCAAGCCCGGCAGAGAAGGCGCTCAGGGCGGCCTGGGTGGAACCAAAGAATGTGCCCATGCAGGCCATGGCAAGGACGGGCAGTGCCACGGTCCACGACAGCTTACTGCCGTGCGCAGCATCCTTGCGGGTCCCGGGTGCCGCCGGCCGGCTGGCGGGGACAGCCCGGTGGGTTGGATGAACGGCGAAGAGAGGCACCAAAATGATGGTCATCGCCGCTGCCAGGACCAGCGGAAGCCACGGCGCCACAAGGCTGGCCAGGATCCCCACCAGGGCCGGTCCCAGGACAAAAGTCACCTCGTCGGCCGTACTCTCGTAGGAAAGCGCTGTGTCCAGGTCGCGGGCAGCCCCACCGGATGATGCCGTTGGATCTCCGGCGTCGGCCGTGAGCGACATCCACCTGACCCGGGCCAGGGGCCCAACCTGTGGGCAGGTGGCACCGGCCGCGAAGGCAGCCGCAAGGACAGCGGGCAGGAAACCGCCCGAAACGCCAGCGGTATGGGCGGCGAGGACCAGGGCCAGCACGGCCACTGTGTTGAGTACGGCCGCCAGCAACAGGACCGGCCGCTGTCCCCGCCTGTCCGCAAGGGATCCCAGCACGGGAGCCCCCAACGCGGACCCGATACCAACGGCGCCTGCTGCGGCTCCACCGGCCGCAAAGGAGCCGCTGGCGGATGTGGCCAGGGTGAGCGTGCCCATGGCCAGCATGGCCAGGGGAAGCCGCGCAAAGAGGCCCAGGGGAATGAAACCCCTGCCGGCCAGTTGGGGAAGGCGGGAAAAGCGTCCCCGCGCTGCCGCTTCCGCCATGTCCGGGTCAAGGGTTTCCCGGGATGGAGATGCCTGGACAGGGGCGGTGCCGGTGGATGAGGGGGTCGTTTGTGGTGTCACGTCGGGGCTCGTTCAGTACGTGCGCATCGTCCCTCCTCCCGATGCGCGCAACCCGGTAACACCGATCAGTATATCGGCCCCCGTCAGGGGTTGGTCAGAGGAGGGCGTCGAGGCTTTCGGAGATCCGCAGGGTTGAGCCGTTCCGGTTCTTGACCACCTGCAGCTGGGTGCCGATCCGCTGTTTCATTTCGGCCACGTGGCTGACCAGTCCCACGACCCTCCCGCCGTCGCGGAGTCCTTCGAGGGCATCCATGACCTGCTCCAGGGACTGGTCGTCCAGGCTCCCGAAGCCCTCGTCAACGAACAGGGTTTCGATTTCCACGCCCCCGGATTCCTGCTGGACCACGTCCGCGAGGCCCAGGGCCAGCGAGAGGGAGGCCATGAAGGATTCGCCTCCGGACAGCGTGGAGGTGTCCCGGCGGAATCCCGTCCACTGGTCCACTACTTCCAGGCCCAGCCCTGACTTTGCTCCGCGGGCTGCCTTGGCGTCAGTGTGCTGGAGAAGGTAGCGGCCGTCGCTCATGGCCACCAGGCGTTCGGAGGCCGCGAGGGCCACCTGCTCCAGCCGCGCGGCCAGGACATAGCTGGTCAGGCTCATCCGGTAGGTGTTTTCGCCCCGGCCAGCGGCGGCATCGGCCAACCCGGCAAGCATCTGCACACGTTCCGCCGGCTCGCGCGAGGAGCCGGCCAGCGCTGCATATTCGGCGGCGATGGACTTCAACGACGCCAGGCAGCGGGCAGCCATGCCGGCAGCCAGATCGGCTTCGCGCGCCACATTCCTGGCTGTCGCCGCGTCCAGGCGCAGCGCCGCCAGCCGCTCCTCATCCGCTGTGAAGCCGCCGGCGGCTTCGTCCAGGGCGAGCACAATGTCCTCCGACTCAAACAGCCCTGCCACGCGGGCTGCCTCGTCCTGGGCTGCACGGACGGCGGACTCCAGGGCTGCCAGTTCAGCGGGCCCGAGGAGCTGGCTGCGGGCATCGTCGGCGCTTGCGAAGCCGGCATCTGGCAGGGCCAGTTCCAGGTGTTCCTGTGCTTCGGCGGCCTGCAGCCGGGCCATATCCAGCCGCGCCTGCGCTTCGACGGCTTTGTCCAGTACAGCCACGGCCTCCTCAAGTGCCCGCAGCCGGCGTTCCAGGCTGCGGTGGCCGCCCCGGAGGCCGGTAAGCGCCGTGTCCAGCGACGTAATCTGTTCGGCCAGGTCGGCAAGGGACGCTGCCGTCCGGGACAGCTCCACTTCCGTTTCGGACAGCGTGGCCCGCGCCTGGGTAAGGGCGGCGTCCAGGGCGTCCAGCCGCTGCCGCCTGTCCTGCAGCTCCTCCGCAGCCTGCTCGGCGTCCGCCGCCGCAGCAAGGGCCTCCTCCGCGCCGGAGCGGGCCTCCTGCACGGGGGTAGTCCCACCTTGACCGGCGAGGACCGCCACTGCCTGCTCTGCCTCGGCAAGGTCTGCGGCAACCAGGGCATGGGCTGCCTCGGCGGCTTCGTACAGACCGTGGGCCCGTTCCTCGTCCTGGGCCAGGGCCGGCCCTCCGGTTCCCGCATCCGCCGGGCCGGGATGATGTCCGCTTCCGCAGACTGGGCAGGGTTCCCCGGCAACCAGCCCCGCTGCCAGTTCCGATGCAGCGTTGGCCAGCCGTTCCTCCCGCAGGTCCAGCCAGCGGCGTTTGGCCTCGAGGAGGTTCTCCCGCGAGTCGCCGTGGCGGCTTTTGACCCGGTCCCTGCGTTCGATGGCTGTCCCGTGCCGCCGGACGACGTCCAGCAGCTCCGCCGCCGCAGCAGCTTCCTTGCGCCGCAGCGCAGCTTCCACCGAACGCGCCTCCAGCTGGTCCATGCCGTTGGCCAGCTGTTCGCGTTCCGCCACCAGGCGCTCGGTGCGCCGGCCCAGTGTCTCCACGGCGAGCTCCAGCTCACCCAGCCTGCCGGTGAGGCCTTGGTGCCGCTTCCGCAGCTCCTGGAGCCTGTCCTCGTCGGGCAGCCGTGCCTCGACGACGGCCAGCAGCGATCGCAGGCGGCCCAGTTCCTCCGGAGCCCCCGGCATGCTCCCCCAGGCGTCTTTTGCGGTTCCGGGGCTGGCATCGGCACTCTCTGCCGGTCCACTGCCGAGCTGGGCCAGTTCGCCGCCGTCCCCGGCGGCCAGGCGGAGCAACGTCATGGCTGATTCGGCGGCCGCGGCGGCAGCACGGACTTTGGCAGCTGCAGCGTCCACAGCCTGCAGTTGCCCGTGAAGAACCTCTGCCTGGCGGTGCCGCCGAAGCCGGGCGCTGGTTTGTTCCCGCTGCGCCGCCCCTGCCTCGACGGCCTTTTGCCGTGCTGTCGCGGCTGCGAGTTTGCGGTGCCGTTCATGGCGGGCAGCCTCCTGCTCAGCCTCTGTGCGGCGCGCCTGGTTCAGAGCCTCAGCGGCGGCGGCCTGCTCCGTGAGTTCCGCCAGGCGCCCGGCAGCAGACGCCTGCAGCCAATCAAGGCGGCGGGGAATGTCGTCCGCCGGCGGCGCCTCCTCCTCGGGAAGCTGGAGCGGGGCGGCCTCGGTTTCGGCACGCGCGGCCAGGATGCCGAGTTGGCCGGACAGCACGGCCACGTCCTCCCGCGCGGCGGCGGCCTGCCGGGACAGTTCCTGTTCCAGGGCTTCAAACCTCTGGGTACCGAAAAGCTTCTGCAGCAGGTCCAGCCGGTCAGCAGCCTTGGAGCGAAGGAAGGCAGCGAAATCACCCTGCGGCAGCATCACCACCCGGGTGAACTGTTCGCGGTCCATGCCCAACAAGGCCATGATCTCTGCGCCCGCTTCATCATTGCGGGCAGACTTCTCCACCCAGGCCCCGCCCACCCGTTCGCGGAGCAGCGTCTTGGCCTGCTGGACCGTGAAGCCGTTCTTCCCACGGGTACTGGGCTTCTCCCACGCCGGGGACCGGGTCACTTCGAAGCGGCGGCCCTGGGCGGAAAATTCACAGGTGACGGCGGGTTCCTGCCCGGGCTCGGCATGGTCGCTGCGCAGCCGCTTGCCGTCCTGCCGTGCCCCCGGAACGGAGCCGTAGAGCGCAAAGCAGATGGCATCAAGCACGCTGGTTTTGCCGGCGCCGGTGGGCCCGTTCAGCAGGAACAGTCCGTGTGAGCTGAGCCGGTCAAAATCGATGTCCTCGGTTCCGGCAAAGGGCCCGAACGCCGAAATGCGCAGATGGTGGATCCTCACCGCGACACCTCCAGGAGCCTGACGTTCTCCAGCGCGGCCGCGAGCGCGGTCCTTTCCGCCGGGTCAGCGCTCCTTCCCCGCACGTGGTCCAGGAACCCGCAGCAGACGGCGAGGTCGTCCGGGGCGCCTGCGAGCCTGCTGCTGTAGCTGGCCTCCGTGGCGGCAGTGGCGCCTTGGGGATCAAAGGCAAGGACCAGCGTGTCAGGGAACCTGGCGCGCAGCCGTTCCATGGCACGGGTGGGGCGCTGGGAATCGGTAAGGGTGACCTGGCAATAGGCGGTTTCAGCCCATGCATGTGCCGGATTCCCCAGGAGATCCTCCAGCGGTCCGCGGAGAACGGCCAGCGAACGCGGGGCCTCCCAGAGGACTTCCGCCACCGACGCGACGCCCTCCGGGCCGATCTCCACCAGCCAGGCGCCCTTCTGGTGCGTGGACTCCGAAAAGGAATAGGCCAGCGGCGACCCCGAATACCTGACGGAACCGGACAGCTTCTGCCGGCCATGCAGGTGGCCCAGCGCGGTATAGCTGAACCCGTCGAAGAGGTCCAAAGGAACAGCTCCCACACCGCCGATGCTGAGGTCCCGCTCGCTGTCCGAACTGATGCCTCCGCTGGCGAAGGTATGGGCCAGGACCACCGAGTGGACGGTGGCGGACGCGGCGCGCCGGGCGATGTCCTCCCGGATCAGTCCGGTCGCGGCGCGGGTGACCTCGAAATGGCTGGCCGTTTCCACCCCCAGCTGTTCGGCGACCATCCTTGGCTCAAGCCACGGGATGCCGTAGAGCGCCAGCGTCGCCTCCTTCCCGGCCGCATCAGTTCCCAGCGGCAGCAGCAGCGGCTGGTCCAGGTCCTCCACTCTGGTGCGCAGGTGCACTCCCCCGCGTTCCAGCAGGCGGGATGCGAACCCCAGACGGATGGCGGAGTCGTGGTTGCCGCTGGTGAGGACCACTTTTGCGCCTGCGGAAGTGAGCCGGACCAGGGCGTCGTCAAGAAGGTGGACCACGTCCACGCCCGGGAGCGCCCGGTCATAGACGTCGCCGGCGATCAGGACGACGTCGACGCTGTCCCGCTCAACCGCCGCCACCAACTGGTCAACGAAGGCCCGCTGGGCATCCAGCATTCCGACGCCGTGGAAGGAACGGCCCAAGTGCCAGTCCGAGGTGTGAAGTAACCGCATGTTCCTAAGCTATCGGCAGCCACTGACAGTGCAGAAAAACGCCGCGGCAAACAGCGCTCAGGACCTTTTGCCGTCAAAGAACTCCTGTGCCTCGCTGACACCGCGGGCTTTCTCCTGGCGGGCAGCCGCCGCAGCGGCAGGCTCATTCACAGCAACAGCGTCGGCAACATCATCGGCGTCATCGTCAGCGCCGGTGTCATGCCCGGCAGCCTCCACGTCGGCAACGGGTGCAGGGGAACCGGTCACCTCGCCGATCCGGAACACCAGCCCCGCGATGGCAGCGCCGGCCAGCGGCGCCACCAGGAAGACCCACAGCTGCTCCACGGCCCAGCCGGAGCTGAAGACGGCGGACGCAACGGCACGTGCGGGGTTGAACGGCAGGTTTCCCACCGACTGGCCCACCTGCAGCAGGGCGGCAAATGACAGGCCGACGGCGACGGGCGCCACCGTGCGGGCGCCTCCGTCACGGCCGGAGGCTCCCAGGAAGACAGCCACGATGATGGCGGCACCCAGCAGTTCCAGGAGGACGACGGCGGCGAGGGGCGCCTGGATGATGGAGTGCTCACCGAAGCCCGCGGCCACGGTATCGAAGGCGGTGCGGCTGTCCGGGATGCTGGGCAGCGTGCGCAGGATGCCGAACAGGGCCAGGGCGCCCACCAGGGCCCCGACGAGCTGGGCGGCAGCGTAGGCGGCGGCCGCGCCGGCCCGGATCCGCCCGGCCAGGAGGTGCCCCAGGGTGACGGCAGGGTTGAAGTGGCCGCCGGAGATATGTCCGAAGGCCAGCATGGCGGCGGTAACGGCCAGGCCGGCAGCCAGTGCGGAGGGGACCGGGCTGGACTGCGGAATACTGAACAGAGGCACGCCCAGGCCAGCCACCGCCAGGAAAAGGCTGCCAAAGGCCTCGGCCGCCAGGCGGGGCAGCAGGCCGGTGGGTGCGGCAGGCGTGCCGCCGGGCTGCAGTGCGTCGCGGGCTGGGACAAGGGTGCTCATGATGGGACCTTTGCTTGTGGGGGTCTGGGGTTCGGGCTGCCGGGGTGGCTCGGGCGCCGCGGCCGTCCAGCGATGTGCTGCTTCCCGTCGATGGTGGCGCCGGGCAACCCGAGCAGTATGCCAGTCCCGGCTGTGCGTTTGCTGGACGGCAGCTGTCTGTCGGGTTGCCGGACCTCGGTATGCAGCGCGGGCCTCCGGGCTGCGGACGGTAAATTTACTCCATGAGCTTCGACCACGGCATCCCCGCGCCCACCCTCAAGTCCCGCATCCACGGCTCCCTGCTGGGCGGGGCACTGGGCGACGCCCTGGGCTACGCCGTGGAATCCGATTCCATCGCGGCGATCCGGCAGCGCTTCGGGGCGCAGGGCCTGGCTGGCTTTGAGGACCTGCAGGGCCCGTGCCATTTTTCCGACGACACCCAGCTGACCTTGTACACGGTGGATGGGCTGGTGGAGGCGCTGGAATGGGCCAACTCCGGCGTGGGCGCGGACGTGAACGCCTGCCTTTGGCTGGCGTACCTGCGCTGGCTGGCCACCCAGGGTGAGGAGGCCGGGCCGTCCGCACCGGCACCCCAGCCCCGCTGGATCGACGGCAACGAGGTGCTCCGGCAGCGCAGGCGCCCCGAGGAGGAATGCATTTCCGGGCTTGCCAGCGGTGAAATGGGAACCATCAGCCGCCCGGTGAACCCCGGAGCCAGGGGCGCCGGCACGGTGATGCGTTCGGCACCGTTTGGGCTGGTGCCGAACATCACGCCCGACGCCGTCTATAAGCTCAGTGCCGACGCCGCCGCCCTGACGCACGGGCACCCTTCAGCCCGGCAGAGTGCGGGCATCTTCAGCCTCCTGATCCACCGGCTGGTGTCCGGCGTGGGGCTGCGGGACGCCGCCGCCGGGGTTACGGCGCACGCCGGCGACCTTGTGGACGTCGCCCCGGAGCTGCCGGAACGCCTTGAGGCGGCCCTCCGGCTCGCGGACAAGGCGCTTGTCGGGCCCGAAGAACTGCTCCAGGTGCTGGGCGGGGGCCGGACAGCGGAGGAAGCCCTCGCCGTCGCGCTTTATGCCGTCATGGCCACAGCCCCGGCCGACGGGGCGGACACACAGCCCGTTGACCATTTCCGTCGTGCCATGGCCGTTGCCGTGAACCACAGCGGCCCCAGCGATACCGCGGGTTCGCTGGCAGGAAACATTCTGGGAGCCTTGTACGGTGAGGACTGCCTCCCGGCGCAGTGGCTCGGGGCCCTGGAAGCGCCGGAGGTGGTCCGCGGCATGGCCGATCAGCTGGTGAAGGTTACGACCGGCGAAGGCTGATGTTATTGCAGGCTTCGCAGACGTCCTCCGGGATCACTCCGCGGCGCTGCAGGAACCCGAAGATGGTGCAGCCCAGGCAGAAACCCGCGAAGGCTTCCAGCGAGGCAGCAATCACCAGGATGCCCAGCAGCGTCCAGGCTGCCGGCGCCGCGCCGGCGGCGAAGAGGAGCAGCGCACCGGTGGACACTGCCGCACCGATTCCCTGGGCGAAACGCTTGGGCGGCCCGGAAACCAGCTTCACCTTTCCCAGCCGCGGGGTGATCACCTTGACCGACAGCAGCGCCAGGGGCGAAATCCGCGGGCCGAACAGCAGCCGCAGCCAGAATCCGGCGGCGATCGCTGCCAGCCCCCAGCCTGAATTTGCCACCGCGGTGACGACGGCGAGCAGCACCACGAGCGCTGCCGTGGTGCGGGCGGCGTATTCATTGACGGGGTTGGGGAAAGTGAACAGGGGGGCCATCCCGCAAGGGTAGGAGCGACCCGCCGGAGCGGCCAAGCTTTATTGCGCCGGATGACTGGGCGCAGCCCCCGCCCGGGGATCAGGCGCTGACGGCGGGTGCGCGGGCGCCGGCCCAGGCTTCCCCGGGACCATCGAGCGGCCCCCGGGAATCCGCGCCGCCCACCATCTGCAGGAACTCCCCCTCGGACAGCACTTCAATGGCCTGCCCCCGGTCGTGAAGCTCCAGGACCCGGCGCGCCTTGCCGGTGAGCCTGCCCGAGCGAAGGTCCGAGGCAACAAACCCGTCCCCCACCACCAGGACGGTGGTCCGCGCGGTGACCCGGCTCTCGGTCCGCGCCCCGCACCGGGCCGACCGCAGTTTGGCGTCCGGACGGTTGATGGAGAGCTGCCCGGTGAACACCACCGTCTGGGCGTACAACGGGTGCCCGGGCTCGGCGTCAAGGTTGGGCTCCGGGTTCAGTCCTTCCTCCGGCCAGCCGGACTGGAACCGGCGGACCAGGGTGGCCCCGTTGCCCGAGTTGCCTGCCAGCGCCGCGAGGCTGGCTTTGGACAGGTCGTCCGTGGCGGGGTCGAAGGCCTGCTGCCGCGGCATGGCCAGCCCCAGGGACAGGTAGAGTTCGGCGATGCTGTTGGCACCGTTGCGGCCGGCGATGTCGACGAGGATGCCGGCGCAGGCGCGGGCATCCTCCGCGGCGTCGTGGTGGTTGACCAGCGGGACGCCCGCTTCCTCGGCGGCGAAGGGCAGGGAATTGGACACCAGCGAATAGCAGCGACGGGACAGCATGACGGTGCAGACGTAGTCATAGGCCGGGCCGGGCAGGCCGGAGACTTCCAGCGCCGAGCGGATCACGCCGAGGTCGAAGGCGGCGTTGTGCGCGGCCAGCACGTCGTCGCCGATAAATGCGCCGATTTCGGGGAACAGGTCGCCAAAGCGGGGCGCGCCGGCGACGTCAGCGGCAGTGATGCCGTGGATCCTGACGTTGTTGTGGTCGAAGGAGTCGTATCCCGACGGCGGACGCATCAGCCAGGAGGCCTCCTCAACGATCCGGCCTCCCCTCACCTTGGTCAGCCCCACCGAGCACGGGGAGCCACGGAAGCCGTTGGCCGTTTCGAAGTCGATCGCCGTAAAGTCCAAACCCACGGCCCCTACCTTACCGCCGCAGACCCCCGGCCCCGGGGAGCACAGGCCCGTCAAGTACCCTTGAGGGGTGAACTTTCCTGTGATGAATGACCTCGCTGTGTCCATGCTGGGCGGTGCGGGACCGGTCCAGCCGAAAATGGCTTCCTTCCTGCCCGATTGGCTGAACCCCCAGGTCTTCCTGGCCGATCCCGCGCTGGCCCCCTGGGTGGTCCTGCTGGTGTGCGGCATCATCTTCGCCGAGACCGGCCTGCTCATCGGTTTCTTCCTGCCGGGCGATTCCATGCTGTTCACGGCGGGCCTGCTGGTGGCCACGGGCACCATCAAGTTCAACATCTTCGCGTTCGCCGCGTTGATCGTGGTGTCCGCGATCATCGGCAACCAGGCCGGCTACCTGATCGGCTCCAAGGCCGGCCCCGCCATCTTCAACAGGCCCAACTCCAAGCTGTTCAAGCGCGAAAATGTCGAGAGCGCCCACGCGTTCTTCGAAAAGCACGGCGGCAAGGCACTGATCCTGGCCCGCTTCGTGCCTATCATCCGTACCTTCGTGCCCGTGATCGTCGGCGTGGCGCAAATGAGCAAGCGAAAGTTCTTCATCTACAACGTCATCGGCGCCGTGCTGTGGGGCGGCGGCGTCACGCTCCTCGGCTACCTGCTGGGCGACAAGGTCCCGTGGGTCCGCGACAACCTTGACATTATTTTCATCGTCATCGTGCTGGTCTCGGTGGTCCCCATCGGCATCGAGCTCCTGCGCGGGCTGTCCGCACGGCGGCAGGCGAAGGCATACGGCACCGACACCGTCGACGAATACATCGAGGAACACGAACCGGAAGAGGAGCAGAAGACTCCCCGGAACATCCATCGCGGCCGGCCGGAGTAGCAGTCCTCCGCCCGCTCCCGACACCCAAAAAGGTGCGCACCCCGCCGGGGTGCGCACCTTTTTTGCTGGGTCCGATGTGCGGGTTCCCGCGGCCCGGCGCCTTGTCCTAGCCTGCGGCTTCCAGTGCCGCCACGATGGAGGGCAGCAGCGCCCGGAAGGCCTTGCCGCGGTGGCTGATGGCGTTCTTTTCCTCGGCGGACAGCTCGGCGCAGCTGCGTTCCTCGCCCGCCGGCTGCAGCACGGGGTCATAGCCGAAACCACCGGCACCGCGCGGTTCACGCAGGAGGATGCCCTCCAGCTGCCCGTACTCCACCACCTCGCGCCCGGGGCCCTCCGCGTCCGCGGGCATGGCCAGGGCGGCGGCGCACACAAACGCGGCACCGCGGTGCTCGTCGGGAACATCGGACAGCTGGTTCAGCAGGAGTTCCAGGTTGGCGGCATCGTCACCGTGCCGCCCCGCCCAGCGGGCGGAGAAGATGCCCGGGGCCCCGCCCATGACGTCCACGGCCAGGCCGGAGTCGTCGGCGATGGCCACCAGGCCGGTGGCCCCGGCCACCGCACGCGCCTTCAGCAGGGAGTTCTCGGCGAACGTCACGCCGGTCTCGACGACGTCCGGCGCACCCGCCGCGGCGGCGTCCACCACCTGGGTGTCGACGTCGAGCCCTGGCACCTGTCCGCGCAGCAGCTCACGGAGTTCGCTGAGTTTGCCTTTGTTGTGCGTGGCGAGCACCAGCCGGGGAGCCACACCGGTCACAGGGTGTCCGCGAGGGTCTCGCGCTGGATGGCGGCCAGCTGGGCCGTGCCCAGCAGCGCCAGGTCCAGGAGCTGGTTCAGCTCGTCCCGGTCGAAGGGCGCACCCTCCGCAGTGCCCTGCACTTCGACGAACTTGCCGGAGCCGGTGACCACCACGTTCATGTCGGTCTCCGCCCGGACGTCCTCCACGTAGGGCAGGTCCAGCATGGGGACGCCATCGATGATTCCCACCGATACCGCCGCGATGGTGTCGATGAGCGGCTGGGCATTCCTGGCGATGAGCTTAGTGTCGCGGGCAAACCGGATGGCGTCGGCAAGCGCTACGTAGGCGCCGGTGATGGCTGCGGTGCGGGTGCCGCCGTCGGCCTGCAGGACGTCGCAGTCCAGGACGATGGTGTTCTCGCCCAGTGCCTTGGTGTCGATGATGGAGCGCAGCGAACGCCCGATCAGGCGGGAGATCTCGTGCGTGCGGCCGCCGATCTTTCCCTTGACGGATTCGCGGTCCGAACGCGTGTTGGTGGCGCGCGGCAGCATGGCGTACTCGGCCGTGACCCAGCCGCGGCCCTCGCCCTTGAGCCAACGCGGGACCCCGGCGGTCAGTGATGCCGTGCACAGGACCCTGGTGTTGCCGAATTCGATCAGCGCCGATCCCTCAGCCTGGTTGGACCATCCGCGGGTGATGCTGATGGGCCGGAGCTGGTCGGCTGCGCGGCCGTCGGCGCGCACAATGGGTACTGCTGTTGCTTCAGATGTCATGCCTTTAGCTTATCGAGTGCCGGTGCGGCAGGCAGGCGCCGTGGAACCAGGCGCGCCGGGATACGCGCGGCTAGATCGTGTAGTGCACGCCCGCCACGGCAACCGCAACGTCGCCGGGAAACACCGGGCGGGCTTCGGCCATGACGGTGGTCTGGGACGTCCACACCGGGATGTGGGTCAGCAGGAGCCGCCGCGCGCCCGCTGCCGCTGCGGCCTCCCCGGCCCGCTTGCCCGTCAGGTGCACGTCGTTGATGCCGTCATCACGGCCCTCTTCGAAGGCTGCCTCGCACAGGAAGAGGTCCGCGTCCTTGGCGGCTTCCTCGAGCCCGGCGCAGGAATCGGTGTCCCCGGAATAGGTCAGGACGCGGGACACCGGGCTGCCGTCCTTGCCGGGTTCCACCACTTCCACCCGGAGGGCGTAGGCCTCCTCGATGGGGTGGTTGACGGCGAACGGGGTGATGGTGAACGGCCCCACGGTCACGGGTTCGCGTTCGGTCCAGTTGGTGAAGTCGAATTCTTCGTGCATGCCCGGGTCCAGGGGAAGGCCGTAGGCGGTGGCCATCCGGTCTGCCGTGGCGGCGGGCCCCCACACGGGGATCCGGCCACGGCCCCAGCCGCCCGGCTTCCAGCGGATGGCAACGTGCAGCCCGCACAGGTCCATGCAGTGGTCTGGGTGCAGGTGGGTGAGGAAGATCGCGTCGATGTCCTCCAGGTCCGTGTAGCGCTGGATGGCCCCCAGTGCCCCGCTGCCGAGGTCCATCACCACCTTCCAGGTCCGCTCACCGTCGGTGGCGGTCAGGAGGTAGCACGACGCCGGGGAGCCGGGTCCCGGGAATGAGCCCGTGCATCCCACGATGGTCAGCTTCACTGGGCGGACCTTCCGCCGCGGCGCGCCCCGGCTAGACCGCCGCCCACGAAGTTGGAGATCCGGGGACGGTTGCGCGCGCTTTGGGCGGCGGCGATCATCTCAGGGGTTATCCGGGCCAGGCTGCCGGTGGGGTACTGCGCTGCCACATGGTCCACGTGCCGGACTGACAAGACTTCCGGTCCCAGGAACCGCCGGGCGAGCGCCTCGAACTGCCCGGCGTCACCGGTGGCGACGAAGTGGTGCTCGGGCGGCGCCTCCGAGGTGCGCTGCAAGTTGTGGGTGGCCAGGGCGCGGTAGACGTCCTTGGCGGTCTCCTCCGCGCTGGAAACCAGCGTGACGTCGGCGCCCATGACGTAGGAGATGACGCCCGTCAGCAGCGGGTAGTGGGTGCAGCCCAGGACCACGGTGTCCACCCCGGCGGCCTTCAGCGGTGCCAGGTATTCCTCGGCGACGGCGAGCAGCGCCGGGCCCGTGGTGATGCCGGCTTCCACGTAGCTGACGAACTCCGGGCACGCCACCGACGTGATGTCCAGGTCAGGCGCCGCGGCGAAGGTGTCCTCGTACGCGCGGGACCCCACGGTTGCGGACGTGCCGATCACGCCCACCTTTCCGGTGCGGGTGGCGGCAACGGCACGCCGGACGGCAGGCTGGATGACCTCGATGACCGGGATGCCGTACTTGGCGGTGTAGCGCTCCCGGGCGTCCCGCAGGACAGCGGCCGACGCCGAGTTGCAGGCGATGGTGAGCAGCTTGACGCCGGAGTCCACCAGTTCGTCCATCACACCCAGGGCGTTGGCCCGCACTTCGGCGATGGGAAGCGGGCCGTACGGCCCGTGGGCGGTGTCCCCCACATAGAGGATGGACTCGTTGGGAAGCTGGTCAATGATGGAGCGGGCCACGGTGAGGCCGCCGACACCGGAATCGAAGACGCCGATGGGGCGGGCTTCCGGGGCAGCGGCCGGCAGCTCGCCTTCGCCGGAGTCAGGCTGCGTTTCTGCCGGTGGTTCCATGCTCGGGGCTGTTGTCATGATTATTCGAGGATAGGGGGTCCCGGAACCGTCAGCCATCATCTTGTGTCCGGTAACTCATGTCTGGTGTGTCACAGCGCACGGCCTCCCCCGGGCCGCGGGAGCTCACCGCCGGGGTTCCATGGACTGCAGCATGGCCTGGACCAGTGACTCCTGCAGCCAGGTGGTGAAGTTGTACACCAGTGCCAGGTAGCTCTCCACATCCTCGGCCTGGGACCAGTCCTGCATGCGGTGGACGTGCTCGGCGTCTGCCTCGTCCCGGATGTCCAGCCGCTCCGCCAGGACCAGCCGCACGTCGTTCAACGCCATCGACCAGTGCCGGGCCCCCTCGGGCGTCAGCACGATCTCGTCCTTGTCCAGGTCCAAAGCAGCTGCGCGGAGGGCGCCGATCTTTGTTTCCCGCAGTGAACGCTCGGTGAGCTGGCGGAACTCAAGGGACGCGGCGCCGTCGTCCTTCACCACGTTGGGGAGCAGCCGCTTGACGGCACGGTCTGTGGGTTCGGCCACATCCATGTCCAGGCCAATGAGGGCCGCCAGCGGGTCCTGACCCGTGCGGTCCTCGGGCTGGAGCATGGAGATGACGTCATCGATGAGGCTGCGGAGCAGGTCCCGTTCAGCAGGTTCCAGGTAGCCCGTGATGCCTTTGAGCCCGTATTTGAATGCCTTAGCCACGCTTCCCCTTACCTTGGCCCGGCCCGCCGGACTTGCCTGAACTGCCGCCGGTGCCGCCGCTGGCTTTTTCCACCGTGGCCCAGAGCCCGAACCCGTGCATGGCCACGGCGTGGCGCTCGACTTGTTCCTTGCTGCCCGAAGCAACGATGGAACGGCCCTTCTTGTGGACTTCCATCATGAGCTTGTTCGCTTTGCTTTCCGGGTAGCCGAAGTAGCTTTGGAAAACGTAGCTGACGTAACTCATCAGGTTGACGGGATCGTTCCAGATCACCAGGTTCCAGGGGATGTCCGGGGCGGTCAGGGAGTCGGTGGACTCTGCTGTGCCGGTCCGGATGCCCTCCTGTGTATCAGGGCCGGGCGCAACGCTTATGGTCATCTGTCCATTCTATGTGGCTGGCCAGTAGAGTGATTTTCGTGAGCACCTCAGCCGGCTGGGACCATCCCCGCACGTCCTTTTATACCGACCACTACGAGCTGACCATGCTGCAGGCGTCCCTTCATTCGGGGGCGGCACACCGCAGGTCCGTGTTCGAGGCGTTTGCACGGCGCCTGCCCGACGGCCGGCGCTACGGCATTGTTGCGGGCACTGGACGCCTCCTGGAAGGCATTGCGAATTTCCGTTTCGGCGAGGCGGAACTGGATTTCCTGGAACGCACCCAGGTGGTCAACCAGGAAACGCTGGAGTACCTGGCCAACTACAAATTCTCCGGGGACATCTGGGGCTACGCCGAGGGGGAAGCGTATTTTCCCAACTCCCCCATCCTGGTGGTGGAGGCCTCGTTCGCCGAAGCCTGCATGCTGGAGACCTACCTGCTGTCCGTGCTCAACCACGACACCGCCATCGCCTCCGCCGCGTCCCGGATGGTCAGCGCGGCGGGCGGCCGTCCCTGCATCGAAATGGGATCCCGGCGCACCCACGAGGAGGCTGCCACCGCATCGGCGCGTGCGGCGATCATTGCCGGCTTTGACAGCACGTCCAACCTTGAGGCGGGCGTCCGCTACGGCGTGAAAACCGTGGGGACTGCAGCCCACTCGTTCACTCTTCTGCACGACACCGAGCGGGAGGCCTTTGAGGCCCAGATTGCCTCCCTGGGCGCGGGCACCTCCCTGCTGGTGGACACGTACGACGTCGAAAAGGCCGTCCGCACGGCCGTCGAGCTGGCAGGGCCGCGGCTGGGCGCCGTCCGGCTGGACTCGGGCGACCTGGTGGCCCAGGCCCAGTGGGTACGCCGCCTCCTGGACGACCTCGGGAACGAGCACACGAAGATCGTGGTGACCTCGGACCTGGACGAGTACGCCATCGCAGCCCTGCAGTCGGCCCCTGTGGACTCCTACGGGGTGGGCACCTCGCTGGTGACCGGGTCAGGGGCCCCGACGGCGAGCATGGTCTACAAACTCGTCAGCCGCACGGACGACGACGGCAACTTCGTCTCCGTTGCCAAGGCGGCCAAGAACAAGGCCAGCGTGGGCGGCCGCAAGTACGCACTGCGGAAGCTGGACGAACGCGGTACCGCCACCGCAGAGGTAGTGGGAGTGGGCCACCGGCCCGAGGACGACGGCAACGACCGTCCGTTGCTGCAGCAGTTCATGAAGAACGGCGAACTGCTGCCGGGCTGGACCGGGCACGAAGGCGTTCTGCGCGCACGGCAGCGCCACGCAGATTCCATGGCTGAGCTGCCGCCGGTGGTCAACCGCCTGCAGCGCGGCGAGGCCGCGATCCCTACCATCTACGAGGAGCACTGATGTCGCGCGCTTTGATCATCGTGGACGTGCAGAACGATTTCTGCGAGGGCGGCTCGCTCGCCGTTCCCGGCGGAGCCGCAGTTGCGGGCGCCATCAGCGAGTACCTGGACGCCCACCACAGCGAATTCGACCACGTGGTGGCCACCCAGGACTGGCACATCGACCCCGGCAGCCACTTTTCCGATACGCCCGATTACAAGGAGAGCTGGCCCCGGCACTGCGTGGCAGGCACCCGCGGGGCCGAACTCCATCCGGACCTGGACACGGAGTACGTCGATGCGTACTTCCGGAAAGGCCAGTTCGCCGCCGCCTACTCAGGCTTCGAGGGCCTGCTGGCCCCTGAGGACGCCGTCCCCACCGGGGAACGGCAGCCCGGCGGCCTGCCCGGCGCCCAGGCACAGCTGGAAGCCGACGAGGACGCCATCGGCCTCGACGACTGGCTGCAGAGCCATGACGTGGAGGACGTGGTGGTGGTTGGCATCGCCACCGACTACTGCGTGAAGGCCACAGCCCTGGATGCCGTCCAGGCCGGCTACGGCGTCACCGTGGTGCGGTCGCTGACCGCCGGGATCGCCGAGGACCTGGAAGACGCCGTTGCCGAGATGGAACTCGGCGGGGCGGACATCGCCTAGGGCGCTATTTGCGGCCCACGAACCAGTCCTGGAGCTTGCGCAGCCGGGACTTCAGCTGCTCCTCGTTGGCCTGGGCCACGGGCGGGCCGCCGCAGACCGTGCGCAGCTTGGTGTGCACCACCCCGTGCGGGGTCCCGGTCCGGGCAGCCCAGGCGGCCACGTTCTTGGCCAGTTCGTTGCGCAGGTCCATCAGCATGCGGTGGTCCGGAACGGCAGGAACCTGCTGGGCGTCCGCAGCCGGGGACTTCCGGTTCTTGCGGTTCAGCTGCTCATGCTGGCGCTGGCGCAGCAGCGTTCCCACCTGCTCGGCGTCCAGCAGCCCGGGGATGCCCAGGAAGTCCATTTCGTCGTCGGACCCCACCTCGCCGCCGGTGCCGAACTCGCCGCCGTCGAACAGCACCCGGTCAAAGGACGCCTGGGAGTCCAGCGCTTCGAACTTGCCCTTCGTGAGGCTGTCTGAGGCCTTCTCTTCGCGGTTGGCCTCGTCCATCAGCGAGTCTTCCGGGTTGAAGAGGCCGTCACCGTCTTCCTTCTCGGGCCGGTCCAGCGCGTGGTCCCGCTCCATCTCCATGGAGTTGGCCAGCGCCATCAGCTGCGGCACGGACGGCAGGAACACCGACGCCGTTTCGCCCCTCTTGCGGGCACGCACGAAACGGCCCACGGCCTGGGCGAAGAACAGCGGAGTGGACGTTGACGTGGCGTAAACGCCCACGGACAACCGGGGCACGTCGACGCCTTCGGACACCATGCGGACAGCCACCATCCAGCGCTTGTCGCCGGCGGAAAATTCCTCGATCTTGCTGGAGGCCTTGGCGTCATCGGAGAGGATGACGGTGGGCGACTCCCCGGTAATCTTCTTCAGCTGGCCGGCGTAGGCACGGGCGTCCTCGTGGTCGGTGGCGATGACCAGGCCGCCGGCATCCGGCACGGTGCGCCGGACTTCGCTGAGCCGCCTGTCCGCGCCGGCCAGGACAGCAGGAATCCACTCCCCTGCCGGGTTCAGGGCGGTCCGCCACGCGTGGCTGGTGATGTCCTTGGTCACCGCGGCCTCACCCAGGGATGCGGCCATTTCCTCGCCCGCGCTGGTGCGCCAGCGCATCTGGCCGGAGTAGGCCATGAACATCACCGGCCGGACCACGTGGTCGCGGAGGGCGTTGCCATAGCCGTAGGTGTAGTCGGCCTTGGAGCGCCGGATGCCGTCACGGTCTTCGGCGTACTCCACGAACGGGATGGGCGAGGTGTCCGAACGGAACGGCGTACCGGTCAGGGACAGGCGGCGGACCGCCGGATCGAATGCCTCGCGCAGGCCGTCGCCCCAGGACAGGGCCTCGCCGCCGTGGTGGATCTCGTCCAGGATCACCAGGGTGCGGGCGGCCTCGGTCTTGGCGCGGTGCAGCAGGGGTTTGCTGGCCACCTGTGCGTAGGTGACGGCAACGCCAATGAAGCCGCGGCCGTGCTGGCCGTCCGAGTTCTTGAAGTTGGGGTCGATGGCGATCCCCACCTTGGCGGCAGCGTCCGCCCACTGGCGCTTCAGGTGGTCGGTGGGGGCAACAATGGTCACGCGGTTCACTGCCCCGGAGTCGATCAGCGTGGAGGCGATCCGCAGCGCGAACGTCGTCTTACCTGCACCAGGGGTTGCCACCGCAAGGAAGTCGCGGGGGCTGTTCGCAAGGTAGAGGTCAAGGGCTTCCTGCTGCCAGGCACGGAGTTTCGGGGCGGTTCCCCAGGCTGCACGTTCCGGGTAGGCCGGAGGCAGGGTGGGGCCGCCAAAGAGCGTCTCCGTCACTACTTGTTGTTGCCCGAGCCGCCCGGACCCTTCCCGCCGTCGTTGCCCGGGCGGAGGCCATCATAGACTTCCTTGCACTCGGGGCAGACAGGGAATTTCTTCGGGTCCCGGCCCGGGGTCCACACCTTGCCGCACAGGGCAATGACGGGCTCCCCGGTCATGGCGGACTCCATGATCTTTTCCTTCCGCACATAGTGCGAGAAGCGCTCCCGGTCCCCCGGCTCCACTTCCTGGCGCAGTTCCTCGCGCTCAATGGTGGCCGTGGACGTTCCAGCCCCGGAAAGCTCGCGCATCGGGTCGTTTTCGAGAGGGTCCGTCATGCTAGTCATGGCATCCATCTTAGCCGTTCTCCGGGCCGGACGTTCGACGGCGGCACGCCCGCGCCGGGGTCCCGCACCGGCCGCCGTCGTACTTTTGAACGCCCTGGCGCCGCTCCCGCCGGCGCCGTCACAGCCCCTGCCACGCGGGCTTGTTCTCGTACGTGTGGCGGTAGAAATCGGCAAGTTTCAGGGCCGAGGCGGCGGCTTCGTCCAGCAGGACCGTGGCATGCGGATGGAACTGCAGCACCGACGCGGGACAGATGGCGGCCACCGGTCCCTCCACGAAATCGCGGACCGCCTGCGCCTTTTGCGCCCCCGTGGCCAGGAGGACCACGTGGCGCGCCGCCATGATGGTGCCCAGCCCCTGGGTGATGACGTGGTGCGGCACCTCGGCCAGGCTGGTGAAGAACCTGGCGTTGTCCCGGCGTGTCTGCTCGATCAGGCTCTTGATCCGCGTCCGCGACGCGAAGGAGGAGCCCGGTTCGTTGAAGCCAATGTGCCCGTCGGTGCCCACGCCCAGCAGCTGAAGGTCCACGCCGCCGGCCGCTGCGATGGCCTGTTCGTACGACTCGCAGGCAGCCGGGATGTCAGTGGCGGTTCCGTCGGGGCCGTGGACGTTCTCCGGCGCGATGTTCACGCGGTCGGTGAATTCCCGGCGTATCACCTCCCGGTAGGACTCGGGGTGGCCGGCCGGCAGGCCCACGTACTCGTCCAGCGCGAACGCGGACGCCCTGCTGAAGTCCAGGCCCCGTTCATGGCGCGCGGCGAGTTCGTCATAGACGGGCAGCGGCGATGACCCCGTGGCCAGGCCAAGGACAGCGTCCGGCTTGCGGCGGACCAGGTGTTCGATGGCGTCCGCCGCGAGTCTTCCAATCTGCCTGCTGCCGCCGAGTATCACGATTTCCATGGTGTTCCCTTCCTGGAACTGTCAGCGGTTGACGGTAACCTGCGCCAGGAGTTCCGGCCCGCGGGCCTCCAGCCACCTGCCGCCCAGCCGGACGCCGGCCCCGAAAAGGACCAGGCCCAGGACGGTTCCCACCGCGAGGTTGAGCCAGCCGAACAGGATGTTGCCCGTGACCGCCTGGGCAACCAGCAGCGCGGCCTCCGGCAGGACCAGCACCATCAGGACCAGCATTCCCACGAACTGCACGGCCAGGGTCTGTCCCACATTGCCCGGCGGTTTCTTGAACGGGCTGTCCCCCGGCAGCGGGACGGTGACGGTGTAGCGGGCCGATACCACCGAGGAAAGCCCCAGGCCGGTGAAAAGGATCCCCAGGCTGAACCCCAGCTGGCCGGGCAGTGCCGTCCAGTTACCCGTGAAGGCGGCGTAACCCACTGAGAACACCAGCACCACGGGCAGCGCAAAGGTCATGCACGCCAGTGCCCGGCCCAGCCGGTCCGCCACCCCCCTGACGCCGGTGGCCAGGTGCAGGGCAAACGCGGTGTTGTCATAGGAGACGTCGGCGGAGATGGACCAGGCCAGAATGAAGGCGGCCACGGGGGCAAGGAAAGCTAGGCTGCCGTAGCTGCCCGTCTGCGTCCCCTGGAACGCCAGGACCACCGGAAGCAGCGGGATGACCACCAGGGAACCCGAGTACCGCGGGTCCCGGAGCCAATAGGTGAGAGACCTGGCCATCACCGCACCGGCCGGGGTGGGCGGCAGCACGCCGAACAGTCCCAGCCTGCCGCCCCTGCGCTTCCCCGCGCCGGCGTACGGCGGGGTGACCAGGGCCCGTTCGAGCAGCAGCTTCCAGCACCAGGCCAGGGCGCCGAGGACCGCCACCGCTACCAGCAGTTTCACCGCGGCCTGCCCGGGCCGGCCCGACGCGACGTCGCCGCCCAGTGACCATGGCGCCCCGAGCGGCGTCCAGGACAAGGTCAGGGCGAACTCTGGCAGGAACCCCGTGGATGCCGGGATGCCGCGGCCGACCCCTGCCACGATGGGGCCCAGCAGGACCAGCGGCACCATGACCGCAATGGCGCTGATGTCCTTGAAGCGCCGGGAAGCCGCCAGGCTGGCTGTTGCGGTGGTGACCACCTTGGCCAGCACAATACAGGTCATGACACCCAGGCACGCCCCGGCCAAAGCGGCGAGCGCGGGGAGCACGCCCCGTGACCAGGTGACCACCGTGGACAGTGACACGAGCGCGGTGGCCAGGCCCGGGATGCCGATCAGGCCGCCAAGGGCAAGGCCGGCAAGCAGCTGCTTCATGGGGACCGCAAAAGTGGTGAAGCGGGCCGGATCGAGGGTCATGTCCGTGGCGGAGGCCACCACCGGAACCACGGCCCAGCCCAGGACGGCGGCGGAGCCGCCCAGGACCACGGCCGTGTGGGCGGTCACCGGACCGGCGTTGCGCAGCAGGACAAGGGCGATGACCAGCGTTGCCACCACGCCCAGGGCGTAGAGCCCGGCGATGGCCATCCCCACCAGCTGCCAGGGGCTGCGGCGCAGTCCGTTGCGGAGCAGCGTGAGCTTGAGCCTTAGAAGGTGCGCAACCATTCCAGCCCCTCCGTGTGGCTGTGGCCGCCAACCAGCTGTACGAACCGGTCCTCCAGCGAGGCTCCGGCGCGCACCTCCTCCACCGTGCCCGCGGCCAGCAGCCGGCCTTTGGCCACCACCGCCACGTGGTCGCACATGCGCTGGACCAGGTCCATCACGTGGCTGGACACGATGACCGTTCCGCCGGAGTCCACGTACCGGTCCAGGATGGAGCGGATGTTCGCTGCAGACACGGGGTCAACGGCTTCGAAGGGCTCGTCCAGGACCAGGAGCCGCGGGGCGTGGATGAGTGCAGAGGCCAGGGCAATCTTCTTGGTCATGCCCGCCGAGTAGTCCACCACCAGTGTTCCGGCGTCCTGGCTGAGGTCCATGGCAGCCAGCAGCTCCCCCACCCGCGCGGCCACCACGTTCTTGTCCATGCCGCGCAGCAATCCGGCGTACGTTATCAGCTGCTCTCCGGTCAGCCGGTCGAAGAGCCGGACCCCGTCGGGCAGGATCCCCATGAGCCGCTTCGCTTCAAGGGGGTGCTGCCAGACGTCGACGCCGTGCACCACGGCGGTGCCGAAGTCCGGGCGCAGGAGGCCGGTGGCCATGGACAGTGTGGTGGTCTTGCCTGCACCATTGGGTCCCACAATGCCAAAGAATGAACCGGCCGGGACCTCCAGGCTGATACCGTCCACCGCGATCTTGCCGCCAAACCGCTTGGCCAGCCCGCGGATGGACAGGGCCGCCACGGGGCCGGGATTCGACGCCTGGTCAGGCATGGGAGCAGTCATGGTGCCAGCCTAGTCCGCGGGCCGTCGCTGCGGGGGTGCGAAACTAACCTCATGGACATTGCCCTGGGCCTCCTGGTGATCGTTGCGGTGGTGTGCGCCGGCAGCGCGGCGGGGCGGAAGCTCAATCTCCCGGTTCCGCTGCTCCTGGTCCTTGCGGGCGTGGCAGGATCCTTCCTGCCTTTCATCCCGCAGGTCGAGCTCAATCCCGAACTGGTCCTGGTTGGCCTGCTGCCCCCGCTGCTCTACGCCGCCGCGTTCCGCACATCGTTGTTCGACTTCACATCGAACCGCCGCTCCATCGGGCTCCTGTCCGTGGGCTATGTCATCTTCGGCACACTGGGGGTCGGGGCAGTGGTCTGGTGGCTGTTCCCGGAAATCCCGCTGGCTGCCGCCATCGCCCTGGGTGCGGTGGTGGCTCCCCCGGACGCCGTGGCGGCCACGGCGATCGCACGGAAGGTGGGCATGCCCCGCCGGATCGTCAACATCCTCGAAGGCGAGTCACTGGTCAATGACGCCACGGCGCTGGTGTGCCTGCGGGCGGCCGTGGCCGCCATCGCCGGTTCGGTGTCAGCGCTGGATGTGGCGGGCGGCTTCGTGGTGGCGGCCGGCGGCGGGCTGGCGGTGGGCCTCGCCGCCGCGTACATCCTTACCGAAATCCGGAAACGGATCAGCAACGTGGCCATCAACACCTCCACGTCGCTGATGGCCCCGTTCGTTGCCTTCCTCCCTGCCGAGGCCATCCACGCCTCCGGTGTGCTCGCCGTCGTCGTCACCGGCCTGGTGATGGGCACCAAGGCGCCGTCCATGCCCAACGGGGCCGCGCGGCAAAGCGCCCGCAGCAACTGGGACACGGTGCAGTTCCTCCTGGAGAACTCCGTGTTCCTGCTGATCGGCCTGCAGGTGCGGACCATCATCGACAGCGTCCAGGACGATTCCCTGGGCGCGGGCCGGGTATGGATTGGCTGCGCCGTGATCCTGGTGGCCGTGCTGGTGCTCCGGCCCATCTGGGTCTTTCCCGCCACATACCTCCCCCGCCTGATTCCTTCCGTGCAGCGCAAGGACCCCGCACCGCCTTGGCAGTTTCCCGCCATCGTGTCCTGGGCGGGCATGCGCGGCGTCGTCACGCTGGCCGCCGTGCTCACGCTGCCCGATGACCTGGAACACCGCAACGTCCTGGTCCTGGCCGCCATGGTGGTGGTGGCCGGCACCCTGGTGCTGCAGGGCTTTACGTTGCCGGCCCTGGTCCGCGCCCTGGGTTTGCCCGGGCCGGACCGGCGCGAGGATGCGCTGAACCAGGCCTCACTGATGCAGCTGGCCACCACTGCGGGCATGGAGCGCCTGGAGAAGCTTCGGCGGGACAGCGATCCACCTGAAGTCATGGACATGCTGCGGCGGCGGACCCAGGAGCGGGGACTGGCAGCCTGGGAACGTCTGGGCAGGCCAGCGGCAGAGGCAGCCACCCCGAGCCAGCGGTACGCCCAGCTGCGGATGGCCATGCTGGAAGCCGAACGGGAAAAAGTCCTGGAACTCCGGCGCGGCGGGGACTTCGCCCATGAGGTCCTCAGCGAAGTCCTGGAGCGGCTGGATGTGGAAGAGTCCATGCTCGATGCTTCCCTCAACGAACTCGACTCCGCTGCCGGCGGCGGTGGCGGTGAAGGGCTCTCCCAGCCGGGCGGCGTCTGCGACCACCTGACGGCGGCCATGCCGGCACCGCTTCCCGACAACCCGGCCTGTGCAGGCTGCGAACGGGAGGGCACCACACCGGTGCACCTGCGCATGTGCCTTGCCTGCGGACACGTTGGCTGCTGCGACTCCTCGGCGGGACGTCACGCCAGCCGCCACTTCAAGGAAACCGGCCACCCCGTCATGCGCAGCATCGAACCCGGCGAAGAATGGCGCTGGTGCTACTTGGACGACCTGCTCGGCTGACGGCCGGCCTTCACGGCGCCTTGCGGATCCGGATCGGCCCCTTTGCCGTGGCGGGATCGACGACGGAGCCGCCCTGGGTGATGTGGACCTGGCCGGCGTCAACCAGGCGCCGCGCAGCTTCGCGGGCCGGCTCCATGAGGTGCCGCCAATCGTCGCCGCCCACCGCCCTGGCGGCATCGGACGGGCAGATGGTGGACGTTGCCGCCCGGGAAGCGAGCAGTTCCAGGATTTTCGCTTCCAGTTGCCGCCCAACCGGGATGTCAGGGCCGTCCCCGGCAGAGTCTGCCATGCCTGGCTCCGTCTTCACGGGATGGGGCTTAGAAGGTCCGCCGCGGGATGGCCCGCTCGTACTGGGGCGGCCAGGCCATGTCGTGGCCCAGTTCGAACGCGGCCCGGAGCCACCAGTGGGGATCGCGCAGCGCGGCCCGGGCAATGAAGACGCCGTCGGCCTGGCCGGTGGCGATCGCGTGCTCCGCCTGTCCCGGCGTGGTGACCAGGCCCACCGTGCCGGTGGCGATTCCTGCTTGCCCGCGGATGGCGGCGGAAAACCCGGTCTGGTAGCCCAGGCCCGGCTTGATCTGCTGGTGGGCCACCGCCCCGCCGCTGGAAACATCCACCAGGTCCACGCCACGGCCGGCCACCTGGCGGGCCAGGCGGACCGAGGCTTCCTGGTCCACCCCGCCCGGCGCCCAGTCGGTGGCCGAGATCCGGAGCAGCAGGGGCATGGAATCGGGAATCACGGCGCGGACTGCGTCAACCACGGCCAGCATCAGCCGGTTGCGTCCGGCCTCGTCCCCGCCCCACTCGTCGTCACGCTGGTTGATCAGCGGGCTCTGGAACTGGTGCAGGAGGTAGCCATGTGCCCCGTGGATCTCCATGGTGTCGAAGCCCGCGGCCACCGCGCGTTCGGCGGCGGCGGCAAAATCGGCGATGACGCCGTGGATTTGTTCCACCGTCATGGCAGCTGGCGCCTCGTAGCCCTCGAACGAGGTGGTGGACGGACCAACGGTGTCCCACCCGCCTTCGGCGGCGGGAACACTGCCGTGCCGGCCGGAGAAAGGCCAGAACGTGGACGCTTTCCGGCCCGCGTGGGCCAGTTGCACGCCGATCTTGGTGCCGGCAGTACCGTTCCGGTGGACGAAGGAAATGATCCGCTGCCAGGCTTCCGCCTGCTCGTCGTTGTACAGGCCGGCATCCCGGGGGCTGATCCGGCCCTCGGCGTTCACGGCCGCGGCTTCCGTGAGGATCATCGCCGCGCCGCCCACGGCAAAGCCGCCCAGGTGCACCAGGTGCCAGTCGTTCGGAACCCCCGGGGCGTCGTCGGGATCGCAGCTGTACTGGCACATGGGCGACACCCAGCCCCGGTGCTGCAGCTCCATGGACCGCAGCGCCAGCGGCTGGAACAGGGCCGGCACTAGAACAGCACCCGGGCCAGCGCCTGGCGCGCCTTCGCCACGCGCCCGTCACCGGCGCCCACCACCTCGAACAGTTCCAGCAGCCGGACCCTTGCGGTCTCACGCTCCGGACCGAAATTCCTGCCGATGAAGGCCACCAGCCGGTTCAGTGCGTCCTCCACGTGGCCGCCGGCCACGTCCAGGTCCGCCACCCCAAGCTGGGCTTCCAGGTTGTCCGGCTCGTTCGCCGCCAGCGTGCGCAGCGCTTCGCTGTCCTGGGCCGACACGGACTGCAGCCGGTCCATCAGCTCCACCTGGGCCAGGCCGGCCTTGGCTTCATGGTCCGACGGCATTTCCTTCAGCGCCTGGCGGTAGGCCTCGGCCGCGGCGGCGTAATCCCCGGCTTCGATCGCGTCGTACGCCGCCTGGTGCAGCGGCGGCAGCGGTGCCGGCTCCTGCTCAGCGGCGCCGCCGGCGTCAAGGCTTCCGGTGACGCCATTGGCTGCGGCCACCTTGAGGAGTTCGTCGAAGAGGCTGCGCACCTGCTGCTCCTCCGCAGACCCTTGGAAGAGCGGTACCGGCTGCCCCTTCAGGACGGCGACGGCGGTGGGGACGGCCTGCACCTGGAAGGCCTGGGCAAGCTGCGGGAAAGCTTCGATGTCGGCGGCGCCAAGGACCAGGCGGCCGCCGTAGCTGGCCACGATGCGGTCGAGGGTCTCCACCATCCTGCCGGACTCCGGCGAGTAGGAAGCCCACAGCGCGAACACCACCGGAACCTGTGCGGACAGTTCCACCAACTGCTGGAAGTTTGCTTCGGTGACGTTGACCTTGAGCTCGGGTCCGCCTGCCGCCGCGCCCGGCTGCCCTTCCTGCGCCTCCCCTGACGGCGGCCCGGACGGGGAGGTGCCGGAGGGAGCTGCGGGGCGCTTCAGTGAGGAAAGGTCGACGGCGCCGCGCAGGTTAAGCAGGTTGGCAGCGGCAGGAGGGACTGGGCGGGAAGCTGGCGAACTCATGTTTCCCACTCTAGCCACTCCGGCCGCTGCCGGTGGTAATGCAGTCAGGCGCTACTTGAAGCTGGCGCCCACCAGGCCGCGGGTGGCGGCAACGAGCTTCATCGGGTCCGTCGATCCTGCCGGCGGCACGTAGACAGCCATCGATTCGGCGAAGTTCAAGACCATGCCCGTGGTGGTTTCCTTGCCACCGGCCAGGGCTGCGGCATCGTCACCGATGCTGAGCTTGTCGCCGGCAGCCTTCGGGGTGCCTTCGAAGCCGAAGTTGATTCGGCCCAGGACCAGGGCCCCGCCGTCGGAGGTCCGGAACACCACGGTGCTCTCGGGGACCACCTTGTGGGTGAAGGAGAAGTTGCCGTTCTCGCCGGCCTTGACCACCTCTGCCTGGTAGGACAGGGTGTCGGCGATGTACGGCGAGGAGTCGCCCTCGACCAGCTTGTCCTTGAACGGCGAGTCCGCGGACGTGAGCCTGTCGGCCAGGCCGGACATTGCTTCCTCGCCACTGTAGAGCAGCCCGGACTTGTCCGACGCGGCCAGGGTGTCGGTGCCGCCCCGGCTGATGTTCGGGAACGTGGTTCCCGGCTGCAGGGGCGTGGTTTCCATGAGCTTGTAGTTCTCGCGGGGCGACTGCTGGACCAGCGTCAGGATCTGCGGGACAACGTTGCCTTCGCCCTGGGTCACGGCCAGCACCGAACGCGGCCAGTCACGGTCGCTGGTGACCACCGTGGTCAGCAGCTTGGTGGAGCGCACGGGCATGCGCGGCTCGTAGGAGCCCACCTGGGAGCGGATCTTGTAGTTCTGGGTGCGGATTTCCAGTTCGGGGCCGGCAACGCGGTCCGCGAGCTTGGCGGCGTCCTTGGCCGCGTCCCCTGCATCGGTGGCGCTGGAGACCTGCTCCAGGATCCGGCGGAACTGTGCGTCCAGCAGGACAGGCGATCCTGCTGCTTCCTTGGCCGGCGATGAGGCACTGCCGGAAGGCTGGGGGCTGGGGCTGGCAGCCTGGGCGGCCGTGCCCGATGCGGCCAGCACTGCTGCTGCCACACCGGCTGCCACCATGGTGACCTTGGAGGACGACGACGGGTCCTGGTTCTGCGTCTTGCGGGCACGGGCGCGGGCAGCGAAGCCGGAGTCGCCGCCGTTGTCACCTTCACCGTTTTTCCGGCGGGCAGAGAGCAGCGCCAGGACGATTCCGCCCACGATCAGGAGGCTGCCCAGGACCATCAGCGGAACAGCCCAGGGAGTGGACGTGTCGTTCGGGAACGTCATGGACACTGTGGCCGGTGCCGGCTTGGTGCCGTCGGAGGCAAGCAGGAGGCTCCAGTCGCCGTCGGCGGGCGGTGTCCAGGTGTATTCAAGCTCGCCGCTGGCGTTCTCGTTGGACACCCAGAGGTCCGAACCGGCCGGGTTCGGTGCCGTGCCTTCACCGTCGGCGTGCTCAACCTGGAGCGACTTTTCGTCCTCGGACACCCCGGTGATGGTGTTGTGGGCTGTCTTGCCCACCCAGGCAGCCACGTCATCCGGCCGGCCGGAGGCCAGCATGAAATTTCCGTCGCCCTGGACGTTGATCTTGACCGTCCCGCCGTGCAGGGTGCGCAGCTTCTGGTCAATAACGGTCAGCGGCGCCGCTGCGGCATCGGCCGGCGCGGACGCGGTGAACGTCTCGGAGGGAGCCCAGATGGTTCTCTGGCCGATACCGGCCAAAAGTGTCAGGAGGCCGAGCAGCACAAGTGCGGCTGCAGTCTTTAAACGCAAGGGAAACACCTATCATCAGCGGGGGTTTGCCTTCAATAGTAACCTTTTTGTTACCAGAGCCCCCTTTTTTGCCCGTCCGCCCCGGCCCGGCTGGCCAGCGCACGGCGCCTTCGGCTCGTGGTGACAAGCCTGCTGATAGTGTTTGCGATGATCATCACACCGGCCCGCGCAGGCGGTGCCACGCACGGAACAGGCCCCCAAAACCATTGACTGACAAGACGGACCCGTCCTCGGCTGTAGCCGGAAATCCAGGGGATCCCAGGGGCCCGGTTCCTGCCGCCGTTCCTCCGCTCGGCATGGCAGCACGCCGCGGGGGTTCAGCCGCTGCGGCCCTTGGCCATGTGGTCCGCCGGCTTCGCCAGCCATTGCCCGGCGCCCAGCCCAGGCTTCGGTTCGAGATGCCACCGGAATACACCGGACAGGCCCCGGAAGCGGACCACGACGGCGACGAGGAGCCGCAGTTCGGCCACCCCGGACCGCGCATGTCCCCCCAGCACCCGTTGTACATGGGCTTCATGGGCACCGTGGGCGTGGGACTGGCGCTGCTGGTCTACTGGATCGGTTCCCACACCACGCAGCTGCTGCTGTGGATCGTGGCCGCGCTGTTCATCGCCCTGGGCCTGGAACCGGTGGTGGGCTGGCTCGAAAACCGGAAAATCCCCCGGCCTGCCGGCATCCTGGTCTCCGTGGCAGTCCTGATGGGCGCTGTGGTCGGATTCTTTGCCACCCTCATTCCCACCATCGTTGAACAGGTCTCCGAAATCGTGCGGCAGGCGCCGGACTGGGTGCGCAACTTCATGGATTCGGATTTCTTCCGCAGCGTTGACGACCAGTTCGGCGTGCGTGACCGGATCACCGAGGAACTGAACAAGTTCGTCAACGACCCCGCCGCGATGGGCGGCATTTTCGGCGGTGTGCTGGGCTTCGGGTCCACCGTGGCCAACAGCCTCTTCGGCGCCCTGATCGTCCTGGTCCTGAGCCTTTACTTCCTGGCAGCGCTGCCCGCCATGAAGAAGTGGGGCTACCGCCTGGCCCCGCGCTCCCGGCGGAAGCGGGTGGCCGCCCTCTCGGAGGAGATCACGCGGTCGGTGGGAAACTACGTGATCGGCCAGGCATGCGTGGCCCTGCTCAACGCCACCTTCGCGTTCGTGGTGATGTCCATCGTGGGCATTCCGTTCGCCCTGCTCCTGGCATTCGTGGTGGTCCTGCTGGCCTTCATCCCCCTGGTGGGCGGGATGATCGCGGGCATCGTGGTCACCCTGGTGTCCCTCACCGAGGGCTGGCAGGCGGCGGCCATCTACGCTATCTGCTACTTCGCATACCTGCAGTTCGAGGCGTACTTCATTTCACCGCGCATCATGCAGAAGGCCGTTGCAGTGCCCGGTGCCGTGGCGGTGATTTCCGTCATCGCCGGCGGCAGCCTGCTGGGTGTCCTGGGGGCCTTGATCGCCATCCCCACGGCCGCCGCCGTGCTGCTGCTGGTCCGGGAGATCTACATCGTCCGGCAGGACCAGCACTAGCGCTGCGGGAAGCCTAGGCTCCGGCAGTCGCCGCCGGACCGTTCCATTCCTGCGGCAGCTCCGCACGGTCAGGGTCATGACTGACCTGGGCCACAATGTCGTTCAGCACCCGGGCCGCGTACTTCTCCCCCACCCACAGGTGCTTGGCCCCGGCCACGCCCACCACGCGGGCCTGCGGCACCAGGCTGAAGCGTTCGGCGGCCTCGGCCGGCTGCAGGAAGTCGTCATGTTCCGGCACCAGGACGGTGAGGGGCTTGCCTGATTCCGCCCACATCTGCAGGTGCTTGTCCGTGGCGCGGTGCAGCGGGGGCGAGAGCAGCACCGCGCCCTCAATCTGTCCGGCCACCGGTTCCACGGCGCCGTACATCAGCGCCAGCTCGGTCCCGAACGACCAGCCCACCAGCCACCGGTTGGGCAGGCCCCGTTCCACGGCGAAGCGGACAGCTGCCTCCACGTCGTAGCGCTCGCCCACTCCCTCCTCGAAGGCGCCGCTGCTGGTGCCGCGCGGTGAGGCGGTGCCCCGGGTGTTGAAGCGCAGCACCGCGATGCCGGCCAGCGCCGGAAGCCGGTAGGAGGCCTTCCGGTAAACGTGGGAATCCATGAAGCCGCCGTGCGTGGGCAGCGGGTGGAGCGTGATCAGCGTGGCCTTGACCGGACCCGACTCGGGCAGCGCCAGCTCCCCCACCAGCGTGTGGCCGTCCTCTGTCTGCAGCTCGATGTTCTCGCGCCGGGCAGGCAGGACGGTGGAGGCACGGATGGGAGCGGGGCCCTGGGTCGGGCTGAATTCGTACGACGCCGGATCAAAAGTCATGCCTGCCAGCTTAGCGACAGCGGAGGTTCTTCTGCCGCGCCGGGGTCAGCGGTAGCGGTAGCTGCGCGTCATCCAGCAATTGGTGTGCCAGTGCCGACGTTCCGCCAGGCCGGCGGCAGCTCCAAAGAGATGGTCGTCCTTCCACACCACCAGGTGGGCGATCCCTGGCAGCACCGCGGTGGAGCATTCGGGGCAGATGTAGGTCTTCTCGGCATTTTTGGCGGTCATGGTGCGGACCATCCACTCGCCGTCGGGCGCGCTTTCCCGGCGGGCGATTCCGGCCCGGGCACGCTCAAGGTCCAGTTCGGGAACGTCCGCACTGCCCTTCCGGCCTGCGCCCCGGCCGGAAACAGGGCCCTTGCCGGAGGCGGGGCGGCGGGGACGGTTGGAACGCGGCATGCCTCCATTCTGCCCCAGCCGGTTGCCGCGCCTAACCGTGGTCCCCCCGCCCGTGGCTTGCTGCCGTCCCGCCCGGCCACCCGGCGTCGACCATGGCCTGCCGGAGCCCACGCGATAGTCTGTACGGCGTGCGACTCGTCATAGCCCATTGCTCCGTTGATTACGTTGGCCGCCTCAAGGCCCATCTCCCCCTCGCCACCCGGCTCCTGCTGGTGAAGGCGGACGGCTCCGTGCTGGTGCACTCCGACGGCGGTTCCTACAAGCCGCTGAACTGGATGAGCCCGCCGGCAACCCTGCGCGTTACGTCCCCGGACGAGGTGGACCTCGAACTGGGCGTAGTGGAGCAGTGGACCGTGCAGTCGGCCAAGACCGATGACCGGCTCATCATCAACATCCACGAGAAGGTCAGCGAGTCCTCCCACGATCTGGGCGTGGACCCGGGGCTGATCAAGGACGGCGTGGAAGCGGACCTGCAGCGGTTGCTGGCCGACCAGATCGAAACGCTGGGCCAGGGCTACTCCCTGATCAGGCGCGAGTACTTCACGGCGATCGGACCCGTGGACATCCTGGCCCGGGACGCCGATGGTGCCACGGTGGCCATTGAACTCAAGCGCCGCGGGGACATCGACGGCGTGGAGCAGCTGACCAGGTACCTGGAACTGCTCAACCGCGATCCCCTGCTGGCACCTGTCCGCGGGATCTTTGCAGCCCAGCAGATCAAGCCGCAGGCGAAGGTACTGGCCAACGACCGCGGGATCGACTGCGTCACCCTTGACTATGACGCCATGCGCGGGGTCGACGACAGCGAATCCCGGCTCTTCTAGAATTCCCTTTGTTGCTTCGGGCACCTAATTGGCGCCTTTCCAGATGGCCTTCCCTGTCACCTGTTTTTTACCTAAATTTTTTCCTTTTTACTGTTCGGGCCGTTGACCTGCGGGAACGGGCATGAAATTCTTATCTCAGTCTTTGTGTAGGTGTTTTTCATGCTCGCAAGACATGTTGCGAGCGCGAAGCTCCTGCAGCGCCGGACCTGTCCCAGGCAAGGCAATCCAGGATTCTTCTCGCGGAGTGACCAAGGTCGGCACGAGGTGTGCCGGGCTTAAAAAGTTCCACAATGAGGAGAAATAAATGGCACAGGGAACCGTCAAGTGGTTCAACGCTGAAAAGGGCTTCGGCTTCATCACCCCGGACGACTCGGATGGCGATGTCTTCGTTCACTACTCCGAGATCCAGACCGGTGGCTTCAAGACCCTCGACGAGAACCAGCGCGTTCAGTTCGAAATCGGCCAGGGTGCCAAGGGCCCCCAGGCCACCGGCGTAACGCTGGTCTAGTACCGCCCGGCCGCCTGGCGCGGCTGTCAGCAAAAACAAATGATCCCCGGCGCAATTGCCCGGGGATCATTTGTTTTTGAAAATATGCGCCGCAAATATGACTTTATCGTTGAGCGGCGTATGGCCGGTGTCAGGTCACTAATTTGCGGACCAGGCGGGCGCCCTGGGCAAGGGAAAGCCCCGGCAGGTAGGCGCGCGTCAGCGCCCTCCCGATGGCGGGCAGGTGCAGCGGGTCCTGGTAGTACAGGTACAGCGCCCGGTACTCGGGCTTGAACCGGGATTTGAAGGCTGCCAGGGAGCGGAAGCCATAGACGGGCTCAAGCGCGTGGCCCACCAGGTCCAGGATCCTCACGAGGTTCTGCGCGCCTTCATCGGTGGCGGCTGCGTCTTCCTCCCTTTCGGCGTCCCCTGCTGCGTCGCCCTGGGCTGCGTCCTCCGGACGGCTGGCCAGGGGCGAGCCTGACAGCGAGATCATGTCCACTGAATCGCGCAGCTCAAGGACGGCAGAAGCGATCAGGAACTCCATGACCCCGGGAAAGCCCTCACTGCCCCTGCGCATGACGTCCAGCGTCCGGCTGACCAGCCGCCCGCCGTCGTACACCGGAAGCCAACTGGTCACGCCGTGGACCGCACCGTTGCCGTCCACGGCCAGGCAGCAGAGGACTTCCTCGTCATCGAGTTCGTCCACTCCCCCAAGCGTGAAGCCCATTTCGGGAACGGATTTACCGGCCGCCCATTCCTCGGACACTTCGTTCAACCGCGACCTGAGTGCGGCCGGCAGCGAATGGTAGGAGCCCCAGACGGCGTGCACCCCCAGCTTGGCGGCGCGGTTCAGGGCCGTCCTGACGTTCTGCCATTCCTTTCCCTTGAACTCCAGCTGGTTCAGCGCCAGCCGCGTCTCCTGCGCCACCGCCACCCGGGAGAAGCCCCGTTCCCTGAGCGCCGGCCACAGCGTGTCGTCGCAGGAATACAGTGCGGGGATCAGCGCCTGGCTGCGGCAGTAGTCCAGGAACCCCTCCGTCACGCGCTGCTCCGCCTTGCGCTCACCAAAGGCGCCGCCCAGGGTCAGTGCCACCGTCCCGTGCTGCTGGAAGGCCATGGCACCGGCGCCGTCCGGGCTGAACCAGTACGTGTTGGGCTCCCACAGCGCCATCCAGGACAGCGGGCCGCCGCCCTGGTGGAGCAGTTGCCGGGCGCGGTCCCGGTCCTGCCGGCCGAAGTTCAGGCCATGGTGCCGGCCCACGAGGACCCACCACACGGCCACCAGGGCCACGAGCCAGAAGATTGGCCCCGAGTAGGCGAACAGGAGGGCTTCGGCGCTGTCCCGTTCCGGGAAGACCCGGCGGAAATGCTGGGGTATGGGCACCGGAACATACTGCCGGGCCAACTCCGCGAAAAGGCCCAGCAGGCCGCCGTCGCGGGCCAGGCCGCCGGACGAGAACCAGGCCACGGTGTAGGAACTGGCCAGGACAAGCCACGTTCCGCAGACCACGGCCCCGAGGGTGCGCCGGGCACCCGGCCGGGTCTGCACGCGGAACTGGCGGCGGTTCAGCCACAGGACCACCGCCAGCAGCAGGGGGACGACCACGAGTGGAAGCACGTGGGCGAAGGCCGAGGACAGCGGCGTGGCATGCGTGCCCTGAAGGCGTGAGGGAACCAGGGCGAACAGGGCCAGGTAGACCGCCGCCAGCGCCGTGACAGCCAGCTGGATGGCCAAGGCTATGTTGAGCGCCAGCCGGCGGCCCCGGCGCATGCCGTCCGCGCAGATCAGCAGCAGGATGACCGGCACCACTGCCAGCGCCAGGCCGAACGGCCCGGCGAATCCTGCCCTGCCTGTTTCCAGGCAGGAGGCATCAACGGTGGCGCCACAGTTGAACACGAGCTGGCTGAGCGTGGGCATCGGACTCAGCACGACGTCCCGCAGCAGGGCCAGCGGGCCGGTGGGCGCGCGCGTGATTCCCGTCAGGATGGGGCCCACGGCAAAGACGGCAACGGTGAGGGCCAGGAGGTTCCTGGTCTCGCGGCCGGTGGACCGATGGCGATGGAGCCGGCCCTGGTCACCCTGGATCCACCACCCTGCCAGGAGGCCAAGCAGGGCACCGATGAGCCCAATGATGGTCTCGGCGTGCCCGACGTACAGAACCAGCAGGATCGAGATCGACAGCACCACGGTGCGGAGCCGGCGCTGCCACAGCAGCGTGATCCGCGCACTGGCGGCAAGGCCCGCCGTCAGGACCGGCGCATAGGGCCCGATGAGGCTGTCATCCACCATCCTGTCCAGCCAGCCGTCCCCCACGTACCCCGCCAGCTGGGTGACCAGGAGGAACACCGTGACGGCGGCAAACTGGCCGCCAAAGAAGAGTCCGACGGCGGCGCGCCGGCCCAGCTTGCGCTCGGCGAGTCCGAGCAGCAGGACAATCATCAGCGACGCGGTGAGGTAGGCCAGCGGGTTGGTGGCGAAGAACAGGCTGGTGAACAGCGACCACCACTGCCCCTCGCGCAGGCCGGGCCCGCTGACGGACGCCAGTCCAAGGAGTTGCTCCGGCGGTCCATCCAGGAAGCTCCCGGTCAATGCGGCAGCAGCCAGGAAGGCGACCAGCACACCAAGTGTGAAGGGCATCGATTTCAGTGTGCCCAGCGCCTGCCGGACGGCAGGGCGCCCGACGGCGGCCCACATCAGGACGACGGTACGGTCCGGTTTCCGGGTGCTCACCACTGCAGGCCCCATTGGCTGCCCAGGAACTGCAGTGCGTCCGCAAAGCGCTTGGACGAGGTATCCCAGGAGTGGCCTGTGTGTTCCACCTCGTGTGCCTGGACGGTGAAGCCCGCGTTCTCTGCCGCGGCGGCCAGTGTCCGGAGGTTCCCCACGAACTCCGGATCGTTTTGGCCTGCCGTAAGGTACATGCCGCTGGACTCGAACCGTTGGTGTTTCATGATCTCCAGTGGAGTCTGCTTGGTGAATTCTTCGGGGTTTCCAGGAAAGGCGGCGTCGATGGTCTTCTGCCGTTCCTTGGCAATGGCGGGTTCGGCCTCGCTGGAAAATGCCAGCACGTCCGCGTAGATGGCCGGATGCCGTGTTCCCATCTGCACTGCGCAGGTGCCGCCGAAGGAGAACCCGCCCACGGCCCAGTGGCGGTGGTTGGTGTCCACCGCCAGGGTGGAACTGATCCAGCGGGGCACGTCCTGGGACAGGTAGGTGTCTGCCTTGGCGATGCGGCTGTCCATGCACATGGTGTTTGCGGACTGCGACCCGTTCGGGTCCGGAATGACCACCACCGGGGCCACCCCGCCGTGTGCGGCGGCGAATGAATCCATATGGCCGCGGATTGCGCCGCCGGTGAGCCAGTCCGCCGGGCCGCCGGGCTGCCCGGCCACCAGAACCAGCACGGGCAGCGCCGGCCTGTTGGCAGCAAAATAGGCAGGGGGAAGGTAGATGAAGGCATCCCGGGTGGACATCCCGGAGGCTGTTCCCGGGATAGCGGACTTCCGCAGTTCGCCTCCGGCCGGCAACTCGCCCTCGGGCTTCCAGCCCTGGAGCGGGACACCGTCAGATTCGCCGGCGTGCCGCATGACGTCCTGCTCGAGGACCGGTATCCGGGCCAGTGCCGTTCCCAAAAGGTCGCTTACCGTCCTGTTCAGGCCAAAGTAGGCGTTGATCTGGATTGCTGAGAGCAGTACCACCAACAGCATGGCGAGGATTCCGGCACCGCGTCCGCCCCAGCCCGTCCTGGGCAGGCGGAGCAGGCCCAGGAGGACCGCCGCCACACCGGGCACCAGCCACAGCAGTACGGGATCCGGCAGGTCCTCCGGGAAGACAGTGAAGACATTGATGAGGGCCCAGTGCACCGTGGCCACCAGCGCAAACGCGGCGGCGGCAGCAAGGAGGATACGCAGCGCCCAGGTCCGGGCCCGGTGCACGGACGTCATGGAGGCACGCCGGGGCGGCACCAGGAGATAGGCTGCGCCGCCAACTCCCAATACCAGGACGGTTCCATACAGTGGACCGTCCGTGAGCCGGATGTCTGAAAACCAGTCCACGCCGGCTAGCGCCAGGTCCCCACGCCGATGACCGGACCCGCTTCCAGCCAGGAGGAAAGACCCGTATAGGCGTCGAATTTCATGGCGAAGTGCAGGTCCTGCCCCTCGTACCGGAGTTCGACGATCACCACGTCCGGCTGGACTTTGACGGCTTCAGCTTCGGTGGGTTTCCTGCGCCCCAGGAGCTCCAGGGAGCTCCGTTTGAAGGTGTACTTGGGGCGGACGCTCAGGGAGATGAGCCTGAACCATTCAAGGTCGTTGTCCTGATAACGACAAACCCCCATCTGCCAGCTGTTTCCAGCTACGCAAATGGAGGCGTCCACCGTGCCGAGGGCACGCCGCAGGTTGAAGCGGCGCACCCCCGAAAGGCACAGTGCAAAGATCAGCAATCCGAACGCGATTGCCAGTGCGATGAACGAAATATCCGGTGCGTCCATCAAGGTCGTGCTAGCGGATCCCAGCGGTAGCCGAGCCGCCCAGCTGGGCGTTGTCAGCAACGATAACCACACGGTTGTTGTCGACGGAGAAGAATCCACCGTCCACATCTACCGCAATACGGTCCCCGGATACCGGCTGGATTGCCAGTTCACCCTCGGCCAGGATCGCCAGCAGGGGCGAGTGGCCGGGCAGGATTCCGATTTCACCATCGCTGGTGCGGGCCTTGACCATCTTGGCCGCTCCGGACCACACAAAGTGGTCCGCTGCGACAATCTCAACCTCAAGCTCAGCCATATTACTTGGTCTGTTCCTGGATCTTGGCCCACTGACGCTCAACGTCATCGAGGCCGCCAACGTTGAAGAAGGCCTGCTCTGCGATGTGGTCGAGTTCGCCGTCGCAGATGGCTGCGAAGCCTTCAACGGTGTCCTTGATGGAAACCGTGGAGCCCTCGACGCCGGTGAACTGCTTGGCGGTGTAGGTGTTCTGCGACAGGAACTGCTGGATGCGGCGTGCACGCGACACGACGATCTTGTCTTCCTCGGAAAGTTCATCGACACCGAGGATGGCGATGATGTCCTGGAGTTCCTTGTTCTTCTGCAGGATCTGCTTCACACGGACAGCCGTGTTGTAGTGGTCCTTGCCGATGTACTGGGGATCCAGGATGCGGGAAGTCGACGTCAGCGGGTCAACGGCCGGGTACAGACCACGGGAGGCGATTTCACGGGACAGTTCCGTGGTCGCGTCGAGGTGTGCGAAGGTCGTGGCCGGAGCCGGGTCGGTGTAGTCATCTGCGGGAACGTAGATGGCCTGCATCGAGGTGATGGAGTGGCCCTTGGTGGAGGTGATGCGCTCCTGCAGGAGGCCCATCTCGTCCGCCAGGTTGGGCTGGTAGCCCACGGCCGAAGGCATGCGGCCCAGCAGGGTGGAAACCTCGGAGCCTGCCTGGGTGAAGCGGAAGATGTTGTCGATGAAGAGCAGCACGTCCTGGTTCTGCACATCGCGGAAGTACTCCGCCATGGTCAGCGCGGACAGGGCCACGCGCAGGCGCGTTCCCGGCGGCTCATCCATCTGGCCGAAAACAAGGGCGGTGTCTTTGAGGACGCCTGCCTCTTCCATTTCCACCCAGAGGTCGTTGCCCTCACGGGTACGCTCGCCAACACCGGCGAACACCGAAGTACCACCGAAGTTGCGGGCAACACGGGTGATCATTTCCTGGATCAGAACGGTCTTGCCCACGCCGGCGCCGCCGAACAGGCCGATCTTTCCACCCTTGATGTACGGGGTGAGGAGGTCGATGACCTTGATGCCGGTCTCCAGCATCTCGGTGGAACCTTCGAGCGAAGCGAAGCTGGGAGCCTTGCGGTGGATGGGCCAGCGTTCGCTGACTTCCAGTTCCGACTCTGCAACGTCCAGGGGCTGGCCCAGCACGTTGAAGATGTGGCCCTTGACGCCGTCGCCGACGGGAACGGAGATCGGGGCACCGGTGTCAATGACGCCGGTGCCGCGGACCAGGCCGTCGGTCGCCTGCAGCGAGATGGCGCGGATGAGGTTGTCGCCGAGGTGCAGCGCAACTTCGAAGGTGATGGTCTTGGTCTCACCGTTGAGAGTGATCTCGGTGGTAAGGGCGTTATAGATCGACGGGATTGCGTCAGCCGGGAATTCGACGTCGACAACCGGGCCGATTACGCGCGCAATACGGCCGGTTGCACCGGACGTTGCGGCTACGTGTTCGGTAGCAGTGGCAGTCATCTCTCTCACTTCATTCAGTAGATGGCGTGGGGTTAAGTCTATCTGTGGTGGTGCTGGTTCCGCGGAACCGAGGGTCGGGAGGCTACGACGCGAGAGCGTCGGCACCTGCGACAATCTCGGAGAGCTCCTGCGTGATTTCGGCCTGGCGGGCCGTGTTGCGCAGTCGCGTGTACTTCTTGATCAGGTCCGTTGCGTTGTCGCCTGCGGACTTCATCGCCCGCTGGCGGGCCGCAAGCTCGGAAGCTGCCGCCTGCAACATGGCTGCGAAAATCCGCGATTCGATGTAGCGCGGCAGCAGGGCGTCAAGGACACGCTCGGTTTCCGGCTCGAACTCGTACAGCGGCAGGAGCTCCGACTCGGAAGCAGCCTGTTCTTCCACTACTTCCAGCGGGAGCAGACGGATGACCGTCGGCTCCTGGGTAACCATGGACTTGAAGCGGGTGTAGACAACGTGGATTTCGTCCACGCCGCCCTCTTCGAAGTCAGTGGCGAAATCTGCCAGCAGCGCTTCGCCGATTTCACGGGCGGTGCCGAACTCTGGAGCGTCGGTTCCTCCGGTCCAGACCCGCGTGTACTCGCGGTTCCGGAATTCGAAGTACGCCTGGGCCTTGCGGCCCACGAGGTAGGTCTTGACTTCCTTGCCTTCGTCGTGGAGCAGCTCGAAGAGACCTTCCGCCTGCTTGAGCACGCTGGCCGAGTAGGATCCTGCCAGGCCACGGTCCGAGGTGATTACCAGGACGGCGGCACGGCGGATCTGCTCCGGCTCAGTGGTCAGCGGGTGGTCGATTTCGCTTTGGCTGGCGACGGCAGAAACGGCGCGCGTGATCGCGTTCGCGTAAGGCAGTGAAGCTGCTACGCGCGCACGGGCCTTCCCGATGCGCGAGGTAGCGATCAGTTCCATCGCCTTGAAGATCTTGCGCATCGACGTGGTCG
>Ga0308158_10000515_pt1 | contig 60433 bp, 58 predicted proteins | sample PhyBR2_FD_201038 | JGI IMG/M metagenome (GOLD analysis project Ga0308158, IMG submission 201038) | Phyllosphere microbial communities from UC Gill Tract Community Farm, Albany, California, United States - DLSLB.R2 | ecosystem: Host-associated > Plants > Phyllosphere > Unclassified | place: USA... | reverse complement strand
GAACGTTGCTTCGGTATTGCGGGTGCAAAGATATCCCCTTTTATTCCCCTTTTCCTAATATTTCTTAACCTTTTTTTAATCTTATTTTTTAAGACCTTCTAATCAGCTTATTATAAATCATTTTATCCTCCCCAATACCCCTTATGGATTCAATCCTTTGCCAATTACCTGGTGAAACGCCGATAACATCCTCTTTAAAAAAGACCGTTAAAGCAAAAAGATTCTCATTTTAGTTCTGTACATTCTCCGTATTGTAGATAAAATCATTCAGAATACTCGCCAGCCTCTCCGTATTACTCAACATAGGGAAATGTCCTCCCTCCAAGGTATCTATTTTAGTTGCCTTGAAATTCTCAATCATTGCATCCTGAACATTTGATGGCATCAGCTTATCATTAATAAGTTTAATATACAGCCGGTCCATCGAAGGAAACTTATACTTTATGGTTGTTCGATAATGTTTTTTATTTTCTTTTGTATAGGCTCGAATAACTACTAAAGCAGCTTTTTGCGGTAAATCACCAAAAATTTGGGTCATCATTCTTCTCTGAACATATCCAACCTTACTAAATCTTAACAACAGGCCATGCAGCATTCTTTGCGGTACAGGAAGTGCAGAAAAATACGACTGCCCGTTTTTAGGTATTACACAGTTTATCGCAACAAACCCTTTCATCTCACCCGTGAATTCTTTGACCAGCTTTAACGCTACTATTCCCCCTACTGAATGGGCTATGATAATGAAATTATTTACGTTCCAATTTTTAATGGTATTTACGGTCTCTTTTACATAATTCTCCAGGGATTGCTTTGAATTAAATTCTCCTCTCTTGTTATCATTCGGAAAATCTATTATCAAAACCGGATGTTTCATCCTTTTTTTCAAATCCTCCCATAAAAAACTGTTTAATCCGGTACCGCTGATAAAAACGATTCCTGTACTTTGTTCCATAATGTGTTTTGGTTTAATTTTTAAACTGCGAATGTAGGCTAAATAATACAACAGTACTCTACCCTTTTTTTGCGAATTTTATCACTGTGCCTTTTTATTTTATAAATAGTCCTTTCCCTGATACAAATCAATCACAAATGATTATTGCATCTCATAAGGCGTAAAGTTTTCTTAAAGAAAAATCTATAAAGTTATAGCCACAGAACTATTGAGTGATTTTATAAATTTTGGTGGTTTGGCACAAAACGTAAAAACCCTGCAACATCGAAATATTGCAGGGTTTACTAGATTTTAAACATTTTAAGATAAGATCTTAAACAATGGTTGTGGGCGATGAGGGATTCGAACCCCCGACCCTCTCGGTGTAAACGAGATGCTCTGAACCAGCTGAGCTAATCGCCCTTTGATGGTGCAAATATATAAAACTCTTTTTATTCACCAAATTTTTAATGTTTAAATCAATGTCGTATTATCTAATGCACATAATAAAACTTTATCATTAGTATTGGGGAAAACTGCCAGTAGGAGATAATAAAAAATATTTTTTTTTCATTGCGGAATGGTTATATTTAATAGTTAAAAAATATGAAAAAAATATGAAAAAAATATGAAAAATTACATCACGGCCGCCATCATTGCTTTGGGATTAATTATTTCAACTGCCTTTTTAGCCAACGCATTTAAAAACAGAAACAACAGTAACGATACAATAAGTGTAACGGGATTGGGATCTAAGGATTTTATCTCGGATCTTATTGTCTGGAACAGCAGCTTTTCAAAGAGAAGTTTTGAGCTTAAGGAAGCCTATGCTTCCTTGGAAACTGACCGGAATGCCATTAAGAATTATTTATTATCGAAAGGCATCAAAGAAAATGAAATAGTTTTTTCATCTGTAAGTATCAACAAGGAATACTCAACTACCTATGATGAGAATTCAAATGTTCGCTCCCAGACATTTAACGGGTATGCCCTTACTCAAAATGTGCAGGTTGAAAGCAAGGAAGTAGAGAAAGTCGAAAATATTTCACGCCAGGTTTCTGAACTCATCAATTCCGGAGTTGAATTGTATTCCAATACACCGGAATACTATTATACAAAACTTACAGCCCTTAAATTGGAAATGATTGCAGAGGCAACAAAAGATGCCAGGCTGCGTGCAGAAAAAATAGCTGAAAACGCAGGTGCTTCTTTGGGAGACCTTAAAAAATCTGATATGGGCGTTTTCCAGATCATTGCCCAGAATTCTTCTGAAGATTATTCATGGGGAGGATCCTTCAATACCGCCGCCAAAAACAAAACCGCAACTATTACCATGAAACTAGTTTATAAGATCAACTAAATGAAAACATTTATCAGCGATATATCGGGTAAGGAATTTTCTTCCCAGGAACTGGTTAAGGCCCATACCATAAGAAAATCCATTTTTGACTTCATAAAGCAAGCCCATCCTTCCTTCGATAAAAACTGCAGGATAGCAGTAGAAGAGCTAAATTATTACCGACAGAAATACATTTCGGAAAAACTTATAAAGGAAGTCGGGGAGCTCAATGACCTTAAAAGACAGGTAATCGATTCAATTGCAAAATCGGAACTTATAAGCAATGAATCCTTTAAGGAAGATAATCTGAAAGAAACCCTAGGAAACCGCATTGCGGATCAAGTGGCCAATTTTGGAGGCAGCTGGACCTTTATATTGTCCTTTATCTGTTTTCTTCTCTTATGGATCGGTGTTAACGTCTTTTTCTTTCTCAATAAGGGATTTGACCCTTATCCTTTTATTCTTTTAAACCTTATCCTGTCGTGCATAGCGGCCCTGCAGGCACCTGTGATAATGATGTCACAAAACCGCCAGGAGGATAAAGACCGGGAAAGGGCTAAAAACGACTATATGGTCAATCTGAAATCTGAACTTGAAATAAGAATTCTCCACGAAAAAATAGATCACCTTATCATGCACCAGCAACAGGAGCTCATGGAAATTCAGAAAGTACAGACCGACTTAATGAACACCATACTTGAAGAAGTTAAAAGGGACAGACTTTCCTGAAACAAAAAAACTCATCTGATTTCAGATGAGTTTTTATAGGAACTATAATATAACTAAACTATAAAATTAGCATAGCGTCGCCGTAAGAATAGAACTTGTATCCTTCCTTAACGGCTTCATCATAAGCCTTCATCATAAGATCATGTCCCGTAAATGCGGAAATCATCATGAGCAATGTAGATTTAGGCATATGAAAATTCGTAATCATACAATCTGCAATACTGAAATCATAAGGAGGAAATATGAACTTGTTTGTCCATCCCTGGTACGGATTTAAAGTATGGTTTGAAGAAACAGAACTTTCCAGCGCTCTCATGGAAGTCGTTCCAACCGCACATATTTTCCGTTTGTTTTCTTTGGCTTTGTTTACGATATCACAGGCTTCCTGAGTAATTATAAGTTCTTCAGAATCCATCTTATGTTTCGAAAGATCTTCTACTTCAACAGGATTAAAAGTACCCAGTCCGATATGAAGTGTGATTTTTGCAAAATCAACACCTTTAATCTCGAGTCTTTTCAGAAGGTGTTTTGAAAAATGTAATCCTGCAGTAGGTGCTGCAACTGCTCCTTCTTCAGTAGCATAAATGGTCTGGTAACGCTCCTCATCTTCCGGTGTTACGTCACGGTTGATATATTTCGGAATCGGGGTTTCTCCAAGTTCACGTAATTTCAAACGGAATTCTTCGTAAGAGCCGTCATAAAGAAAACGAAGTGTACGTCCACGGGAAGTGGTATTGTCGATAACCTCTGCCACAAGAGAATCATCATCTCCAAAATATAATTTATTACCTATGCGTATTTTACGTGCAGGATCTACCAGTACATCCCATAAGCGTTGTTCCGCATTCAGTTCCCTTAACAGGAAAACTTCAATACGGGCACCTGTTTTTTCCTTATTTCCATAAAGGCGCGCAGGAAATACCTTGGTGTTGTTGAGTACCATTACATCGCCTTCTTCAAAGTAATCAATAATGTCTTTGAACAATTTGTGCTGAATTTCGCCTGTTTTACGGTTTACCACCATTAAACGTGCTTCATCACGGTTCTCAGCGGGAAATTCTGCCAGTAATTCTGTAGGCAAATTAAAATTAAAATTGGATAACTTCATAATGGAAAAGTCAATTTAAGTGTGAACGCCTGTTTAGAACAAGCCTGCAAATATACAACCTCAAAATACGGATTGTCAAGTAAATCCGCTTTTATTTCAAAAAAACCAAAACAAACAGCTGATTTACAATAGTTTAATTCTTTTCAATTTTAACTCCTAAATTTGTAAGATCTTTCCAAAAACCGGGATAAGACTTGGTTACGACTTCTGCATCCCTGATCTTAAGTCTTGTTTTTAAAGCTAAAGGAGCGAAAGCCATGGCCATACGGTGGTCGTTGTATGTTTCTATTTCTTTATCATTCGGAAGCACCTCCACCGCATTTGTAAGGCACAGTATGTCTTCGTCCGCAAAAACAGCAATTCCGAATTTTTCAAGTTCAGCCTGCATTGCCGTCAACCTGTCGGTTTCCTTTATTTTCAATGTATGTAAACCTGTTAGTTTACAAGTGACACCAAGCCCCAGACAGGTTACCGCTATTGTTTGCGCAATATCGGGGGTGTTGTTCAGGTTGTATTCAAAATGTGTCTTATGCGGAAAATGTGTCTTCTTTAACACAGCCGTATTTTTTTTAAATGTCGTTTCTACACCGAAATCTCTATATAATTCTGAGAGTAAGGCATCTCCCTGCAGGCTTCCGTTGCGAAAGCTGTTTAACTCAAGAACTGTTTCCAACGGAGACAGCGCGATGAGACTGTAAAAGTAGGAAGCCGATGACCAGTCCGATTCCACCGTGAACTTATTGATCGCGGGACGGTTTAAAGGAGGTATGCTCAATACCTGTTCTTTTAAATGTACATCTGTTCCTAAAAACTTAAGAATCTGCGCGGTCATTCGTATATAAGACCAGGAGGTAACCGGGCCAATCAGCTTAATTTCCATTCCATGAAACAGGGAAGGCGCGATAAGCATAAGTGAAGATATATACTGACTGCTTATACTGGCTGCAATTTCTACCTTATGTTTTCTGAGTTTTTTACCTTTGATCTTCAGTGGCGGGTACCCTTCTTTTTCAAGATAAGTAATATCTGCACCGAGTGCACGCAAGGCATTTACCAAAGCATCAACCGGACGTTCTTTCATACGCTGTGAACCTGTTAAAACAACCTCTTCATTTTCTTTACTTGAATAATAGGAAATTAAAAAGCGCATTGCGGTGCCTGCATGGTGTACATCTTTTATACTTGAATTGCTTACAAGGCAGTTTCTCATGACAATACTGTCGTCAGAATCCGAAGCATTTTCAATAATAAGACCTGGATATAAGGCCTGAAGAAGTAACAGCCGGTTTGTTTCAGACTTTGATCCTGAAATACCAACTACCTCACCGTTCTTCAATTGTGACTTCTCAAGCAGTACATCCATAAAAAGCTATTTCAACTTTTCGTTATTATGATGACGATCGTGATCGCGTTTCGCTTTCATATCCATTTTTTTATCAAAAGCCTGCTGAAGATCTACACCTGTCTGGTTTGCAAGACACAGCACTACAAAAACAACATCGGCAAGTTCTTCTCCAAGATCCTTGTTTTTGTCGCTTTCTTTTTCTGATTGTTCTCCGTACCTACGTGCTATAATACGTGCCACTTCTCCAACTTCTTCTGTAAGTTGCGCCATATTGGTCAGTTCGTTGAAATAACGGACCCCATGTTCCTTAATCCAGTTATCTACCGCCAGTTGTGCGTTTTTGATCTCCATCTCAGATTTTCTTTTTTAAAATGTTTCTTAATTTTCGAATTATAAAATAATCGGCCAAAGTCATGCCAATGGTCCAGATCAGCAGGTATACGATATCTATAGTACCCAGTGATACATAGCTTACTAGTAATCCGGATATGCCATATACGGTAAAGGCAGCTGCGAGATACGAAATGTCCTGTTTCATCTTTTAAATATTTTAGGTCGTAAGAACTTGTTATATGCCAGAACCAGAAGCATAAAAATAATATACTTTCCCAACAGGTTATACCAGCAGAGCTCTTCCCCATTGAGTGCACAGCGTATTTCATCATAACTCATAATATAGCTTATGATAATATAAATAACCGTATACAGTATGATTTTCTTTAACATAAAAAAAATGCGAACAACAAAGTTAGCATTTTAGTTTATATTTTCTTTAAAACAATTTATGATATAATAAATATGACATTATCAGATCAGATCATTTCTATACTTTTTCCTTTGTATCAATGATGATCGTTACGGGACCATCGTTTAATAAAGAAACTTTCATATCGGCCCCGAATCTTCCTGTCTGTATTTTTTTTCCGAACAGTTTTTCAAATGTTCCAACGAAGTTTTCGTATAAAGGTATCGATATCTCCGGTCTGGCAGCCTTAATGTAAGACGGACGGTTTCCTTTTTTAGTCGATGCATGCAGTGTGAACTGACTTACCGTTAGCACTTCTCCGTCCACGTCCTTTACCGACAGGTTCATAACACTGTTAGAATCGTTAAAGATGCGCAAATTGATGATTTTGGCCGCAAGCCAGTCAATATCTTTCTGGGTATCGGTTTCTTCAATTCCAAGCAGAATCAACAGCCCCTGTCTTATAGCCGCGATCTGTTGACCTTCCACAACCACTGATGCCTGTGTAACACGTTGTAATACGGCTTTCATTATTCCCCGTTATTTTTACCGTTTCCGTAAATATCGGTTCTGTAATGCTCTTCGTCTCCATCCAGTATCTGAATGTAACTTTTGTACCTCGACCATGAAATCTCATCTTTTTCAAGTGCGGCTTTAACGGCGCAATGCGGTTCTTCGCGGTGCAGGCAATTGTTGAATTTGCACTGATCCTTAAGTCTGAAAAATTCCGGGAAATAATCACCTACTTCCTGTGGTTCCATATCCACTATACCAAATCCGCGGATTCCAGGAGTATCAATTATTCCTGCATCAAAACTAAGGTCGTACATTTCGGCAAAAGTGGTAGTATGCTGCCCCTGTTGATGCTGTTCTGATATTTCTTTCGTTTTCAAGTTCAGCCCAGGTTCCAGCGCATTTACGAGTGTTGACTTCCCCACACCGGAATGCCCGGTAAACATCGAAACCTTGTGCTTCATTATTTCCTTTAAAGCTTCCAGTCCCTTACCTTCTGCAGCGGAAACCCGCAGCGTTTTATACCCGATAGATTCGTAAATATATTGCAGGTACAATTGTTCATCAAGCGCTTCTTCAGTAAAAGTATCAACCTTATTAAAAACCAGAACAACTTCAATTCCATAAGCTTCGGCCGTTACGAGTAACCGGTCTATAAAGCTTGTTGTGGTCACCGGATTGTCGATGGTGATCAGGATAAACAGTACGTCTATATTGGCTGCGATGATATGTACCTGTTTGGACAAATTTACCGATTTTCTGATGAGATAATTTTTACGCTCGTGTATATCGGTAATGACTCCCGTGACAATATCAGCTGTTTTATCCAGTTCAAAATCCACTGCATCGCCAACCGCTACCGGATTGGTACTTTTAATACCTTTGAGCCGGAATTTTCCTTTTATCCTGCATTCAAAAAACGCTCCTGTATCCGCTTTAACGGTGTACCAGCTACCTGTTGATTTATATACAATACCTGTCATTCATTTATGTTCTGTTGATTATGTGATCCTGTCTTGTGATACTCTCGTCATGTATAGCTTTGAAAAGTGATGTTATAAAGGCTTCCCCGAGTTCGTTTTCTTTTCCTTCCCGCTTCATTTTAATAAGTACTTCCTGCCAGCGTTCGGGCTGCAGTACTGAGACATTCTTTGCTTTTTTAAGCAGTCCTATCTCTTCTGCAATATGCATCCTGTTCTTCAAAAGTTTTAAAATCTGGGTATCGATCTCGTCGATCCGGGTCCGGTACCTCTGCATTTCATCCAGATAGGCATTTTCCTCGTTAGAAGCATCGCGCAGCTGCAGATTTCCGATGATTTCCTTCAGCTGTCGCGGTGTCACCTGCTGAGCGGCATCGCTCCAGGCCATATCCGGTGTCGGATGGGTTTCGATCATGAGACCGTCAAAATTAAGATCAAGTGCTTTTTGCGACACCTGCTGGATAAGATCGCGGTTACCGGTAATATGAGATGGATCGTTAATGAGCGGTATCTCCGGAAAGCGTAACTGCAAATCAATCGGAATCTGCCACTCCGGTACATTCCGGTATTTTACTTTATCATAACACGAGAACCCCCGGTGTATAAATCCCAGTTTTTCAATACCTGCATTCTGCAAACGCTCAAATCCCCCGATCCATAAACTCAGGTCGGGATTTACAGGATTTTTAATAAAAACCATCTTATCGGTTCCCTTAAGTGCATCGGCAATTTCCTGTACGGCGAACGGATTCACCGTTGTACGGGCACCAATCCACAAAAGGTCGATACCGTGTGATAATGCCAGCTCCACATGTTCCGCCGTAGCTACTTCTGTAGCCAGCAGCATACCGGTTTCCTCCTTTACCTGCTGTAGCCACTTTAACCCTATGGCTCCGACTCCTTCAAATCCTCCCGGACGCGTCCTCGGCTTCCAGATTCCGGCCCTGTATATAACAGCAGTGTCTTTTACAGCATGCGCTGTTTCCAACACCTGCTGTGGTGTTTCTGCACTGCATGGGCCTGCAATTATGAACGGTCTGCTTTGAGACAGCTCCTGAAACCACAAAGCTTTTTCACCTAATTTTGTCATGTTGCAAATTTAATCATAAATCAATAAACTTCGGTATTGATCTGTATTTATAACCTGTTTAAATATAAAAATTTAATTACATTTGTGTAAAATTGAAATGCATGTCGATTGAAGTAAAAAACATATCGAAAAACTACGGTAACCAAAAAGCACTGAACGCCGTAAGCTTCAAAATAAACAAGGGGGAAATCGTCGGGTTTCTCGGTCCGAACGGCGCCGGAAAATCTACGCTGATGAAAATCCTGACCACTTATATAGAAGCCGACGGAGGAACTGCCTTGGTAAACGGGTTTGACGTTAAAAGCAATCCCAGAGAAGTACAGAAATCAATCGGGTATCTGCCCGAACACAATCCTTTGTATCTGGATTTATATGTGAGGGAATACCTGGCCTTTAATGCCGATGTTTACAAAACCGACAAAAAACGTATTGAAGAAGTCATTTCCCTTACGGGGCTTACTCCTGAATCCCATAAAAAAATAGGGCAGTTATCCAAAGGATACCGTCAGCGCGTGGGGCTGGCAACGGCTCTGCTGCACAACCCTGAGGTATTGATACTGGATGAACCGACAACGGGACTTGACCCAAACCAGCTGGCTGAAATACGTGAACTTATCAAAACCATAGGAAAAGATAAAACTGTTTTCCTTTCGACGCATATTATGCAGGAAGTAGAAGCCATATGCGACCGCGTCATCATCATCAGACAGGGAGAAATCGTAGCAGACAACCCGTTGCAACAGATATTCAGTGATGCAAACGACCAGGTCATTGAAATAGAATTTGACTTTAAAATAGAAGAGGAATTCATTAAACGGCTTCCCGATTTAAAATCGTTCCGCAACCTTCACGACATGCAGTGGGAACTTGTTTTTAGCAGCAACCAAGATATGCGTTCCGTCCTTTTTGACTTTGCCAAAGAAATGGATGTCAAAATTCTGTCGATGCAGCTTAAAAATAAAAATCTTGAAACCATATTCCGAGAAAAAACATCATACTGAAACTTCCCGTAAAGGGAAGTTTTTTATACAATGATTATTTATAATATACAGATCCCGTATAAAGCTTATTTACGTTAACCGTGTCGGGTTTATGGTACAGGTAAGCGTTTCCAACCGAAAAAAGGGTACCTTCAATTTTTGTAACAGGAAAAAGATCAATATTCTGATTGCTTCTGTGGTACAGTTTTATATTGCGGGCTTCCAAACCACGTGCTTTTACGACTCCGTTGGCACCGTAAAGCTGCACATCAAGCAGTTTGGTCTTTCCTTCTAATTTAAAGACCCCTACCTGGTTATCTTCCACCACTATGCTGTTGTTATCTACCTTAAGGTCAAAACTTGTAGATGCACTTGTTTCATTCGGTATACTCGTTAAAAGGTACAGGTCCGGAAAACGAAGTGTCTCGGTAGAAAACACGCGGAACTGTGTTCTGGAATTAATACGTTTTAAGTTCGGTGTATGGATTTTTAAAACAGCTGTTTCATAACTTTTTAGCATTTCACAGCTTATTTCATTTTGAATAACGAGCACAGAATCCTTAACATTGAAAGTAAGAGCACCTATGCGGTTTTCAAATGAATGAATTTCCAGCTTATATTCAGTATCCGGAACAATTTCCACCGAAACGTTCATGGGAATATCCACCGTATGAAATCCGGTGAGTCTGAATGTTTCCGAAACGGGACCTCCCTTTTTAGATAAACACGCATCTTCCCCTGCGCACCCCATAACCAATACCGACAAAAAAACACTGATTTTTTTCATAATTACAGTTTATATCCCATTCCTATTTCAAAAGCTTCTGCCTTCGCAAAATGAGTTTTTAACGACATCACACCAAAAACGTGAGGGGTTACGTAATAACGCAGCCCCAGCCTTTGATACAACGATCCGTTCTCCTTGTATTCATCATGCACATAATACCCGATGTTGGCTTCGGCTGTGAGCCTGTTCAGGTACAGTTCGTATCCGGCAAATATCCCTATACGCTTCCAGTCGGTATCCTGCTTCATTCCGGTTTCCGGAAAAGAAACTGCCAGAAACGGGATGAGTTCCTTTAATGAATGTGACAAAAACACATCTGCCCCCAACTGCAGGGCTCCTATTTCATTCAAAGGTTTCTCTGCGATTGCTGTTATATGGTAAAAAGGTTTCTGTCCCATTCCCACAATATGGCTTTCATTTATTCCCGTACGAAAAATGAGGTTGTAACGCATTTGTTGTGGATGATCAAGATACGAGGTGGCTTTATTTATGACATCCTCCTCATTAAAATGATAAGTTAACCCAACATTCAGAGCCAGCGTATTTGTACTGGTATTGGGAGCTTTTATCGTGGCATTGGAGTGATGGACAAATAGGAAGCCCGCATTCAGACCGATATTTTTATAAATTCTTGGCTGATCATAGCTCAGCATAAAATAAGTCGAAGGCATCCATTTTGATCCGTATGCCATATTCCTGTAATTTGTTTCCTTATCAAAAGGATGCGTCGCATGCGCGATACCCTGTCCTACCCTGAACTGTAATCTTCTGTTTAGAAAGTAAAAATTATAGTGCCCGTAAAATCCATAAAGATTCCCGAGTGTTTCATTGTGGTTGTTCTGTGTATGGAAGGAAAAACCTATATCCGGAAAACGATAAGTATGATGCCATTCCCGATCGCCCGTGGTTCTGTGGTTAAAGGAAACAAGAAAACCCGTAGGTTTGGATGTAATAAGATGCGCTATATTTTTACTGTGCGGTAAAATGGCTCCCTGATGAGCCTGCACTGTCACACTCCAGTTTTCCTGCGCAGTTAGCTGCAAACCGCATAAAAGCAAAAGGTATTTAACAATGGCTCCAGATGCGGAACAACCGTATTTTTTCACACAACCCGGCATAAGTTAGAATAAGCCGTTAAATTCAGCATCAATCCTGTTGATGATACCTCCCAGGTCTTCCGGGTTGTCAACAAAATTAATAGGGTCCACGTCTACAATGAGCAGTTTTCCCTTATTATAACCTGAAATCCACTCTTCATAACGTTCGTTAAGCTTGTTAAGGTAATCAATAGATATGGAATTTTCATATTCCCGGCCTCTTTTATGAATCTGTCCCACAAGATTCGGAATCGAGCTGCGCAGGTAAATAAGAAGGTCGGGAGCGCCTACAAGTCCCTCCATAAGTTCGAACAATTGCCTGTAATTATCGAAATCCCGGTTAGACATGAGTCCCATGGCATGCAGGTTCGGCGCAAATATATGGGCATCTTCATAAATTGTACGGTCCTGTATCGTGTTTTTTCCACTTGATTTCATTGTAAGAATCTGGCGGAAGCGACTGTTCAGAAAGTAAATCTGCAGGTTAAAGGACCAGCGGTCCATGGAATGATAAAAATCATCAAGGTAAGGGTTGTCTACCACATCTTCATAATGTGGCTCCCATTTATAATGTTTGGACAGTAATTGGGTTAAAGTCGTTTTTCCTGCTCCGATATTTCCAGCAATTGCTACCTGCATACGTTTTCAGTTTATGTTATACAAATACAGTTTTTCGCTTGTTAAAAAACTGATATTCTGCGCATTAAAGAACGTTTTTTCTACCATGGAATCAATCTCCCTGAGCTGTTCTGCGCTTTGTTGTTCGGTATTGAACAAAAATACGGCATTGTTTAATTGATACACTATATACTTTCCGTTAATTGCTAACAATTTTGCATCATCAGGCAAAAGCTGTTCTTTGATTATCTTGCCGTATACATCTATTCCGAACACTGTATTTCCGGACTGCCAGTAGGCAAAGTTACCGTAAGTGGCAATAGCGTCATAACCAGCAATAGGATTGCTTACATAAGAAGTTTGTTCATGATTTGATGAAATTATACACCAGCGCTTACTCGCGTCATCAAAAATCCAGATCGAAGATTGTGCTGTAAGTGCAGCATACGCAGCATATATTTCAGGAAAATGTTCGGAAATCGACATCTTTTCCTTTACGCTGAGCTGATTGTCAAGCAATACAAGCTGCTGTGTGCCCCTGTAAAAAACAAGCTGCTGAAGCGGGTTCCGCTCGTCGTACTGCGTGATCTTTCCTAAAAAGGGATCTTTAAAAGTAAAGGTTTTTAATGCAGTTTCTTTTACTATTTCGTCATCTGTAATAGAAGAAGTATCCCCCAGATGATTCAGCGCATAATAGGTCAGCGCTTTCGGTCGTGCGAGCTCCTTTTTAAACGCAGCCATCTGTGCATTGACTGAAAATGCAGTACACAGCACACAATAAACTACGCCTGACATCTTCATCGCTCGTAAACCGTTATGGTAAAGTCATAGTTATTTTTTTCGTCGGCTTTAAAAGGAACTTCCGAAACAGGCTGCCACTCTTTACCAATTTCCGGGAAAAATACGTCCGCTTCATCAAAAGAAGCTTTCACATGGGTAATAACCAGTTCGTCGGCAATACCAATGGTCTCCCTGTAGATTTCACCGCCCCCAATCACGTACACCACTTCTTCACCATGGGCTTCTGCAAACTGCAAAGCATTCTTTACAGAGGAAAACACAAAACAGTTTTCAGGAACCTGCATAGCGGGTTTGCGTGTAATAATAAGGTGTGTTCTGTTGGGAAGCGGCTTAGGGAACGATTCAAATGTTTTGCGCCCCATAAGAATGTAACGGCCGGAAGTCGTATTTTTAAAATGCCTGAAATCGGCCGGCAGGTGCCATAAAAGGGTATTGTCTTTGCCTATTGCATTATTCCGGGCTACCGCCGCTACCAAACTTATCTTCATTATACGGAAACCTGCCCTTTGATTGCAGGATGCGGGTCGTAATCGACCAGTGTAAAATCTTCAAACTTAAAATCAAAAATATCCTTTACCTCCGGATTCAGTATCATTTTGGGCAGGCTGCGGGGTTCACGTGACAATTGGAGTTCAAGCTGCTCAAAATGGTTGTTGTAAATATGGGCATCACCGAATGTATGGATAAAATCTCCGTACCCCAGACCGCATACCTGAGCAATCATCATGGTAAGCAAGGCATAGGAAGCAATATTAAACGGAACTCCAAGAAAAATATCGGCAGAACGCTGATACAGCTGGCAAGATAATTTTCCGTCGGCCACGTAAAACTGAAAAAAGGCATGACAGGGCGGTAATGCCGCTTTCCCATTTGCCACATTTTCTTCGAAAGACACGGAAGTATCGGGCAATACGGAAGGATTCCATGCCGATATGAGCATTCTGCGGCTGTTCGGGTTTTTCTTTAACGTATCGATAAGTTCCTTTACCTGATCAATGTCTTCCCCATTCCAGTTTCTCCACTGGTATCCGTAAATAGGTCCCAGATTTCCGTCCTTATCGGCCCATTCATCCCATATACGTACGCCGTGGTCCTTTAAGTACCCGGTATTGGTATCGCCTTTCAAAAACCACAACAATTCATAGATAATTGATTTCAGGTGCACCTTTTTGGTTGTAACCATCGGAAACCCTTCTTCAAGATCAAAACGCATCTGGTAACCGAACACACTTTTGGTCCCGGTACCCGTTCTGTCTCCTTTTTGCACGCCGTTCTCCAGAACATGCTTTACTAAATCTAAATACTGCTTCATGACTACAGGTTGCGTTTGGACAATTCGTCTCTTAATCTTGCGGCCTTTTCATAATCTTCGTTTAAGACCGACAGCTCCAGCATATCGTTGAGTTCCTGTACCGAATACCCGGCAAACTCGTTTTCCTTTTCTTCCGGAACAATGTTAAGAAATTCATCGATGGCTTCATTGATCGTCTGGTCTTTCTCGTCCTCATCATCAAAATCGTCGTCCTCATCGTCCGGATCCTCCATATCTGCCAGTTCCTGTTCACGAAGGTAAATTCCGGCCTTATCCAGGATGTTTTTGTAGGTAAAAATAGGTGCATCGAAACGCAGCGCCAGCGATATGGCATCCGAAGTACGTGCGTCGATTATTTCCTCTATACCGTCGCGCTCGCAAATAATACTTGAAAAGAACACGCCGTCGACCAGTTTATGGATGATGACCTGTTTTACCACAATATCAAAGCGGTCGCAGAAGGTTTTAAAAAGATCATGCGTCAGGGGACGCGGTGGTTTTAAATCTTCTTCAATGGCAATAGCTATAGCCTGTGCTTCAAAAGCACCGATTACAATCGGCAATTTGCGCTCGCCGTCCACTTCATTCAGAATCAGGGCATAGGCACCGTTCTGTGTATGGCTGTACGAAATACCTTTTATTGTTAACTGTACTAAACTCATAGGGATAAAAATAGCCAAAAAAGGCTATTAAACAAAGATAATATCTTTAAATTTAATAGCCTTTATTTATGTTCTTTTTTAAAAGATTTAGTTGTTGTGCGCCTTGAACTCCTTTAATTTTTTAATTAATTCCGGAACTACCTGGAATGCGTCACCTACCACACCGTAATCTGCAACTTTAAAGAAAGGAGCTTCCGGGTCGGTATTGATCACCACTTTTACTTTGGATGCATTGATTCCCGCAATGTGCTGGATAGCACCGGAAATACCAACGGCGATGTAAAGATTTGAAGCAACCGGTTTTCCTGTCTGCCCTACGTGCTCTGAGTGAGGACGCCAGTCAAGATCTGATACCGGTTTGGAACAGGCTGTTGCCGCTCCCAAAACCTCAGCAAGTTCTTCAATCATTCCCCAGTTTTCAGGTCCTTTCAATCCACGCCCCCCAGATACCACGATCTCTGCATCGGCAATAGAAACCTTACCTGAAGCCTTTTCCTGACTCTGAATCTGGATGTTGAAATCAGCATCGTTTAACGTTACGGCGAAATCTTCAGCTGCTGCAGCTCCCGAAGCTTCAGCAAGGCCAAATGAGTTCTTTGCAAGCGCAATAACTTTCACGTCAGATGAAAGCTCTGTAATATTGAATCCTTTATTTGAAAATGCATTGCGTTTTACCTGAAACGGACTTGTTGATACCGGCAAAGCCACCACATTGGAAGCATAACCTGCATCAAGACCAACAGCTGCGATCGGGGCAAGATATAACGAATCGGTAGTAGAAGAAAGGATCACCACTTTGGCTCCTTCTTTCTGTGCTGCCTGCTTTACCACATCGGCATAAGCTCTTGCATTGAATTTATCCAGTTTTGAATCTGAAACCTTTAATACTTTGTCTACACCGTATTTTCCCAATTCGGAAACATCTCCGGCATTAACGGTAACCGCCGTAACAGTTGTCCCTAATGATTCTGCAACTTTCTTTGCATAAGAAGCTAATTCCAATGCAACTTTTTTAAATTTTCCTTCTGAAAACTCTGTATATATTAAAACTGACATGTTTCTTTTTAAATTTAAGGTTAGAATTAGATTACTTTCGCTTCGTTATGCAACAGGTTGATTAATTCGTCCAAATTATCAGGACTTATCAATTTCACTGCTGATTTAGGCGCCGGTTTTTCAAATTTAACGGCTTTTGTTTTAACGTCAGCCGAAACCGCTTCCATAACGTTTAACGCTTTGGTACGCGCTGTCATGATTCCACGCATGTTCGGAATACGCAGATCTTTCTCTTCTACGATTCCCTTTTGACCGCCAATTACCAAAGGCAGATCAGCATTCAGTGTTTCCTTACCTCCGTCGATCTCGCGAACCAAAGTAGCCTTTGTCCCTTCGATTTCAACACCTACACATGAATTCACAAAATTATAGTTCAATAAAGCTGCAAGCATGCCCGGAACCATTCCCCCGTTATAATCCAGAGATTCTTTTCCACAGATCACCACGTCATAATTTCCTGCCTTAACAACTTCCGCCAACTGTTTGGCAACGAAGAAACCGTCTGCAGGATTTGCATTTACGCGGATTGCCTCGTCTGCCCCGATTGCCAATGCCTTGCGGATTGTAGCTTCGGTTTCAGGTCCTCCAACGTTTACAACCGTTACATGCGCTCCCTGCTTTTCCTTAAACCAGATGGCACGTGTTAAACCAAATTCATCGTTGGGATTGATAACAAATTGAACCCCGTTCGTATCAAACTCCGTATCTCCGTTCGTGAAGTTAATTTTTGCAGTAGTATCAGGCACATGGCTGATGCAAACTAATATTTTCATCTATTATAATTTTTTGAGATTATTCCTAAATTAAAGACGAAGATAAAAATTTTTTCAAACATTTTATTATGCATGCATAATAATTTTTATTCGAAAAAGAAAAAACAGATTAATTTTTAGAAAACTTTAAGGCTTTCAAACCTGCAAAAAAGAAATTTAGAATTATCTTCACTAAAATTAACAATAGCACATCTCTTTATAATTTTACATTTCTTTACCTTATATTAATATAGATATTATGCTATTTAGTTAAACCTGTTTATGAAAAAAACGCTCCTCCTTATCATTACAGCCACCTGTTTAAGCTGTTCGAAAAAAGAGTCCCGGCAGGCAGACATATCCCTGCCTTCTTCCGGTTCTGCAGTTTCAAATGTTCCGCAACCAACACAGGCTGCTGATTTCTCCAAAACGGAAACGGCACTTGCCCAAATGTTCCGAAAGATATCAGATACGGATGCACAGATTTCCGAAAACACCCCTGATCTTAGCCGGCAATTTTCAGACTCGCTCGTTTCTTTTGTGAGGAATAATGAAAAAACACTGCAATACCCCTTCGAACTGCTACAGAAAGAGCATGTATACGTAACAACTTCCGACGACGGGCAGTTCCGGGTTTACAGCTGGGATAACGGCCTCGGAGGAACCATGCGTTTCTTCGACCAGCTGTTCCAGTTCAGTACAAACGGAAAAACCTATGCTAAAGAAAGCTATGCTTCAGAAGATTCACAGGCATTCTTTTCCAAGATCTATACAGTCCTTAACAAGGAAAATCAGCCTGTTTACCTGGCTATATCCAACAGCATCCTGTCTTCTAAATATGTTGTACAGCATATAACGGCTTACCAGTTTAAGGATGGCAGCCTTAACAAAACAAAAGTCTTTAAAACCAAAAAGGAGTTGTTGAGCACTATTGCCGTGGAATTTGATTTTTCAAGCGTCGCCGACCGGCCGGAACGTCCTGTTGAAGTGATCTCGCTTAACCATAACCTTCTGAAAATTGCGCTTGTTGACAAATCATCAGACGTAACAAAGCAGAACCTCCTTTATGAATGGGACGGATCTGTATTTAATTATAAAGGTATTAATTAAACGAACAATATCTTTTCCATGGAATCAGATCCTGTTTTAACCGATGACCTTTTCAGGCTTTTTAATGCGACTCTTAATCCGAATGCGGCTTTAAGCCTGAAACGCATATTACATACGAAACTTTGCTGCAGGGAGGATATAACCGACCGGAATCAAATAATAAAATGTTTTATAAAAAATCACGCATTATTCGAATCGTACCAATATTCAGGACTCTACTACCGCGAAGTATTTATGAATCTGGAACAAAACCAGTTTATCACCATTCTATACTATGATAGTCCTTTAAAAATCATAGATAGCCGAAAAAAAACAGCTCAACAACTTAAAGGCAAGGTCATACAGCTAATACTTTTTTTACGTATGTATTACAAAGCATATGTGGAAAATTTTGAAGCTGATACACTGCCCCCTGTTTATAAAAGAACATTTGAAGAATTCCGCAATTATTTTTTATCATTCCGGCTCGATTTCCATCATGGCCTCATAGATAGGAAAAAAATCAGCAGTGAAGATATTCTCAACATTCTCAAAACTGTCCACAAACATTACAGGATAAACGGATCCTTATCGTTTATTGATGCTTTTTCAGAATTTGAAGCTTTTATTTCCATCGCAAAAAAAACAGTTGAACATAAACTTTCATTCGCAGAAATCGATGAGCACCGTAATTTTTCATTTACTGACCTGTATCATCCGCAACTCAGTGATCCTGTAAAAAATTCAGGAGTCTTTTCAACCGGAGTTACGCTGCTTACGGGTGCTAACATGGCAGGAAAATCAACCTTTTTAAAAGCTCTGGGAATCAGCGTTTACCTGGCACATATAGGATTACCCGTACCTGCTGAAAAATTCACCACACCTTATTACGATGAACTGTATATTTTCATTAGCAACAATGATGATTTACATAGCGGTTACAGTTATTTCATGCAGGAAATGCTCAACCTTAAAAAGACGGTTCTAAGCTGTATTTCCAGTAACCGCTGCTTTGTTTTGTTCGACGAGCTTTTCAGAGGTACAAATTCCGAGGACGCTCTGGAAATCCTTTCTTTAACTTTAGAAGGCCTCACCAGGTTCAGCGAAAGTTTTTTCATGATTTCCACCCATATACATGAACTAAAAAATATTAAGTCTGTTCAGCATAAAGTTGCAACCTACTATATAGAATGTCTGGTAAACAACGGTTTGCCTGAATTTACCTTTAAGCTAAAACCGGGATTTTCAGACCTTAAACTCGGGAAAATACTTTTTGAGAAGATACAACTCGGCGAATTGTTAACCACTGAGCCGTAAATCTTCATCATTTTTTATTATTAAAATACAAGGATAGCAAATTATATTTTTATATTTTTGTGCACCTATCAATTACGATACTATGAGAACAATACAATTTAGAGAGGCGATTTGCGAAGCAATGAGCGAGGAAATGCGCCGCGATGAAAAAATATATTTAATGGGTGAAGAGGTTGCCGAATATAACGGAGCTTATAAAGCCTCTAAAGGGATGTTGGACGAATTCGGGCCTAAACGTGTTATCGATACACCGATTGCCGAGCTCGGTTTCGCAGGTATAGCCGTAGGATCTGCTATGAACGGACTTCGTCCGATTGTAGAATTCATGACGTTCAACTTTTCACTTGTCGGTATTGACCAGATCATAAACAATGCGGCCAAAATGCGTCAGATGTCGGGTGGTCAGTTTTCCATGCCTATGGTTTTCCGCGGACCAACTGCTTCTGCTGGACAATTAGCCGCAACGCATTCGCAGGCATTTGAAAACTGGTATGCCAATACTCCCGGTTTAAAGGTAGTTGTACCATCTAATCCATATGATGCAAAAGGACTGCTTAAATCGGCTATCCGCGATAACGATCCGGTAATCTTTATGGAATCAGAACAGATGTACGGAGATAAGGGAGAAGTACCTGAAGGAGAATATACGATTCCGCTAGGTGTTGCAGACATAAAACGCGAAGGAACAGATGTAACGATCGTATCGTTCGGTAAAATCATCAAGGAAGCTTATGCAGCTGCGGACGAACTGGCAAAAGAAAATATTTCATGTGAAATCATAGATCTTCGCACCGTTCGCCCTATGGATTACGACGCCATTATTAAATCGGTAAAAAAGACGAACCGCTTGGTTGTTCTGGAAGAAGCCTGGCCTTTTGCATCGGTAGCATCTGAAATAACCTATATGGTACAGGACCGCGCATTCGATTATCTCGATGCACCGGTACAACGTATCACAACAGCCGATACTCCTGCCCCATTCTCTCCGGTCTTACTTAAAGAATGGTTGCCGAATGCACAGGATGTCGTGAAAGCAGTAAAAAAAGTTCTTTATAAGAATTAACAAAATTTTAAATTACATTTGTAACTCCAGCCAAAAGGTTGGAGTTTTTTTGTTATGAAAAAAATAGCACTGCTCCTGTTTACATTTCTATATCTGCACGGATATGCTCAGACCAAAGTTGGTGGTATCGTTGTGGATACAAAACAGCAACCGCTTTCGTATGTGAGCGTATATTTTAAAAATACCTCTGAAGGAATCATTACGAATGAAGACGGTAAATTTTATCTGGAATCTGATCAGACACAGGACACGCTTGTCATTTCCTTTACCGGCTACGATGATATTTTCATGCCGTTATCCAAAGCGGTTAATCTGGGTTTACAAATAGAATTAAAAGAGGACAACCTTTTAGATGAAATAAAGATCTATTCGGGAAAAACCTCGAAGAAAAATAACCCCGCACTCGACATCCTTCGAAAAATATGGGAGAATAAGAGAAAGAACGGACTTTACAAGTTTGACCAGTATGCCTACCAGAAATACGAAAAGATCGAGTTCGACCTTAACTCCATCGACAGTGCCTATATGAAAAGCAGGCTGTTCAAGGGAATGGAATTTATCTTTGACCAGGTGGACACTTCTAAAATAACGGGAAAAACCTACCTTCCTATCTTTATAAACGAACAGGCCTCAAATGTTTATGGCGATAACGTGGCAAAACTTAAAAAGGAAATACTGGCCGGAAACAAGAATTCAGGTTTTGAAAGCAACCAGCATATAATGGCATTTCTCAAAGATTTGTATGTTGAGTACAATATTTACGACAATTATCTCAAGCTGTTTGACAAAGATTTTGTAAGCCCGCTGTCACGTACAGGTATCAACGTATACAATTATGTATTAAACGATACTACGTATATCGACGGTAAATTATGCTATAACATCGTATATTATCCGCGGAGAAAAGGCGAATTGACCTTTAAGGGAGATTTCTGGGTAAACGAAGGAACCTGGGCCATAAAGAAAATAAATATGGCTATAAGCAAGGATGCCAACATCAATTGGGTACGCGACATCTACATAGAGCAGGAATTCGACGTACTAAACGACTCGGTCTTTTTACTTACCAAGGACCATCTTATGACGGATTTCAGCATCCGCCAGAATGAAAAGTCAAAGGGTATGTACGGGAAGCGTACCACCTATTTTAAAAATTTTGATTTCAACAAACAGAAACCTCTGAACTTCTATAAAAGCGAAGTGAATTCCTATAATGAAGCGCTCATGAACCGTCCGGATTCGTTCTGGGAAGGTTACCGTTTTGAACCTCTTACTGAAGAAGAAAACGGCATCTATACCATGCTTGACAAGTTACAGCAAAACAAGCGTTTTCAGACTTATGTAAACCTTGGAACCATTCTGGCCAGCGATTATATACAGATTGGAAATTTTGATTACGGCCCTATTTTTTCTTCATTTGGTTTTAACGATATCGAAGGATTCCGTCTGCGTATGGGCGGAAGAACCTATTTCGGTCAGAACGATATGTGGCGTTTTGAAGGATATACGGCATATGGTTTTAAAGACGATAAATTCAAATACGGTATATCGGGCAGGTTCATGCTCGATAAAAATTCCCGTTTTATCTTCTTTGCTGGTAACCGCAGGGACGTGGAGCAGATTGCGGCTACTTTATCTCCCATTACCGATGTTCTCGGGAGGAGCTTTGCTTCAAGCGCCTTACTGGCCAGCGGCGACAATTCCAAACTTTCGAACATCAACCTAACATCGGCAGGTCTTGAAATAGAGCCGTTAAAAAACCTTAAGTTTTCCGCAGCTTTTAACTACAAGACCCTGAAATCGGCCTCACCGACCTTCTCGCTGGGATATTATGATGAATCGGGAACTGTTCAAAACGACCTGAAACAATCCGAGATCAACCTTTCGGTAGATTATACCCCGCGTAGGAAAACAGTGGGATACGGTGTGGACAGGACCGATGTTGACTTTAATTATGCCCGGGTATTCTTTAATTACTCACTAGGTGTAAAAGGCATGCTCGACAGTGATTTCGACTATAAAAAAATACAGCTCTTATACCGTCATCCAATATTGGTGGGCGGTTTCGGAAGACTTACACCTACTCTGGAAGCCGGAAAAACATTTGGAACAGTACCGCTGGGACTTATGAGCGTTATTCCGGGAAACCAGTCGTACTTTATCATTGAAAATGCATTCAGCCAGCTTGAATACTACGAGTTTATAACGGATGAATATATTTCGCTGCATCTGGAACATAACTTTAACGGCCGTATCTTTTCAAGAATTCCGGGAATCCGAAAACTCGGTTTACGTGAATTTGTCGGTATCCGCGGTGTATGGGGTGATGTTTCACAAAAGAACATAGATCTTAACGCCTCCAATATTGCTTATACAGCACCAAAGGACAAGGTGTATTATGAATACTTCGTCGGCGTAGGAAACCTGTTTAAATGCCTGCGTATCGACGTTACGTGGCGCGGAAATTACCTTGAAAATCCCAATGCCCGTAAAATGGGCGTAAAAGCAGTATTCGGATTCCATTTTTAATTTGTAAAGAATTGAATTTTAATGTACTTTTGCAATCCGATTTTCAAATAAAAAGATAATTTATAAAATATGACTAATATTGAACAATTCGATGTGTTCATCGAAATTCCTGCAGGAAGCAGAAATAAATACGAGTTCGATTTTGATTTAAAAATGATGAGATTCGACCGTCTTTTATTCTCATCTATGAAATATCCGACTGATTACGGGTTTATTCCTGAAACCCTGGCTTTGGACAACGATCCTCTTGATGTTTTGGTACTGACTACCGAACCGACTATTCCGGGATTGTTAATGGAAGTGAAACCTATCGGGGTGTTTTATATGGCGGACGACAAAGGAAATGATGAAAAAATCATCTGTGTTCCTACTGGGGATCCGCTTATGCGTGAATTGAACGATTTAGGTGATGTAAACAAACACCTTATGAAGGAAATCGAACATTTCTTCCAGGTTTACAAAGACCTTGAAAACAAAAAAGTGGAAACAAACGGGTTTGGCGATAAAGCTGCTGCTATTGCAATGATCAAAGAATGCAAAGAGCGCTTTGAACAGCTACCTGCCGAAAAACAGAAAGCTTTTGCTATCAGATAATAAAAAAACCGGGACAGATGTCCCGGTTTTTTTATTTCCACCGTGTTACCTTATTTCCCTTATCACGTGAACATAGCCTGTGTAAGTATCAAAAGTTGTTTTAAAGATATAAAAATACGTCCCGGCCGGCAGAATTTTTCCGTTTTTATCCTGTCCTTTCCACTGGTCCGTATATCCTTCTCCGTGTTCATAAACTTCCATTCCGTACCTGTTGAAAATCTGTAAATGCAACAGGTTAAAATTCGTAAGATCAAACCCGTCATTTGACGCATCTCCATTTGGCGATATTCCTTTAGGTATTAAACAATCGTTAATTTTGATTTCTACGATGTTGTCACACCATAAAACCGATTTCCCCTTGGCTTTCAGGTAAATGAATTCGGGAAATGCCGCCGGTTTGTAATGTTCCAGTTCCGTAATTTCATTCACCTCTTCCTCTGCATCCCCCCTGTTTTTATAAAAATGCAGGTTTAGCTCGTCTACATAAGAATATTTCTTTCTCAGCAACCATTCCACTATGGTTAAATCTGCAAAAGTAGCATCGTTTTTCCTGTTACAGATTACGATGGGCTCGTCTATATTGGCAAAGACCTTCTCCTGGGCCGTTATAAGGAAAGAAGTAAGGGAATAACAAGCATTCTCTTTATTGTAAACCCTTACCCAAATCCTTTTTTTGGTATGTACCTTTACGGCGTAATTACGGGTATCGGTAATGCGTTTGGTATCCTCAGCTGCGTCTTTCTCCGTTTCAAAATAAGTCACTATAAAACCGGTTCCGCCATTTATAATTTCATCCTCTTTAAAAGTGAGGTCAAAGATGATTTCACCATCTTCATCCACATCGCATTCCACCACATCTTCAGGCTGGTTTACCTCAGGTCCCCTGATGAGGTGTACATTGATACCGGCATCATTATTATCCTCGTCCAGTTCCACCACGATTCCCTTTCCAGAACCTTCATCATCTACCCTGGCACGTATGGTAAAATCTTCGGGCGTATTTTGTGCCACGGTCAGTGTAATGGTTCCAGACTCGCTTTCCCCAATAGGAATCACCGCTTTTGTCTTTGCCAGACCTATAAGCTCATCCCCCAGGTAGAACGCAATGGGCGTATTGGCAATAAGGTTATTGGTACTGTCGAGGTTGTAAACCGTATAGGCCACTTCAACTTCCCTGCTGTTGCATTCGGTTGTAAATGCATCCAGTGTCAGGGTGGCATCGGCAAACACGCTGTTGAGTGTCACGATAAAACTGTTGGCAATAACCAAATCCTGCCCCGATTTTATACTGACGTTTAAAGATGTGTCTCCAACCGACACATAGCCCGAAATAAGATAATAATCGATATCCATATTCCATAAACTATTCGATCCCGTAAAGGTATTGGTACTGTTAAACGCATTGTTTACAGGATTCAGAGGAGGTGTACTTACGAGCATATCGTTGATGCGCAGCTCTTCCGAAACCGCTATATTGTCGTCTCCCTCCCATGTAAGAAAACCAACCTTGGACCCCACAACGCTGGTTACATTCAGCCCGTTTAGTGTAAAGGATACGTTCTGGTTGGAAGGATCTACAATTTCAAAACCATCAAACAAACTCACGACCCTGTTGGGCAAAGTAAGATCCTCATAAATAACAATAATGGACCAGCCCGCATAATTGATTCCAGTCGGGCAATAGGGTGCGATTACGCCGCTGATATCGAAATCGGATAAAAGATATGTACCGTTTCCGGTACTTTGAACCTGCGCCGTCACATCGGCAAAAGCACCGAAAAAAGGAAGTCCTCCCGACATAGATGCCGTAAAGGTTCTTTGCGATGTCACAGCAGTACCGTTGAGTTTCACATTAAGATCGGCCTGCTGCAGGCTCCCAGATCCGGACCAGTAAAGATAAGCTGCTTTTACAGTCTGACCTGCCGACAATGTTAAAACGGCACTGGACTGTGTAAGAATGGTACATGAAGCACCTGTTCCGTTAGCCGCACTGTTCAGCGTATTTCCAATCATTGTAAAATCATACTGACCACTGAAATGTTTAAAATTGGAAATAGGCTGGGTAAAACCCGAAAAAGAGGAAATAAATGCAATAAGAAAAAGTAGTTTTTTAATCATATTTTAAACATTTTTCAGCATTAATTTACTAAAGATATAAAATATGAACACATCAGCAACCTATATATCAATTAATTATAAAAAACATTCTTAAATTATTTTGAATTTTACAACCATTTATATTTTAACTGCGTCTGTTTTATAAACTCAAATTCTATGAAGGAACTGTTTATATCATCTTTAATCCTTGCTCTTACCATCAAAGACCACATAGCCAATTTCTATACGAAAAGTGTATTCTCTCAAGATCAGAATCCATTACCCGGTAGATGTAACATATGTAAAGAGGAGAGCACAACGGGTGCCCAACATGTGGCATTAAATTACAAAAAAGGAACAGAATTAATGACAGACCTTAAAAAAATCTACCTTTTAAAAAATTATTCTGTATGTGAAAGGGTACCCCTGAATTTTGATTATACTTTTACTCTAGATGTAACAAATCCGTTTACAAAATCCTCAAACAACTCATGATCAGCTAAAAGCTTCATCTGAATTGGCAGGTAATATAGTACGTTCGCTGGAACCAGGGCTTGAAGCCGCATATAATCCTTTTCTGTCGTAACAATTTTTCTTCCTGCAGCCAGTTTCAATATCTTCTGTACATCGGCGGCGGAAAAATGGTGGTGATCCGGGAAAGTAACGGTGTCTTTAGCATTGCGGTTAAGATGCCGGTAAAAATATTCTGGCTTGGCAATACCTGCAACGGCAACGAAGTTATTTCCGAGCTCTTTTTCTGAAAGCTCTTCTTTCCCGTTTGTTACATACGATGCATATTCAATTGCAGAAAAGAAAATACGGTCTGCTGGTTTGTCAATGCATTTTTTTATGGTTTGCTGTTCATTTTCCGAAAGATCTGCAGGACATTTGGTTACCACTACGAGATCGGCCCGGTGAATACCGGAAGCACTCTCCCGTAAGTTACCCGAAGGCAGCAGCATATCATCATAAAAAGGGTCACTATAAGCGGTCAGCAGTATGTAAAATCCCGCCTTTATCTTCCGGTGCTGAAATGCGTCGTCAAGAATAACGAGCTGTAAATCATTGATTTCGTGCAACAATCTGCGCACCCCTTCTACGCGGTCTGCATCAACAGCAACCCTTATATTTTTATACTTGGAATGGTACTGAAAAGGTTCATCTCCAATCTGCTCAACTGTTGTACCTGTATCCGCCAGAACAAACCCCTGGCTTTTACGTTTGTAGCCCCTGCTTAACGTAGCAGTGCGGTAGCGATGAGATAACATTTTTATAAGCAATTCCACCATAGGCGTTTTCCCTGTTCCTCCCACAGACAGGTTTCCGACCCCTATAACGGGTACATCAAAAGAAGTGGCTTTCTTCCACCCTTTATCATACAGGTAATTTCGAAAGGCCGTTACAGCCCAGTAAAGTATGGAAAAAGGGAACAGTAATCTTCTCAACAGCTTCATTTACTTATTTTAAAAAAGGATTTACTCGGTGCGGTACATCTGTTATAAATGATATAACATATATCCGAAGCATAAACCTGACATTTACATAATTTATAGCAACGAAAATAACCATTATTTTTATCTTTGAAGTATTCTAAAACCAATATTGTGCAGTTACGTAAAATCATCTCGATATTAGAAGACATGGCCCCGACAGCCTATGCCGAAGATTTTGACAATGTAGGCCTGCTTGTGGGAAATCCCGAAAACAGTATCACAGGCATTCTCGTTTGTCATGATGCCCTGGAACCGGTAGTTGAAGAAGCCGTAGCCAAAGGTTGCAATCTTATTGTGTGTTTTCACCCCATTCTATTTTCCGGCTTAAAGAAAATTACGGGAAAGACTTACGTGGAAAGGGCCGTAATCAAAGCCATAAAGAATGATGTGGCCATATATGCCGTACATACCGGCCTGGACAACCATATTGACGGAGTCAATAAAATATTGTGCAATACGCTGGGACTGCAGAATACCCGCATTCTTATTCCGAAAAAGGACTTTATATACAAACTTGCAACCTATATACCCACAAAGGATACTGCCAAAGTGCAACAGGCACTCTTTAAGGCAGGTGCCGGAGCTATCGGAAACTACTACGACTGCAGCTTTACCAGCGAAGGAACGGGGTCGTTTACAGGGAATGAAGAAAGCAATCCTGTAATCGGAAGCCGTGGTACCTATACCGAAGCGGCCGAAACCAAACTGGAAGTAACTTTTGAAAAACATTTGCAGAACAGCGTATTAAGTGCATTGTTCAGTACCCATCCTTATGAGGAGGTTGCATACGAAATCAGCAGGCTCGAAAACGCACATCAGAATATCGGTGTGGGAATGATTGGCGAGCTTGCCGAACCAATGGATGAACAAGATTTTCTGCAGTTTGTAAAAAAAGCAACAGGAACGGGCGGACTGCGTCACTCAAACCTTCTTAACAAAAAAGTACAAAAAGTGGCCGTACTCGGAGGATCGGGCAGTTTTGCCATAGGAGCTGCAAAAGCCCAAAAAGCAGATGTATTGATCACGGCAGATTTAAAGTATCACGATTTTTTCCAGGCCGAAAAACAGATCGTTCTGGCCGATGTGGGACATTTTGAGAGTGAACGGTACGTAAAAAATTATATTTTTGATTATCTATTGAAAAAAATTCCTACTTTTGCAATTATTTTATCTGACATTAAAACAAATCCAGTTAACTACCTATAACTATGGCAAAGAAAGCAGAAACTGTTGAAGAAAAATTAAGAGCGTTATACGACTTACAATTAATTGATTCAAGAATTGATGAAATCAGAAATATGAGAGGGGAGCTTCCTCTTGAAGTGGAAGATTTAAAAGACGAAGTAGCTGGACTTACAACGCGTTTGGAAAAACTTACGAATGAAGTACAAACTGTTGAAGATCAAATAAAAGCAAAAAAGAACGACATCGAATCTTATAAGATCTCTATTAAAAAATACACCGAACAGCAAAAAGACGTTCGCAACAACAGAGAATTCAATACTTTGACAAAAGAAATCGAATTTCAGACACTCGAAATAGAACTGGCTGAGAAACACATCAGAGAATTCAAGGCTTCTGTTGAACATAAGAAAAATATTATTGCACAGACTTCTGAAAAACTGGACAGTAAGAAGGACCACCTTATGCACAAGGAAAATGAGCTGAACAGTATTCTGACTGAAACAGAGCGCGAAGAAAAGGCACTTATTGCCAAATCTGAAGAATGTGCTTCTCTAATTGAAGACCGTTTGCTGAATGCCTACCACAGAATCAGAAACGGGGTTAAAAACCGTCTGGCCGTAGTTTCTATTGAACGCGGTGCATCTGCAGGCTCATTCTTTACCATCCCGCCACAGGTACAGGTTGAAATTGCGGCACGTAAAAAAATCATGACCGATGAGCATAGCGGACGTATATTAGTAGATGCGGCTCTTGCATATGAAGAAAGAGAAAAAATTAATGCAATTTTCGAAAATTTAAAATAAATTTAAGCCTCTAAATAACTTAGAGGCTTTTTTATGGGCTTTTGGAAAAACATCAAATATCAGTTACTCACAAAGGGATTCGGGGCATACATCAATTCCATGCATTACCTCAATGCCCGGTTTGCTTCAGAAACCGCATACACCCTTTTTTCTTCACCACGTGACGGTGTTCTGAAAACACTTCCTACATTTCTGGGATCAGGATACATGCATAAATTACACTTTGAGAAACATACCATACAAACCTATGAATGGAAAGGTGACAAGGAAACCGTTCTGCTCATACACGGCTGGGAAAGCAATGCCAACCGCTGGCAGGGGGTTATTCACTACCTTAAAAAGCACCACTACCACATCATCGCACTTGATGCCCCGGGTCAGGGACTCAGTACGGGAAAAGAACTCAACCCTGTACTTTACAGTGAATTTGTAAATGTTGTGAGCAACCATTTCAAACCCGATTTTGTCATAGGCCACAGCCTTGGGGGCATGACACTGTTCTACTATATGGCAAAATACCGTCCGCCACATGTAAAAAAAATCGTGGCACTCGGTGCTCCGAACCGCTTTCTCAGAATTACCGAAAACTATAAGAAGCTTATCGCGCTTTCCGAAAAATCATACAAAGGTTTCCTCAAGGAATTTCCCAAACGCTTTTCTATTGATCCTTCAGAATTTAACAGCAGCATGTTCATCAATGACATAGAGGTTCCTATTGGCATCATCCACGACGAACACGATAAAATCGTACCTTATACCGATGCTTTGGAAATCAGTGAAAAACATCCCGGAATCCCCGTTTTTACCACGCATAACCTCGGACACAGCCTTTACGATGACACGGTAAACGAACAAATCGTTTATTTTTTGGAAAACAATACCTTTAAGTCGTAATTTTGCATCATGGAACAAAAAGGCGTACGCATTAATAAATTTTTATCAGAGGTCGGTTACTGCTCAAGACGTGAAGCAGATAAACTGTTGGAACAGGGTCGGATTACCATCAACGGGAAACTGCCCGAACTGGGAACCAGGGTTTTCCCGACTGATGAGGTCCGTGTAAACGGAAAACGCATTCTTGAAAAAGAGGAAGAAAAAATTTACCTGGCCGTCAACAAACCGGTGGGTATTGAATGCACGACCAACCAGTCAGTAGCCGGTAATATTGTAGACTTTGTAAACTATCCAGAACGCATTTTCCCGGTAGGACGCCTGGATAAAGATTCTGAAGGGCTCATTATCATGACAAACGACGGCGATATCGTAAATAAGATCTTACGAGCACGCAACAACCATGAAAAAGAATATATCGTTACCGTAGATAAAACCATTACCGACCGTTTTATTACGCGTATGGGTAACGGTGTTCCCATTTTGGATACGGTTACTAAGGAATGCCGCGTTGAACGCATCAGTAATACTACCTTCCGTATTTTTCTCACACAGGGACTCAACAGGCAGATCCGCAGGATGTGCGAATATTTTGATTATACGGTTGTAGCACTTAAACGCATCCGTATTATGAATATCTCGCTTGATGTTCCGGTTGGAAAATACCGTGAAATAACTAAAGCCGAAATGACCGAACTTAACAGACTCATAGGCGAAAGTACCAAAACAGAAGAGGGAAGCCTGCCCAAAGCTCCTAAAAGTACCGTTAATAAGACACCTTTGCCTACAAAAGACCGCAAGGACTTCAGTAAAAAGTTTACGGCTCCGCGACCGTTGAAGAATGAACGCAGGAATCCAAGAAACAGATAAAATCCGGGAGTTACCCGGATTTTTTTATTGTTCCATACTCTTATAATAAAATTGTGAAGATAAAAACGGCAGATTTTTGTAGTAAGCTATACGCTTTTCAACCTCTTCAGGTACAGCCAGGTTTCGCTGCTTATAATACTTCAGAAGTACCCGTTCATTACCGTTCAATTGATGTTCCAGATAATACAGGTCTGCATCTTCCTGTTTCAGATTATACGCGGTAATAACGGATGACCAGTTTATTAAAGGGCAAAGAATCAACGTAAAATAAACTACCCATGACATCCGGTCAACGAGATAAAAATTCTTACGTTTAAATTGGATTTTAAGGTAGGAATAGCACAGCCCAATGGCACAAAGAATCAAAAACAGGTATACTCCAAGCCTTTTATAGGTAAGTCCCAATTCCTGTACATACAGGGTATTCTGATAAAAAGCAGAAACAATAAGGATTCCGTTTAGTACAAGCCATATTTTGGCAAAGAGCAGCAATTTCCCGTTATTCTTTATAAAGTTCAGGGCATCCTTAAAAAAGAAAAGTATCACAAGCATGGCCATAAATATAGAACCAATAATAAGGTAAATCTGATCATGTGTACGGTCGCTGTATTCTGAGATATGAAGAATGGATTGGCCGGCATTTTCCAGATTGAAAACAACAATGAAAAAAAGAAGCATTACGTCAAGACACAGCAATGTAATGATACCACTTCTCAACTCAAATTCCAAAGGTATACCCTCTATCGTTGGTTTTGTGCTTCCCTGCTGTTGCTTTGAAAAATCCCATAAGAGCCTGCCATCCAAAACCTTAAAAACATTGTAAACATTACTCCTCCAAAACACGAAGCTTACGTAAAAACCAAATACAAAGACCAGGATCATCAAAATGTTGAAATCCCATTCGTACCGGTTGTACCACCCGGAAAGCCATTCACTGGAGGATACATATACCGCGAAAAAAACGGAAAGTATGAGGAAGGGAATCAGGAAATAAGAGAAAATCTTTGTAAACGTCTGTTTTGACCCGTTTTTATCAAATTCAAACCACGATTCAATCTGAAATACCTGGACAATAAAAGCAGGCCAGTTGGTTAAATAAACGAGTGCCTGCGTTACAAGCCTTAACTTGGGATCTGTTACATAATAACGGAAAACGAACGAAGAAACAATAACCGAAACAAAACTTGCGAAGGAAAGCAGCCACGCATGAGATAAGCTTGAAAGCAATACACAGGAAGCCAGAAGCAAAGCTTTTTTATCGCGGATCAATGACGGAACCATAACAAGCTGCGCCAGCAACAACAACAGAGCAAAAACAGAAAGGTTCACCCCCATTTCCTCGTTGTAAAAAAGTACCGTAAATACAGCGGCACTAATAAAAATTAAAAACTGTTTTTTCATAAATTTACATATTAAAAGTACTTTGTTTTTCAAAGTTTATGGTTAAAAAAATAAGACCGTTACTGCCTCATTATTTTTTCAAGAAACGCAAGATGTTCCCGGAACGCTCTTCGTCCCGTTTCGGTTATTTTATAGGACGTCTTCGGCTTTTTACCCACAAACTCCTTTTTTATTTCTATATATTCCTTTTTTTCAAGACCTGCGGAATGACTCGCCAGATTCCCGTCGGTTACCTGTAAAAGACTTTTCATTTCACTGAAATCTACCCAGTCGTTTACCATGAGAACGGACATCATTCCCAGGCGTACCCTGCTTTCAAATTCTTTATTTAAACCGCTTATAATACTCATTTATCTGTATTTTTTATACAGGATGATGCCGTAAACTATATGCAACAATCCGAATCCGAGCGTCCATAACACCAATCCCTGCCCCAGCCAGAATAGTGAAATACACCCCAGCGACAGTTCCAATGCTCCGAGATATCTGATATCGGAATAAGTATATTTTCCCGCATTTATGAGGGCAAGACCGTAAAAAACCAGTGTTGTTCCTGCAACAAGACCGTATAACCCATGACAGATAAGAGCCAGAATAAAAATGCCTCCTACTACCAACGGTACCGCCAAGTGAATTAGAATTTTTTTAGTACTGGATGTCCATACCTGTAATCCCAGCCTTCTGCTTTTACGTATCGTAAAGAAACAACCAAAAAATAGGGCTATGAAAAGAGCTACCGCTCCCAAAATAATGAGTTCCCCCGTCATTCCTTTCTTTATTCCGTCAATTCCGGAACCAATACCACTGAAAGTTCCGTTTACAAGATAAATTGCAGTTAATCCGGCAATGAGCCCGGTTATGCCTGCCCCTATCCCCGACAGGCCGCTCAGGGAAATAAAACGCGACGAGCGCTCCATCATCGCTTTAATATGTGCAATATCTTCTGATACTTTTGTATTCATTCTGCTTTACTTTGAATTACAAAGTTATTTGAATTTTTAAATACTCCAACAAAAATTACGTTTTTTTTAAAAAAAGTTATGTAAAGCTTTAATACTAATAACACACCGTGCAACAGCCATTTTAATATTCTGAAATACAACATCCTTAGTCAGAATAATTAAAATATTACCCGTCGTAATTTGAAGTTTAAATTAAATTCCTTAACTTTATTATAAAGTCAGTAGTAGACAAATTATGTATTATAATAATACTTGTTATACCACTGAAAAACACATGAAGAGAAACATTCATTACTAAGAAGAGAGGGAAAACCTCTCGTTTGAATGTACTCACCTTATTAGTGCCTGTCAAAATGATAGGCATTAATTTTGTTTTACCCGTTTAACACAATAAATGAAAAAGTGCACCTTTCCGGTGCACTTTATACATTATAGGAAACTATAATACAATTCTATTAAAGTTCTTCCACAATTTCAGCTTCTGAAGCATTTTTCATAACCGATTCCATCCCTTTACGGCAACCTGCTGTAGATTCATACATCTGGCTTGTTCCTATTATCTGGCCATTTGTTGCCTTAAGGTTGAAATAGTGTTTACCGTTCTTTGCTTCCATAACATCAAAATGCTTTTCATCCTGACTGTTCTTTTTAACAGAAGAAACACCGTTTAAACACGCTGCTTTCGTAGTGTATCCTTCGCTGCCCAAAATGATCTGCCCGTTAGATGCCTTCAAATTAAATTGGAATTCATCATTTTTTCTCTTAATAATTACAAATTTTCCCATTGTTTTTGTTTTAAAGATACTAATTATTTAAAATAAATTACAACAAAAAAATCCCGTAATAATTATTTCATTACTAAAGAAAGATAATTTAACCTCACCGGCATTTTGAACCAGCAGCAGATCGCCTGCTTCCAGTTCCGCACTGAAACCGTTACATGATATACGGGTTTCCGCACGGGCAAAGAAGAATCCGTAAGGTTCAGCCATATGGATATAGCCCTTTGCAATTTGTACCTGCGCGCTCTTTATCTTTTGGCTGACCATAAGATTAAAGTCGTTTCCCAGACTGTTCGAAACAATTTCGTCGTCAGAGTCAAATACAAAGACATCCTCCGGGGTATAATGTTCCTCTATTCCGTTCCGCACAAGTTCCAGATCGTTGTCAAGCATTACCAGAAAACGGCTATAGCCTTTGAACCTCGTAAACCTCGAAGGAACCTTTTCAATAGAGGCCGAACTGAAACGAAACAGGAAGTCCCGGTCGGCATAAACAGCGGTTTCCGGAAAAATATGGTATTCAAATGTCTGTCCGCCGTCCCATAAACTCGGAACAACGTCTCTTTTTCTATAAACTGTATAACTAAAATCCATCACAGCATTAATTTGTCAAGGTCCAAAAGCAGGTAATTGATGTTCTGGTTGATCGTACGTGTGGCAGACTGCATCTGGTTCAGCATAGACGTACGGTTGTGAAGATCTTCGGCATAATAAATTCCACCGTCGTTAAAGAGTACCGATTCATCTGCTTCTTTCCGGTTGTTGCCGAAATTATACTGCAGCCAGCGTTTTTTGATATTCTGAATAATGGAGAGTCCTTCCGGATTGTTGGAAAACTTCTTTTCCGTATACATATACCACACAAAAGGCGGAAAGTTCTCCGACTGTAATTGTTCACTCCAGATATCCCGCAACAGGTTGCGCTGATGAATGAATTCTACTTTTTTTCCCTTGGGGTTAAGCATCATAAAACCAAGTCCGGCACCCAGTATACCTGCACCGATATCGACAGATTTCCCCACATCTTCCTTCCTTACAATGGCACTTGTGGTTGATGCCGCCGCTCCTAATACAATAGAGAAAATAACCATGCGGTTCATTCTTCTTGTATTGAGGTCGTCGACAAAGTTCGCCATCTGCCCCACGCGCTCCCCTTCACAGTCAAATTCAGCAGCCACTGCATCCAGTTCCGTCATGGCAATGGTAATCTTGCTGTCAACAACGGTCCTTAAATGCAGCATCTGCAAACGGGCCTGTGTTGTCGAGTCTTTTTTAAGTTCAATAAGCTCCTTTACCTCTTCAGTGGTTCCAAGTGCATTAAGCACGAGAATACTTTGAGTTGAAAAGTCATTTGACAGTTCCTTATTCGCAATGAGGATGGAATCGGCATTATACGACGGAATCTTCTTGTCGTAATTGTATTTAAACGGTGCTTTACAGTAACTGTCTTTCAGCGTTAAAATATTATCGCGCAACGCCTGTGTTTTCTTTGATACACAGGAGGTTAAAGCAAGCAGCAAAACCAGGTAACAGGCTATTCTTTTCATTGTTCAGATTTTAAGGAAATTAAGCATAATCATCAAATGATACCCATTTTTTTCATAATAAATGTAGCATTTTTATTTTCACAAATACCTTCCTTAAGCTTATAATCAAAATGCAGTTCATTGCCCCATATCTCCACCTCAAAACGTTTATTCGCCATAGTAGCGGGATGTTTATCGGTCGTTTTACATACTTCAAGGTCGTGCGTTGCAATCATACCCGTTACCTTGAGTGCATGCAGTTTTTCAATAACGCCCACGGTTCCCGTTTTTTTATCATCGGAGTTGGTTCCTTTTAAAATTTCATCCAGCAGTACAAAAACGGGCTGCCTTTCCGCTTCCGAAACAATTTCCTTCAACCGTTTCACCTCGGCATAGAAGAACGATTCACTGTCGGACAGTGAATCTGTAAGCCGCATGGAAACCCACAAAGGTAGCGGGTAGATAAAAGCACAGGTACTGTCTATTGGGGCACCGCAATATCCCAGTATCAGGTTAATACCTACTGTACGCAAAAAAGTACTTTTCCCGCTCATGTTGCTGCCGGTAAGTATCACGAACCGTTTATCTGAAAAATCAATGCTGTTCCGTACCCTTTTTTCTGTGTGAATTAGAGGATGGCCAAGATCTTTAAATGAAATATGCCCTTGGTCTGAAAGTTGCGGATAGCTGTAAGAAGGGTTGTTATAGGCAAAATTGGCTGTACTGTTAAGAGATTCCAGAATACCGATGACCGATATCCAGCCCCAGAGTTCCGCCTGGTGTTGCTTTTTCCATTGAAGCAGTTTGCGGTGAACCCAGAAATGGTATTGAAACGTGCCGTTAAACAAAATCAGGACAAACACATTGGCCACGGTGTTGAGCTTTTCAAAATAACTGGCAAGTTTACCCAACGCCGTTGCTGCATTTCCTGTTTCGGACTTCAGCGTCGCCTGAAGTTCCCGCATAAGAACCGACTGAAACGACGTCTGCTCAAAAGCCTTGATCATACCCGCATACTGCTGTAAGCTGTTCGCTATTTTATCCCCTTTGCCTATTTCCTTCATCACATACCTGCTAAACATTCCAAAACACATAAGGTTTAACGTAAAGAAAAAAGCGGTAAGCTTACCCGAAACCGGGTGAAGGTCCAGAATCATGGAACCTAAAGATACCAGAAAAAGCGCTGGGAAAACCACAGCCGAAATACGGAAAAAAACAGCCGGTTCCTCCGGTTGCGATTCCGACCATCTTTTAATGGCCAGATCTTCCTTTTCCGTTGTACCGGCCAAATATGCCAGCGTTTGGAAATGTTGCCTGAAAACCGTTTTTTCCCGCAGTTCCTTCACGGCTTCCTGTCGTTGCAAAATAGTTTCCGCTTCTGGTATTTGCTGAAGGTCCTGAGCCAGCCTGTTTTTTCCCAACCAGGTTCCCGTTCTGTTAAGAAACTGAAAAATAGAATTCAATCCAAACAAATCCAGATCATAGGAAAAAGCATGTTGCGGGTCAAGGAACTCCGATCCCGCATCAAAGCGGTATTCGTTTTTAAGAAATGCGGCTTCCTCTTCATTGATCCTTTTCAATGTTTCATGATACCGTATCTTCGCCTGCACCTTTAAATGCATGGTAACAGTTATAAGGAACAAGGCAAACAACAAAAAGGCAATAATCCCAAGATTTTCCTGCCTTTGGTACATCATAAGGTAAAAAAAGTAGACCGAAGCAAGTAACGACAGCAACCTTAACCAGCTGAGCAGATTTTTCTTTCTCAACAGTTTCTCAAGAACCTGCCGTTGTTCTGCAATGATTTCGTAGTACATAAAAAAACGAATAATAGATGCACTAAAAATACGTACAAAAAAGACGCTGTACAAATAGCGGTCCCGTATCGTTGAAAAGTCTAAAAAAAAGCCGTTCAATTTGAAACGGCTTTTTTTTTCTTATTTATTTTTTTGCTCTGCGCTCTCTTGCAATAAGCGTGTTCTTCATAAGCATGGCAATCGTCATAGGACCTACCCCGCCCGGAACCGGTGTAATCCAGGAAGCTTTTTCTGCTACTTCGTCAAAAGCAACATCTCCCTTAATCACATATCCTTTAGCATTTGACTCATCGGCTACACGTGTAATACCCACATCCACGATTACGGCTCCGTCCTTTATCATTTCGGCTTTGAGGAATTCCGGAACTCCAAGTGCTGTGATCACAATATCGGCTTCGCGTGTAAATTCTTCAATATTCTGTGTAGCAGAGTGTGTAAGCGTTACCGTAGCATTCCCCGGATACGCTTTACGACTCATTAAAAGACTCATAGGTTTTCCAACAATATTGGAACGTCCGATTACCACTACGTTCTTCCCTTTTGTTTCAATATTATTGCGTTCCAGCAGTTGTAAAATTCCGAAAGGAGTTGCCGGAATGAACGATTCAAGCTCTAATGCCATACGTCCGAAATTCTCCGGGTGAAAACCGTCTACATCCTTGTCAGGGTCTACGGCATTAAGTACTTTCTGTTCGTCGATGTGTTTCGGTAGCGGAAGCTGTACAATAAACCCGTCGATGTCGTCGTCGTTGTTCAGTTCGTTGATTTTTGCAAGTAAAACCTCCTCCGTTGTATCTTCAGGAAGAGAAACCAGTGTAGAATCAAAACCGATTTTCTCACATGTTTTTACTTTACTTCCCACATACGTAAGGCTTGCTCCGTTGCTTCCGACAAGCACCGCTGCCAGGTGAGGTACTTTCTCTCCACGTTCCTTCATTTTCGCTACCTCGGCAGCGATTTCATTTTTAATTTCTTCCGATACTTTCTTACCGTCTAATAATTGCATTGCAGTTTGTTTGTAGTTATATTAAAAGAATAAGGATTAAATTCCGAATGAAATTTAATCCTTTGTATTTTTGATTTTTTTAGCCCATTCCCATGCCTTTCATCTGACCCATCATGCGCATAAGGTTTTTACCCTGTGCTCCCTGCATCATCTTCATCATCTTGCTCATCTGGTCAAACTGTTTCAGCAATTGGTTTACCTGCTGTATGTCTGTTCCCGATCCTTTCGCAATACGTTGCTTGCGTTTTGCATCAAGGATTGACGGCTTTTTACGCTCAACAGGCGTCATAGAATGAATAATGGCTTCAATATGTTTAAAGGCATCGTCTTCGATTTCAATATCTTTCATGGCTTTCCCAACTCCCGGTATCATGCCCACAAGATCTTTCATAGATCCCATCTTCTTCACCTGCTGTATCTGGCTCAGGAAATCATCAAAACCGAACTCGTTCTTTGCAATCTTCTTCTGAAGCTTACGTGCTTCTTCTTCATCATACTGAGCCTGGGCACGTTCTACTAACGAGATAACGTCTCCCATCCCAAGGATACGGTCGGCCATACGGTCCGGATAAAACACGTCAATAGCATCCATTTTCTCACCCGTACCTATGAATTTGATGGGTTTGTTTACGATGGATTTGATCGATATCGCTGCTCCACCTCTGGTATCACCGTCTAACTTCGTCAAAACCACCCCGTCAAAATTCAGACGGTCGTTAAAGGCCTTTGCCGTATTCACAGCATCCTGCCCCGTCATGGAATCAACAACGAATAAGGTCTCGTTCGGTTTAATGGCGGCATGCACGTTTGCAATTTCGTTCATCATTTCTTCATCGATTGCAAGACGACCTGCCGTATCGACGATTACTACATTGAATCCGTTCTGCTTTGCATGCTCTATTGCATTTGTGGCAATAGAAACAGCATTTTTATTTTCAGGCTCCGAGTATACCTCAACCCCAATCTGCTCACCTACCACATGTAGCTGGTTAATCGCCGCTGGACGGTAAATATCACATGCAACCAATAAAGGTTTCTTGTTTTTCTTTGTTTTAAGGAAGTTTGCGAGTTTTCCTGAGAAGGTTGTTTTACCCGATCCCTGTAAACCCGACATCAGAATAACAGTCGGAGTTCCGGAAAGATTTACACCTACTGCGTCACCTCCCATTAGCTCAATAAGTTCGTCCTTAACGATTTTCACCATGAGCTGTCCTGGTTGCAACGTCGTCAGTACGTCCTGCCCTATCGCCTTTTCCTTTACCTTACTTGTAAAATCCTTGGCAATCTTAAAGTTAACGTCGGCATCCAACAAGGCGCGGCGTACCTCCTTTAACGTTTCGGCAACGTTGACTTCTGTAATCTTTCCATGACCTTTTAATATATGAAAGGCTTTGTCTAATTTATCACTTAAATTATCAAACATATTTTTCCTGTTATTCTAAGCTACAAATATAATACAACTTTATGTAAGTTTCAAGCCCATAAATACATGCTGTGATAAAATCGTTAAAGCTATCGTTTCAATGGCTTTACCATAAAAAAAACCCTTCTTTCGAATGGCTTGTATATGCTGCATGTTACATTCTGTTCGGCACTTCAATACCCAGCAATGCAAATGCGTTCTTAATGGTCTGTGCAACCTTATCCGACAACTGTACGCGGAAGATTTTTTTAACCTCATCCGTTTCTCCAAGAATGGAAACCGACTGGTAAAAAGAATTGTATTCCTTCACAAGGTCATACGTATAATTTGCTACCAGCGCCGGGCTGTACGTTTTGGCCGCCTGCTGAATCACCTCCGGAAACTGCGCTATGGTTTTTAATAACGCTTTTTCTTTCTCGTGCAGTTCTGCTACAGCCGATACGTTAGAAAAGTCAAAATCAGCCTTACGCAGAATCGATTGTATACGGGCATAGGTATACTGTATGAAAGGTCCTGTATTTCCGTTGAAATCTACCGACTCCTTCGGATCAAACAAAATACGTTTTTTAGGATCTACCTTTAATATATAGTATTTAAGCGCACCTAAACCAATTACATGGTACAGATTTGCTTTTTCTTCTTCTGAAAGTCCGTCTAGTTTTCCGAGTTCTTCCGAAATTTCACGGGCAGTCGTGGTCATATCGGCCATGAGGTCGTCGGCATCCACTACCGTACCTTCGCGCGATTTCATTTTTCCGCTTGGTAAATCAACCATTCCGTATGACAGGTGGTACAAATGCTGCGCCCAGTCAAACCCGAGCTTTTTAAGGATAAGGAACAGCACCTTAAAGTGGTAGTCCTGTTCGTTTCCTACGGTGTATACCATACCGCCTACATCAGGAAAATCCTTTACGCGCTGTATAGCCGTTCCAATATCCTGTGTTATGTAAACCGATGTCCCGTCGGAACGCAGTACAAGCTTTTCATCAAGGCCTTCATCGGTTAGGTCGATCCATACCGACCCGTCTCCCTTTTTATAGAATATACCCTTAGCCAGTCCGTCTTCTACAACATCTTTACCCAACAGGTATGTATTGCTTTCGTAATAATTACAGTCAAAATCAACCCCGATCTGCTCGTATGTTTTTTCAAATCCTTTGTAAACCCAGGCGTTCATCATGTTCCAAAGTGCCACTACCTGTTCATCACCTGCCTCCCATTTACGCAGCATTTCCTGGGCTTCCTTCATTAACGGAGCCTGTTTCTTGGCTTCATCTTCTGCAACTCCCTGCTCTATCAAATGATTGACTTCCTGCTTATAGGCTTTGTCAAATTCAACATAAAAATTTCCAACCAGTTTATCGCCCTTTAACCCGGTTGATTCCGGTGTTTGTCCGTTTCCGAACTTTTCCCATGCCAGCATGGACTTGCATATATGTATTCCGCGGTCGTTGATGACCTGCGTTTTGTAAACTTTCTTTCCGGCTGCCTGTAGAATCTTTGCAACAGAATAGCCTAAAAGCACGTTGCGTACGTGTCCCAGGTGCAAAGGTTTGTTCGTATTGGGCGATGCATATTCCACCATCACAGCCTTGCTTCCTTCTTTTTGTGTACCGTATCCGAATTCTGCTTCCGGAAACGCCTGCTGAAAAAAGTCAATATAGTAAGCATCATCAATCACAATGTTCAGGAACCCCTGCACCACGTTGAATTTTGAAACCATACCTACATGTTCCACAAGGTACTCTCCTATCTTGTTCGCAATTTCAGCCGGATTTCCCTTCAGCTGCTTTACCAGGGGAAACACCATCATTGTTATATCGCCTTCAAAATCCTTACGCGTAGCCTGAAATTCCACCCTGTCGATGGTAAAACCGAATAATTGTTGAACTGCCTGCTGAATGTATGGCGTTAAAGTTTCATTTAAAGACATCATAATCTGTTTTATTAAAGCTGCAAAGATAACATTTTATACCGTTTTTTGCTTACCGGCCGCGGCCGTTTATTTTTTTTATCTTTTTTTTCCGTATTGATGTAACGTTTCAGTTCTGTAATGTACTAATTGAATAAATAAGAACTTTAGGTAGCCTGTTGTTAAAACTAATATGCTATACAAAGTATCTTTTAAAGCAAAACAGATATGAAAAACAAGTATTTCACCCTATCCTTATTTCTGGCATTATCTGCTGCAGCCATGGCACAACAACCGGTTCAGGGCAACGGAACCATTAAAGGAAAAATCATTGAGAAGAATACCAAAAATGCAGTTGGGTTCGCTTCGGTTGCCATTTCGGCCAACGGAGAAATCATTTCGGGCGATTTAACCGACGAGGACGGATCGTTTACCATTACCAACCTCCCGAACCAGGAAGTTGAAGTTTCAGTTGAGTACATCGGCTTTAAAACCTACAAAAATACCGTCAACCTTTCATCCGATAAAAATATCGACCTTGGAACCGTTCTGCTCGAAACAGATGAGGAAGTTCTGGACGCCGTGGTTATCAATGCAGAACGCAGTACCATGGAGCAGCTGGTTGACCGCAAGGTCATCCACGTAGGAAAAGATCTTTCTACGGCAGGAGCTTCTGCTTCTGATATCATGAACAACATCCCTTCTGTGAACGTGGACCAGGACGGAAACATCTCTATGCGCGGAAACCAGAACGTACGGGTTCTTATCGACGGAAAGCCGACACACCTGGATCCTAAGACACTGTTGAAGCAGATCCCGTCCAACTCCATCGACAAGATCGAACTTATTACGAATCCATCGGCCAAATACAACCCGGAGGGGATGTCGGGTATGATCAACTTCGTGCTTAAAAAGAACATACAGGACGGTTTCAACGGAACCTATAACGGCAACATTACGTTTGCCAAAGTACCGAAATTCAACCAGACGCTCGACCTTAATTACCGCAGGGGAAAAGTCAACTTTTTCGGGAATTACAGTTATGCCGATCAGAAAACGTTCAACGACGGGGTGATGACACAGCTTGATGATATGTCGGCACAGATATTCGATATCGTAAACGACAACAAAACACACACCTTTAAGGTAGGCTTCGACATTTACGCCAACGATAAAAACACGTTCTCGTTCTATACCAACCAAACGTATTCCGACGGTATCGGCACCGTAGGAAACTCTATTACAGGACCTAACACGCCGTTGTTCCTGCAAACCGACCAGTACAACGGGTCGAACAAATCGCAGATCTACAATGCGGCCTATAAGAAACTGTTTGCCAAACCGGGCCAAACGTTAGACTTTGAGGTAAATTACAACCGCACGAGCGATGAACAGGCAGGAAACTTCGGTATTGCGGGAAATTCATCTACAAAATACAACGATAAAAGCGATAACACGGTTGATGCGGTTCAGGCAAACCTTGATTACGTACATCCGTTCAACGAAAAAACAAAACTGGAAGTAGGTGCCGAATACCGTACAACGGGAATTGACAATACCTACCGTACCACTAATACCATTGGAAACCAGACCGATTTTGAATACAATGTAGACATTGCTTCGGCCTACGCAACCTTTGGTTCCAAATTCGACAAATGGGGTTACCAGTTAGGCGCACGCCTTGAAAAATACAATGTAAACGCACATTATATAATTGGACAGGAACCGGCCGACTTTAAAGACGATTACCTGACCGTATACCCGTCTGCCTTCTTAAGCTATACGCCTACGCAGACCGATTTCTTACAAATCAGCGCAAGCCGTCGTGTAGACCGTCCAAATGTATGGCAGACACGCCCTATCCGCGATTACAGCACGCCGCGCGTTATCCAGATCGGTAACCCGGAACTGAAACCGCAGTTCACCAACTCCATTGAGTTCAATTACACCAAGGTATTCGGTGTGAAAGGAAGTGCTACTTTAGGTACGTACTACCGTATCGTAAACGACCCTATCGAACGTACGTTCTACCTCGATACCTCGTCGGACGATGCCATTGCAGAGCGTAAAATGGTGATGAGCTACGGGAACTTTGACCGATCTACGGCCTATGGGGCAGAACTTTCGGCTAACTACAAACTTACCAAATGGTGGGATGCACAGCCAAGCGTGGAATACTATTTCCGCAATCAGAGAGGTATTGTTACCGTTCTGAACCCCGACACCAACCAGGGAGAATTACAGCAGCGTGAAATTGACAACGGTGTATTCAATGCCCGTTTAAACAACAACTTCAAAATCACGAACAACCTGCGTGCTTCCCTGTTCGGATTCTACCGCGGAAATGCCAAGGACATCAACGGGCAAATGAACGCCATGTATAAAGTAGATGCCGGTGTGCGCTACAGCTTCTGGAACAACAACGCCAACCTGAGCTTACGCTTTAACGACGTGTTCAACACCATGAAAGCCAGCTTTGAAGGCGATGCTCCTTACCGCCAGACAGGCGAATTCACCTGGGAGAGCCAGTCCCTTTTCGTCGGCTTCCAGTATATGTTCGGTTCCGGGAAAAACAAGGCCTTGCAGCGTAAATACCGCGACAGCAACGAAGCACAGAAATCCGGGGGATTTTTCTAAAACAAAAAGCGTTTCACTTGAAACGCTTTTTTATTGACCAAACAGGCAGTTTTGGAAACACTTTTCAATTTTTTTCAGCCATTTCGCAATTAATACTTTTACATACAAATGATCATTTATACATGCGTTCGATTTTCACACATTGGTCAACAACCTTTATTCCAGTAATAATATTAATAAGTTTTATTATAAAAAAGACAACAATTATTTTTTAAATGTATAATTTTAATAAATATTTTTACAAAATTAACTCAAAACACTATAAAAGTGAAGAAAATATTTATTACCCTTATGGGATTGTTTACGCTTATGGCGTGTAGTGATGATGCTTTGCAGGAAGCGGAGCAAAACGGTAAACCCGGTTTTGAAAACCAGGCCAACAGTTTTAACGACGATAACAGCGGTACCAAAAATCCGGATGGCACAAAAGAACCGGGTGCCAACTACGCCTCGCCCTGGGACATTTGGTACAGAGTATATACCGGCAAACAGCCCGCTTATATTGTTAGAAACGGTACCGATGAAAACACTTCTCCATACAAGTTGGAAATATGGGCCTATGCAGGCCTTGCATACTTTGACGGTGTGAATGACGGAACATACAATGATCCAATGACTGGTGCCCAGTTTCCTAATAACGGTAACTATCCGAAGCTATTTGCCAACAATCAGGAAGTAGGAAACCTGGTAAGAACGGCTATTCCATTTACACTAAATCCGCAGGAAGGATACCGGTTGGAAGGGAATACGAACCATTTACCGATGCAAGGAGGCAGTAATAAATTCCCGCAGGTTTTTAATTTTGGAACCAACCAGTTAACAACAGCAGAGCACAATTTATTAAGAGATTACGGTAAAATATTTTTCTATGAAGTAAACGTTTTTGAAGCCTCTACAAATGCGTTTGTAGGTAAATACATCCTTCACCCCGAAATACAAACCTTATATCCAGGTTCAAATGCTTTTTGGAACCCCGTACAAAACCAGGCAGGAACACAGCTTAAAGGATTCGTACAGCCACTTGGAGGTAATTTTAATTTGTATTATTACGATAATCCTTTTATTCCTCAGACTAATTGGCAAAATATCGGAAACCCTAAAACAAATGAATGTGATTCATTCGAAGTCGTTTTTGACGTACCGCCGATGTATTCATATACCATAACGAGTGGTGGCGTTACAAAAACGCTTTCGTTATTCATCACCCAGAATCCACAACTTTTCTGGCAGAATTCCACCTTAGAATTAGGCCTATACTAATATTAATAAGGCTGTAGTGCTGCAGCCTTTTTTAAATAAATTCATTTATGAAAAAGCAATTCTTATTGATCCTGACCATTTTATTTTATAGTCCATTACTATCTGCGCAGGTATTATATCACGAATCTTTTGATAATTTAACATTAGGGGACATCACTAATGACCCTTCGGGGGCAACTCCGGGTCAGGGAAACTGGTATGTTAAATTGATAGGACCTGCTACCGCCAAGATTGTAACGGAACTAGGGAAAGGCAACATACTTGCAATAGAGAATTTTTCCCTTTTCGATGGAAAACAAAAAAATTTACAAACAAAATGGAATACCAGGGCTACAGGAAACAACATCCTGTTAATAGAGTATGATTTTTATTCAGAAGATGTAGAAAATACTCATCGTACTTGGTTATTTGCATCGGACAATTCTACAATAATTGACATGAGGCTTCAAACAGAATATAATTCCACTCTTAAATCTAATGAAGCGTTCTTTCGTGCTCTTTTTCCAGCCCAGGGCACTAGTACTACATTTGACCAAAAAGGATTTAATTATACCAAATCGTGGTTGACCATAAAATTGTATATTGATTACAATACGTACAAATTATACCTTTACATACCTAAAATAAACATTTTACATGCCGTTCCTATAAAACAGGTTCCTTCCCTCGATCAAATTCTTTTAACGACAACCCTTAGAGGCACATTTTCCGGTATATTTAACAAATTCGACAACGTACGTTTAACTGCTTTAAAAAGTGTACCTCCGGAAGTGTTAAGCACTAATACTTTCCTGTCTGAAAAATTCAACATGTTTCCGAACCCCACAACAGCTATCGTCAACATTACCAACAACGAACAGATGAGGATTAAAGAAGTCGAAATTTATGATACAACCGGTAAATTAATCACAACCCAAACCTTTAACGATCAAACCCAAATACAGCTTAACTTATCTACCTTAAACAGTGGAACCTACCTGCTGCACCTTAAAACTAATGAAGGTATAGCCGTAAAAAAGCTGGTTAAAAATTAAACTACCGGTATTCCACCGCAAATTTAAACTGCTGCGTTATGAAGACGTTATGAAAGCGATACGCAAACTGGATAAAAACATTTCACAAAACCTTAAATAAAAAAGCGAAACCTAAACGGCTTCGCTTTTTTGTTTTTTATCAAACATGAGTTCTTGTGATTTTTTACGGTCGATACGGTCTTTCCTGAAGTCGAACATCGTTCCGAAAACCTTATCCCAAAAGGTGTTGCTTACCCCGAACCCTAAATTTTCATTGCGGTAGTGGTGCAGGTGGTGGTTGCGCCACAACGGCTGTAAAAACTTAAACGGCGGCTCTATCGCGTGAATAAGGTAATGCATCGACGCATACATAAGCCATCCCAGTATAAAGCCCGGGTAAAAGGCAAAGGCATACTGCCGCAATACCAGGTACTGTATCCCGAAAAGGGCTGCCGCAATGATGAGGCTTGGTACCGGCGGCATAAACAGCCTGCTGCGGTCTTTAGGGTAATGATGGTGGTTTCCGTGCATAATGTAGGCAAACTTCTGCAACCTTTCCTTTTCACTGATAAGGTGGAAAATATACCGGTGTGCCAGGTATTCGAAAAACGTCCAGAAGAACAGGGCGAATACGGAAATTCCGAGCATCAGTAAAAACGACATATCATAATGGGTATACCCGTAATAAAAACAATAAACCAAAATGGGTACATGTATACCCCAACTTAAAGCAGGATGGCCTTTGGTCAGCATTTCCAGAAACGGATTCCTGAACAACCTGGCCTGTCCCGAATTTTCTACTTTTTGCCCTTTCATTACTATTTTTTTATATACGTTCGAAATTACTAAGAACTATTCTAAACCACAACTTTTTTACCAACGAATTATGGCACTTGCCCATGTAAACCCGCTTCCGAATGCTGCAAGTACCACCAAATCCCCTTCTTTTATTTTGCCCTGTTCCCAGGCTTCGGTTAAGGCAATGGGTACCGATGCTGCCGTAGTGTTTCCGTATTTCATGATGTTGTTGTACACCTGGTCGTCGGTCAGTTGGAACTTCTGCTGTATGAACTGCGAAATCCTTAAATTGGCTTGGTGCGGGATAAGCATGTTTATATCGGAAACCTTCAATCCGTTTGCTTCGAGTCCTTCATTAATTACCTCTGAAAAACGCACTACGGCATTTTTAAATACGAACTGCCCGTTCATATGCGGATAGTATGATTCATCGTCGGGATTGTTTTCTGCTATGATGTCCGTTACCCAGCGTTTCCCCATCCCCGGTGCAATAAGCGCCAGCTCTTCGGCGTGTTCCCCCTGCGAATGCAGATGCGTGGAAAGGATGCCTTTATTAAGGTCTTCCGTACGGCTTAATACGGCGGCACCTGCCCCGTCGCCGAAAATTACCGATACCCCGCGTCCGCGCGTGGTCATGTCGAGTCCTTTTGAGTGCACTTCCGACCCTACCACAAGGATGTTTTTGTACATACCCGTTTTAATAAACTGGTCGGCCACGGAAAGCGCGTAGATGAATCCCGAACACTGGTTGCGTACGTCTAACGCCCCAACGGTCTTAATACCTAGGTCTTTCTGCAAGGTTACACCCGGTCCCGGAAAATAATAATCAGGGCTTAAGGTGGCAAATACGATAAAGTCGATATCGTCTTTGTCTATACCCGAACGTTCAATGGCAATTTTAGCGGCTTTTAAGGCCATGCCCGAAGTCGTATCTTCTTCCAGCTGCACATGGCGGCGCTCCTTTATGCCCGTTCTTTCCTGGATCCACTCATCGTTGGTATCCATAAGTCTGGACAAATCGTCGTTGGTTACGACATGTTCCGGTACATAAAAACCTAAACCCGTTATTTTAGAATGGTACATACGCACTTAATTTTAAAATGTGCCCAAATTTACTCATTATTTTACTTTAATTGCACAAACGGCCTTACGCAATTTTAACATTTTTGACTGCTTCCCGGTTTAAGTCTTTACCACCGTAGGTTCTCCAAAATTCAAACGGCACATTTTTCCATGAAAAAAGGCGACCTTATGTACAGCACCGGGATTTGGATGTAAAGTTTGAGTTATACCCTAGGATATACGGCCTAAATCGCTATTTTTGTAAAAACCACTTTAAGTATGAAACATTTCAGAATTTCACTTTTAGCCCTAATCCTAGCAGGTCTGCCTATGATTGCCCAAGAAAATATTTCTTACCAGAAACCTTCAAAAGAAATTTTACAGCTAGCCGATTACGAGCGCGCTCCTTCCGTTTCCATGAACTCTTCAAAAGAATGGATGGTGCTTTCGTACCGCAATACCTATAAAACGCTTGAAGAGCTCAATCAGGACGAACTCCGTTTAGGAGGATTGCGCATCAACCCCAACACGAACATTTCAAGCACGGCTTCGTTCATCAACAACCTCAAGGTTAAAAAGGTATCCGATAAAGCAGAAACAACTGTTAAGGGACTTCCGGCCAATGCGCAGATCAGCAACATGATCTGGTCTCCGGACGAAACCAAACTGGCCTTTACCAATACCACCGCAACGGGTAATGAATTGTGGGTTCTTGATCTGCAAACGGCCACCGCTACAAGATTGACCGATGCGGTACTCAATGCCAACCTCGGCAACCCGATTACATGGTTAAAAAGTGGCAGAGAACTGCTTATAAAAGTAATCCCGGCACAGCGCAAGGCACTTATCAATGCCGAAAAAGCCATTCCGGCAGGTCCTATCGTTTCGGAATCGCAACAGGGTGTCGTATCACAGAATAGAACATACCAGGATCTTTTAAAGAATAAAACCGATGAAGCCAATTTCGAGACCATTGTAACATCGGAACTGTATACCATTGACCTCAACGGAAACAAAAAACTGTTCAAAGGGGCCGGGCTTTATGCTGGTGAATCCTATTCACCCGATGGCAACTACATCCTTATCACCACCATACAGAAGCCGTTTTCGTACCTGGTACCTTTAAACCGTTTCCCTATGAAGACCATCGTATACGATGCACAGGGCAACGAGGTAAAGCTTGTAAACGACGTTCCTTTAAACGAGGTAATGCCTAAAGGCTTCATGGCCGTACGCGACGGAAAGCGCAGCATGAGCTGGAGAAACGACCAGCCGGCCTCTTTATTTTATGTAGAGGCATTGGATGGCGGCGACCCTGCAAAAACGGTGGAATTCCGTGATGCGCTTTATACCTGGGCAGCCCCGTTTACGGCACAGCCCGAACTTTTAACCAAAACACCTCAGCGTTTCGGCGGTATTTCATGGGGTGATGCCGAAACGGCCATCGTATACGACCAGTGGTACGATACGCGCAACATTAAAACCTACCTTTTTAATCCAACAGCGAAATCGGAATTAAAAGTAATATGGGACCGCAACTACCAGGACATCTACAGTGATCCGGGCGATTTACAAACGAAGAAGAACGCTTTGGGCAAATACACCCTTCAGAAAGAGGGCGACAAGCTGTTCCTTATAGGCGAAGGGCACACCAAAGAAGGACAGTTTCCGTTTATTGACGAGCTCGATCTTAAAACGCTTAAAACAAAACGCCTGTACCAATCGAACTTTACCGACAAAATCGAATCCATTTCCGAGATCATCGACATTAAAAAAGGCGAAGTACTCGTAAACATACAGTCTAAAACCGATTATCCGAACTATTATTTCCGCAACATCAAATCCAAAAAAGGATTAAAGCAGATCACGTTCAACCAGAATCCGTTTGAAAGCATTAAGAACGTGCATAAGGAAGTCATCAAATACAAACGTAAGGATGGTGTGGAACTTTCGGGTACCTTATACCTGCCGGCGGGTTACGACCGTAAGAACAAGACCGAAAAGCTTCCGTTGCTTATCTGGGCCTACCCTGCCGAATACAAAGATAAGAACAGTGCCGGGCAGTCTTCTGCCAACCCCAACGAATTCACGTTTCCATACTATGGTTCGTTCGTATACTGGGCGGCTAAAGGCTATGCGGTATTAGACGATGCGGCCTTCCCTATTATTGGAGAAGGCGACCAGGAACCCAACGATACGTTTATTGAACAGCTGGGTCTTAATGCCGAAGCTGCCATTGACGCGGTAGATAAACTGGGCTATATAGACCGTACCCGCGTAGGAGTCGGTGGCCACTCTTACGGAGCCTTTATGACGGCCAACCTGCTGGAACATACGAATTTGTTTGCGTGCGGTATTGCCCGTTCAGGTGCGTACAACAGAACGCTCACGCCTTTCGGTTTCCAGAGCGAACAGCGCAATTACTGGGAAGTTCCGAACGTATACAACACCATGTCGCCGTTTATGAATGCCGATAAAATGAAGACGCCTTTATTGCTCGTACACGGGGAAGCCGACAACAACCCCGGAACGTTTACATTGCAGACCGAGCGTTACTTCCAGGCTTTGAAAGGTTTGGGAGCCCCGGTACGTATGGTGATCCTTCCTAAGGAAAGCCACAGCTACGTTGCCAAAGAAAACATCTTACATTTGCTGTGGGAACAGGAACAGTTTCTTGACAAGTACCTTAAAAACAAATAACAAAAAAGCTCCCGGTTCGGGAGCTTTTTTTTATATACGTTATCCTTATTACTGTTTTTTCTGCCTGTGGAAACCGTATACATCGAGCCGGTCGTCCTTTTTACCTGATATAATGTTTGTGAGCAACTGTGCCGCAATCATGCTGAAGGTAATGCCGTTGCCGCCATAGCCCAATGCAAACAGCATATGGTCGTCCGGGGTGTAAGGGCCAATAAACGGCAGTCCGTCGGCCGTAGAGCTAAACGTACCGCACCAGGCCATTTCCGTCTTAAAATCAATATGCGGGTACAGCCGTTTGAATTTGCGTTCCAGAAAAAGGATCTTGTCGCGCAGCAGGTCGTCGCGCCTTACGGGGTCATCAAAATCCTCGTCCCCCCCGCCTACAATCATGCGGTTGTCCTTCGTGGTACGCATGTACAGGTACGGGTCGTCGGTATTCCAGATAAGGCTTCGGTGCGGCCATACCCCTCCTGCGTGTACGGGCTGTGAAATTATGGCGTAGGTAGACAACAGGTTCATAACCTCCCTGGGCAGAAACTGGCCCGATTCAAATCCTGCGGCTACAATCACGTATTTACAACGCACCTTATATCCGCTCTCCGTATACAGCACATAGCCATCCTTTTGCCGCTGCGCCTCTTCAATGCGTGTATGCGTAAAAAGGTCCAGTTGCTTTTTATCGTAGTGGTACGACAGCAGCTCAACGGCTCCCTTGTAGGCATCCATCTGTGCCGACGTATGGTTCTTTAATGCAGCCTGCGCCTCTATTCCCTGGTATTTTTTTACATCTGCCTTATCCAGGTATTCCACGGGCAGCCCGTATTTCTTGCGTATTTCGTATTCCTTCTTTAAAAAGGCAACACCTTTTTTATTCGTTGTATAATAAACGGTAGGTACCCTTTGAAAATCGGCATCAATACCCTTTTTCTTAAAAACAGCTTCAATATCGCTTATTGATTGCAGGCAGTCCTTAAAAGCTGCTACCGCATGCTCCTCGCCTACGAGCTTTACAAGCCTGTGCAGCGGCGTATCGATCTCGTACTGCAACTGCGCCGTGCTGGCTGCACTGCTGCCCGTTGCAATGGTGCGTTTATCGAACACGGCACACGCTATGCCCGCCTCGCACAACTCATGTGCCACGAGGGCTCCCGTGATACCCGATCCTATAATGGCTACTTCCGTTTTATAATCCTTTTCAAGCGGGTTGAAAAAGTCGAACAGTGAATCCTTAAGGATCCAGTACGGCAAACCTGAATGTAAATCCATAACTTTTTTATGTTAAGATACAAATCTCGCTGCATTACATCAAAAAAAATCCCCGGAAAGTAAACCTTCCGGGGATCATATTCCATCTTTTCTTATTATTGAAGACCTGCAAGCGACTGCTCAATCGTGACAATCTTGGAAAGCGCATCGGCTTCCTTCTTGCGTTCGTTGGCAATAACCTGCTCCGGTGCTCCGGCCACAAACTTCTCGTTCGATAATTTGGACTGTACCGATTTCAGGAAGCCTTTAAGGTATTTGAGCTCGTCGTTAAGCTTCGCGATCTCTTCTTCTACGTTTACCGATCCTGTAACCGGGATAAAGTATTCGTTAGAACGCACGCGGTACGAAAGCGCCCCTGTTACCTGCTGGTCGGTGTATTCCAGTGAAGCCACGTTTCCGAGCTTAACGATGACCGCATCAAAAAACGTTGACGCCTTTTCGTTGTTCACCACCTTAAGGTCTATGGTTTCCTTAAACGATATGTTTTTGTCTTTACGTATGGTACGGATACCCGCTACCACTTCCGTTGCAAACTCAAACCCGTTTACAAGGGTTTCGTCGTATGCTTTGAGTTCCGGCCATTTGCTTACAATAAGGGCTTCTTCTGCAGAGCGCTCTGCTATGTGCTGCCAGATTTCTTCGGTAAGGAACGGCATAAACGGGTGCAGCAGCTTCAGGTTGGCTTCGAGCATTTCAATGGCTGCCTTATACGTTGCCGCATCAATCGGCTGCTGGTAGCCCGGCTTTATCATTTCCAGGAACCATGAACAGAAATCGTCCCATACCAGCTTGTAAATAGCCATTAAAGCATCGGAAATACGGTATTTTTCAAAATGATCCTCAATTTCAGCCAGCGTTTTCTGCAGTTTGGCTTCGTACCAGGCAATGGCCGCTTTGGCAGCAGCAGGCTGTTCGGCCGTTTCCGATACTTCCCATCCTTTTACAAGGCGGAACGCGTTCCATACCTTATTTGTAAATGCTTTCCCCTGGCTGCATAATTCCTCATCGAACAGAATATCGTTCCCCGCAGCAGCCGATAACAACAGGCCGCAGCGTACACCGTCTGCACCGAATTTTTCAATAAGGTCTAACGGGTCCGGTGAGTTCCCTAACGATTTCGACATCTTTCTGCGCTGGTTGTCGCGTACAATACCTGTCAGGTATACGTTTGTAAACGGTTTTTCACCTGCAAATTCGTATCCGGCCATGATCATACGGGCCACCCAGAAAAACAGGATATCCGGTCCGGTTACGAGGTCGTTCGTTGGGTAGTAATATTTGAATTCTTTATTATCGGGGTTTACCACGCCGTCAAAAACCGACATTGGCCATAACCATGCCGAAAACCACGTATCCAAAGCATCGGCATCCTGGCGCAGCTGTTCCGCCGTAAGGCTGCTGTTCCCTGTTTTGGCACGTGCCTGTTCTACCGCAAGTTCCAGGCTTTCAGCTACTACGAAGTCTTCTTTTCCTTCGCCGTAATAATAAGCCGGTATGCGGTGTCCCCACCACAGCTGGCGCGATATATTCCAGTCGCGGATGTTTTCCATCCAATGGCGGTACGTATTGTTAAAACGGTTGGGGTACAGCTTTATTTCTTCTGTTTCCAGCACCGCTTTTATAGCAGGTTTTACCAGTTCGTCCATCTTAAGGAACCACTGGTCGGACAATCTTGGTTCAATTACGGCTTTCGTACGTTCCGAAGTCCCCACATTGTTCAGGTGGTTTTCCACCTTTTCAAGGGCTCCGATTTCTTCCAGCTCTTTTGCAATTTCTTCACGTACCACAAAACGGTCTTTGCCTTTATAGTGCATACCCAGATCGTTCAGCGTGGCATCTTCGTTGAAAATGTCAATGATTTCCAGGTTGTGGCGCTCGCCCAATTCCTTATCGTTTACATCGTGTGCCGGCGTTACCTTAAGGCAGCCCGTTCCGAATTCCATGTCTACATACTCATCAAAAATAATCGGGATGACGCGGTTGGCAATCGGCACCACGGCCTTCTTACCCTGTAAATGCGTGTAGCGCTCATCGTTCGGATTGATGCATACGGCCGTATCACCCAGAATTGTTTCAGGGCGCGTGGTGGCAATGGTCAGGTACTCATCGGTACCGTCGATACGGTATCTTAAATGGTATAGCTTACCCTGGCGTTCTTCGTAGATCACCTCTTCATCGGACAAGGTGGTCTTGGCCTCCGGGTCCCAGTTTACCATGCGGTACCCACGGTAAATAAGGCCTTTGTTGTAAAGGTCTACAAACGACTTTATAACCGAAGCGTACATGTCCGGGTCCAGCGTAAACTTGGTACGCTCCCAATCGCATGATGCACCGAGCTTTTTAAGCTGCTCTAGTATGGTGCCGCCGTATTTGTGGGTCCACTCCCATGCGTGTTTCAGGAATTCCTCACGCGACAGGTCGGCTTTGTTGATGCCTTCGGCCTTTAACTTGGCCACCACCTTTGCTTCGGTGGCAATAGAGGCATGATCTGTTCCAGGCACCCAGCAGGCGTTGAACCCTTTTAAACGGGCACGACGGACCAGTACATCCTGTATCGTGTTGTTCAGCATATGCCCCATGTGCAACACTCCGGTTACATTGGGCGGCGGAATAACAATCGTGTAAGGCGTCCGGTGATCTGGTTCTGAATGAAAATAATTGTTCTTCATCCAATAGTCGTACCATTTGGTTTCAACTTGCTTCGCATCAAATTGCGCTGGAATAGTCATATATAGTGGTATTTAAATCAAAAAAATGTAACAAGTCACAAAAATACAATAATCTTCAAATCTTTTTAAAGAAATCCGCTATAATAAGTTTGGCATGTATTTTGAAATTTGTTTTACAGATAAATGCAAAAAAAATCTTAAATATTTGTATTTCATCAGAAACTCGTTAAATTTACATTATCTAAATTAATTAAAACAATGAAAAAAGTTTTGGGAATAGTAGCGATGACTTTAGTTGGAGCTGCTTCGTACGCACAAAAAATTGAATTCAAAGCTGCCAACAATACCATCGATTACGGTACTGTTGTAAAAGGAGTTGACAGCGGGGTTAGAACGTTTGAATTTACAAACACAGGAACCGAGCCATTGGTTATTACCAATGTAAGATCATCTTGCGGTTGTACAGTTCCTTCAAAACCAGAAGCTCCGATTATGCCGGGAAAAACTGGTAAAATCGAAGTTAAATACAACATGAACCCAGGTAAAATTGCTAAAACGGTAACAGTTGAATCAAATGCTACAAACGTAACAGGCGGTACTGTACAGTTGTTTATCAAAGGAGAAGTTGTTGAGAAAAAATAACAAAATTACCTTAGTGAAAAAACCACCTTACCGGTGGTTTTTTTTATGTACGGCCGCAATGACTTCGTTATAAAATTGCCTATTCTGCCGTTTTTTAGCGCATTTTTTTGACATTTGAAGATTGTGGCTCTGCGTATTATCAAATTACTAATTCTTAAAACAATACCCTTTTTAAATTGCGTAATTAAGGCGGTAATCACTATATTTGTGCAACTATTTTTACAGAATACGAACGATATTTATAAATCTTAACATAATGTCAAAATCTAAGATTATCTACACATTGACAGATGAGGCGCCCATGCTGGCAACTTATTCTTTTTTACCAATTGTCAAAGCTTTTACTGCCCCTGCAGGAATTGAAATGGAAACGCGTGATATTTCACTGGCGGGAAGGATCTTGGCAAACTTTCCAGAATTTTTAAAAGACGATCAAAAAATAGGTGATGCTTTGGCAGAGCTTGGAGAACTTGCTAATACTCCGGAAGCCAACATCATCAAACTACCGAATATTTCGGCTTCTATACCGCAGCTTACTGCCGCTATTGCAGAATTACAGGCACACGGTTACGCCGTTCCCAACTACCCTGCCGACCCGGCAAACGATGCAGAGAAAGCCATTAAGGCTGCTTATGCCAAAGTACTCGGTTCTGCTGTAAACCCTGTATTGCGCGAAGGAAACTCGGACCGCCGTGCACCAAAGGCCGTTAAAAACTACGCCAAAGCCAACCCGCATTCTATGGGTGCATGGAGCGCCGATTCTAAAACAAAGGTGGCTTCTATGTCGCACGGTGATTTCTATGCAACCGAAAAATCGGTAACGGTAGAAGACGCTTCTCAGTTTAAAATTGAATTTGTAGCAAAAGACGGTTCTGTAAAAGAATTAAAAGGTCTTTCTGCATTAAAGGCTGGTGAAATCATCGATTCATCGGTTATGAGCCTTTCAGCACTTAAAGGTTTTGTTGCCGATGTGGTAGCAGAGGCCAAAGCAGCGGGTGTTTTATTATCTGCTCACTTAAAAGCTACGATGATGAAGGTATCGGACCCGATCATCTTCGGAGCCATCGTAGAGGTATACTTTAAAGACGTGTTTGCTAAATTTGCAGACCTGTTCCAACAATTAAACATCAACCCGAACAACGGTTTGGGCGAACTATACACTAAAATTGCCGGAAACGCACACGAAGCCGACGTAAAAGCAGCCATTGACGCCGCTATTGCCAACGGACCTGCACTGGCTATGGTAAATTCCGATAAGGGAATCACCAACCTGCACGTACCTTCAGACGTGATTGTGGATGCTTCTATGCCGGCCATGATCCGTACTTCTGGTCAGATGTGGAACAAGGAAGGAAAACAACAGGATACTATTGCCCTTATTCCGGACCGTTGCTACGCAGGGGTTTACACAGCCGTGATCGACGACTGTAAAGCCAACGGCGCTTTAGACCCTAAAACCATGGGATCTGTTCCAAACGTGGGGCTTATGGCACAGAAAGCCGAAGAATACGGTTCACATGATAAAACGTTCCAGGCCGATGCCGAAGGAACCATCCGCGTAACCGATGCGGAAGGAAACATCTTTATGACGCAGGACGTAGCGGCGGGAGACATCTTCCGTATGTGCCAGACCAAAGATGCTCCTATACAGGACTGGGTGAAGCTTGCCGTAAACCGTGCGCGTTTATCTGAAACGCCTGCTGTTTTCTGGTTGGATGAAAACCGTGCCCACGACCGCGAAATCATTGCCAAAGTACACAAATACCTGGCTGATTTTGATACAACGGGACTGGATATCCGTATTCTGGCTCCGGTTGATGCATGTAAATTCTCATTAGACCGCATCCGCAAAGGAGAAGATACCATTTCGGTTACCGGAAACGTATTGCGTGACTACCTTACCGATTTGTTTCCTATCCTCGAAGTAGGTACTTCTGCCAAAATGCTTTCTATTGTTCCGTTGATGAACGGCGGTGGATTGTTTGAAACGGGTGCAGGTGGTTCTGCTCCTAAACATATTGAGCAGTTTATTGAGGAAGGATACCTTCGTTGGGATTCATTGGGTGAGTTCCTTGCTTTGGGTGCTTCGTTAGAGCATTTGTCGCAAACACAGAACAACCCGAAAGCCATGATCCTTGCTGAAGCGTTGGATGCGGCTACGGAAAAATTCCTTGCTACCGACAAATCACCGGGAAGAAAACTCGGAACCATTGACAACCGCGGTTCACACTTTTACCTGGGTATGTACTGGGCTGAAGCTTTGGCTGCACAGTCTAAAGATGCCGACCTTGCGGCGCTGTTTGCTCCTATTGCCAAAGAATTAACGGAGAACGAAGCCAAAATCAACGAAGAGCTCATCGGGGCACAGGGGAAACCACAGGATATCAAAGGATACTACCAGCCGGATAACGTTGCGACTTCAGCCGCTATGCGTCCGTCTGCAACTTTGAACAACATTGTTGCCAAACTGGGATAATTCCCGAATACCATACAACCAAAACCGCCGCTCTATGAGCGGCGGTTTTATTTTACCCCTGCTTTAAACAGGGCCATCGTTGTGTTGGGTGGTTGCCTGCCCTTTGTAGTTTATGCTTTTTTTATACGGGCGCTGCTGCACCTTTTTAAGCTGCTGTACGTACCGTTCGGGTATTCCCCTGTACGCCATTTGTAGAAAAAGGTGCAGGCTCTGTGCCCTTTTTTCCAGGCTGTCATCGCCTTTATAGGTACTGCCTGCATAATGGTCGCGGTTGCCTTTTAAAACGCGTTGCAGGCGTTTGCATGCAACTGCCTGTTCTTCTTCTGCAAAAAAACTTTGGGAAAAACTTCCGTAGCGGAAGGCAAAGTCCAGCACCACATCGCTGTTTTCGGTAAACAGCACGTCGTACGAATGGAACAATACCTTTTGCAGCACCACTAAGGCATCCTTAAGCAGCTGTGCCATAATATGCAGTATAGCCGAAACCTCCACCTCTTCCTCGTTTAAAAGCGGCAACAGGTACTGTGCAAAAATGTTTTCATACAGGCGGGCTCGGTCTTCAAACATATACAGCATGCGCTGGGTATGCCCGGTTTTAAACCGTTCTGCATACGGCTTAAAGTGTTCATCCCAGCAAGAGGCTGTTTTGGTGTACAGCAACTGCTTTTTAGAACAGTTTGTGTACACGAACATCAGGGGCAGTGCGTCGCTGCAATGCGCAAAATGGTCGTGTTTTATAATGTTCATAAATACGTTGTAGCGTTCATCGGCATACCCAAACCACAGCTTGCCGCTTATGTATCCGGCATCGTCGTCGTTGTCCATCACCAGGGTTACCGACAATATTTGCAATAACGCATCGCGCGATGCAAACACCATCAAAACCATATCGTGCTTTATCATTTTATTGAGCCTTCTTTTAAGGCCACGAGCCATGCCCGGGCAGCGTGCCAGTTGTTTCTTCGTCTTCATTTTGGTTGTATTTTACTACCTACGCTGAGTTTACAGGGCATGGGCTGCCTGCAACAAATGGGTAGATATTCGTTAAACATGGTGGTACCTTTTACCGTTCCTCACCGGTATCGGGATGTTTATTTATGAAGCAGGACTGTGTTATGTGTAAAGGATTAAGTATGTCTCCGTTTAAGTGGCTTTAACCAAAATAAACGCGGTATGGTTCATTGTTTTGCAGTTGTATGCTGCATCTTATGATCTTAACTTCTATTTTAAGACCAACTCATCTTGTGTTTTTCCACAAATGAGCCTGGGTTTACTGCACAACAGTACGATGCTGATTTTAATAACGTAATCGTACTATTCAGCACCATTACAAACGGCATCCACAGCACAATAAAACAGTACGATTTGTTTTACCAAACATCCTCTCAAATTGTAAAAAGGGCAATTCATCTCCTGTTCTTTTAGCAAAAGAACCAAAGCTCTTTTTTGGGCTCTCTGCTTTAGCATCCTACTTATTTGTAATATTACAATGAATCATACTATTCAGCACCATTACAGACGGCATCCACAAACAGTGAGCGTCGGTACGTTGCAAACAGCGTCAAAATCAAAGGTTGTCTGAGAACGAAGTTCGAGTTCGTTTGATTTCGTTGTTAAAACGCCTAACCGACCACGAGCAGTGGCGTCCCCCGGTTTTGTTTCTTTTTCAAAAGAAAAAAGAAAGATTGCGCTTTTGCCCTTAATGATTCATTTAAATAAAACAGTATGATTTGTTTTATCTAACATCCTAATAAGTTTAAAGATCAATTCATCTCCTGTTCTTTTAGCAAAAGAGCCAAAGCTCTTTTTTGGGCTCTCTGCTTTAGCATCCTATTTATTTGTAATATTACAATGAATCATACTATTCAGCACCATTACAGACGGCATCCACAGCACAATAAAACAGTACGATTTGTTTTATCTAACATCTAATAAGTTTAAAGATCAATTCATTTCCTGTTCTTTTAGCAAAAGAACCAAAGCTTTTTTTTGGGCTCTCTGCTCCAAAACGGTTAAACATCGCCTTTAAACCTATTTTATCGAAAGGGCAAAGCACCCCGATAAAATGTACGGTTTATTCAGCGGTTTAACATTCGTTTTTCCACAAATGAGCCTGGGTTTACTGCAAAACAGTACGATGCTGATTTTAATAACGTAATTGTACTATTCAGCACCATTCCCAACGGCATCCACAGCACAATAAAACAGTACGATTTGTTTTACCAAACATCCTTATAAGTTGGAAAAAGAACAAACCATCTCCTGTTCTTTTAGCAAAAGAACCAACGCTTTTTTGGGCTCCCTG
>Ga0308158_10000514_pt1 | contig 60490 bp, 95 predicted proteins | sample PhyBR2_FD_201038 | JGI IMG/M metagenome (GOLD analysis project Ga0308158, IMG submission 201038) | Phyllosphere microbial communities from UC Gill Tract Community Farm, Albany, California, United States - DLSLB.R2 | ecosystem: Host-associated > Plants > Phyllosphere > Unclassified | place: USA... | reverse complement strand
GTGGTCGGTTCAGCGACACTCGCCTGCGCTCAGTCCTCTTCCTTGCGCTTGCGCCAGCGGATGCCCGCCGAGATGAAGTCGTCGAGGTCTCCGTCGAACACGCTGGCCGGGTTGCCCGACTCATGGCCGGTGCGCAGGTCCTTGACCAGCTGCTGGCCGTAGAGGAAGTAGGAGCGCATCTGGTCGCCCCAGCTGGCGGTGATGTTGCCCGCGAGCTCCTTCTTCTTCGCCGCCTCCTCTTCCTTCTGCAGCAGCAGCAGGCGGGTCTGCAGCACTCGCATGGCTGCGGCGCGGTTCTGGATCTGCGACTTCTCGTTCTGCATCGAGACGACGATGCCGGTGGGGAGGTGCGTGATGCGCACAGCGGAGTCGGTGGTGTTCACCGACTGGCCGCCCGGGCCCGAGGAGCGGAAGACGTCGACGCGGATGTCGCCCTCGGGGATGTCGACCTCGGTGGCCTCCTCCATGAGCGGGATGACCTCGACCGCGGCGAACGAGGTCTGGCGCTTGTCGGCGGAGCCGAACGGGCTGATGCGTGCCAGGCGGTGCGTGCCGGCCTCGACCGACAGGGTGCCGAAGGCGTAGGGGGCGGTGACCTCGAAGGTCGTCGACTTGATGCCGGCGCCCTCGGCGTAGGAGGTGTCCATCACCTTGACGGGGTAGCCGTGCTGCTCGGCCCAACGCAGGTACATGCGCATGAGCATCTCGGCGAAGTCGGTGGCGTCGTCGCCGCCGGCGCCCGAGCGGATCGTGATGATCGCGTTGCGCTCGTCGTACTCGCCGTCCAGCAGGGTCTGCACCTCGAGCTGGTTGATCGTCTCGGTCAGCGAGGCGAGCTCCTTGCGGGCCTCCTCGGCGGAGTCCTCGTCCTGCATCTCGTTGGCGAGCTCGACCAGCACGTCGAGATCGTCGAGGCGGCGCTCGACGTCGGTGACGCGCTTGAGGTCGGCCTGCTTGTGGCTGAGGGCGCTGGTGACCTTCTGCGCCTTCTCGGGGTCGTCCCAGAGGTCGGGCGCGCCGGCCTCTTCACTGAGCCGCGCGATGTCGGCGTTGAGGGATTCGACGTCGACGACCTCACGGATGTCGCCGAAGGTGTGTCGCAGGGCCTGGATGTCGGCGGAGAGATCGAGTTCGAACATGGCACCCCAGCCTATCGCGCCGCGCGCATGATTCCGCGCCGCTCGGGCTAGCGTGAAGGGGTGAGTGACAGCGCAGGCAGCATCATCCGGCGGTTCGGACCCATGGTCTACATCCCCACGGTGCTGTTCGCGCTCGGCGAGGGGGCCGTGATCCCCCTGATTCCGGTGTTCGCCACCGAGCTGGGAGCCGACGTCCCGCTGGCGGCGCTCGTCGCCGCGATGCTCGTGGTCGGTCAGCTGTGCGGCAATCTTCCGGCCGGCTGGCTGGTGACGAAGATCGGCGAGCGGCTCACCATGGTCTACGCGGGTCTGGCCGCGATCCTCGCCGGCGTCGGGATGCTCTGGGCGCCGTCGCTCGGCTGGTTGACGGCCGCGGTGTTCCTGCTGGGCTTCTGCGCTGCGTCGTTCGGCCTGGCGCGGCATGCGTTCATGACGACGCGCGTGCCGATCCGGTTCCGCGCCCGGATGCTGTCGCTGCTGGGCGGATGCTTCCGATTCGGGGTGTTCGTGGGGCCGTTCGTGGCGGCGGGGCTGATCCAGCTGACGCGCACCGAGCACTCCACGGTGTGGTTCCTGCTGGGCTGCGTGGCCGTGCTCGTGGTGCTGGTGCTGTTCGGCCCCGATCCGGAGCGCACGATGCCGGCCCTACTGAAGCCCACGGGCGCCGCGATCGCGGAGGACACCGGCGAGGTCGTCACCGGATCCATCCCCGTGCGCGACCAGCGCGGCGTGTTCCGCACGATGTGGTTCTACCGTGGCGTGCTGTCGCGGCTGGGCATCTCCGCGGCCTGCCTGTCGGCGGTGCGCTCGGCGCGGCAGGTGGTCCTGCCGCTGTGGGGCGTCTCGCTCGGCCTGGATGCCACGACCATCGCCCTGGTCGTCGGTGTGTCCGGCGCGATCGACTTCGCCCTGTTCTACGCGAGCGGCCAGGTGATGGACCGGTTCGGGCGGATCTGGGCGGCGATGCCCGCGCTGCTGCTGATGGGGCTCGGGTTCACGGCGCTGTCGTTCACGCACGACCTGGACTCGGCGCTGCTCTGGTACGGCCTGCTGGCCGCCGTACTCGGCGTCGGGAACGGGCTCTCCAGCGGCATCCTGCTCACCTTCGGCGCGGATCTCGCTCCCGAGCGCGATCCCGCGACGTTCCTGGGGTCGTGGCGGACGCTGACGGATGCCGGCGGCGCCCTGGCACCGGTGCTCGTCTCGGCGATCACCGCCGCGGCGACGCTTTCGCTGGCGACCGGGCTGATGGGCGTGGTGGCGCTGGTCGGCGCGGCCGGTTTCCTGCGCTGGACGCCGAGGTATCTCTCGCGCCCGGAGCGCGACTAGACGTCTCAGCGCAGCGCGGTGCGGGTCGTGGCAGTGGCCTCGATCGGCACGCCGTCGGGCACGAACGGGGAGATCAGCGGCGGATGCCACACGGTGGCGACTGTGACCCTTGCGGAGACGCCGTCGGGCGTGCCGGCCGACACGAGCCGCGTCTCCGGCGAGACCGCGGTGATCACGGCATCCGCCTGCTCGCGCACCTTCGCGTCCGTGAGCTCGGCGCGCACGCTCCCCTCGCTCGCCTCGAGCGTGAAGCCGTCGGCGCCCGCGAGCGAGGCGGCGTCAGCGAGCGAGTCGAGCCGTTTCTGCGCGATGTAGAGGTCGGTGGCGCAGACGCACACGAAGATGACGGCGACGGCGAGCAGCATGTAGCCGAGGATCAGCGGCAGGATGCTGCCGTCCTCGTCGTCCGCGAGCGCGCGGAGCCGGGCGATCATCCGCTCCCCCACAGCCGGGAGACCTTCTGCGCGGACTCCGCCTGCACGGGAATCGCGGCGATCCGGTCCAGTCCGAACAGCGGCGGCATGAACGGGAGGCTCACCCGCGTGGTGACGGTGACGATCACGGTGCTGCCGGCTGCGGGGCACGTGGTCGTCGCGGGCCGGCACGTGATGCCGACCTCGACGGCATCCTCGTCCATGCCGTACTCGCGGATCACGCTCTGCAGCACGGCCTCTCCGCGAGCGCCGGCGGTGTCGGCGTCGGGTGCCTGCCCGATGACCCGGGCGGTGTGGCGGGCCGCGGCCTCCGCACCCAGCGTCTGCTCCTGGATCGCGCCGAGCATGAGGACCAGGTAGACCAGCGGCACCAGCAGCAGCACGCCCACCGTGATGAACTCCAGCGCCGCGGAGCCCGTCTCATCCGACAGGATCCCCGGCGCGGCGGAGCCGCGCCGTTCGCCGGCGCTGCTCTGCTCAGTCGTCGCCGAACGACTCCACGGGTGCACGCCCTTCCACCTCCATCCCGTAGGGCACGCCGATCAGGCCGAGCACCGGCAGGGATGCGCGCACGCGGATCACGACGCTCTCATGGCCCAGGCTGCTGTCCTGGCCGACCGACACGTCCCCCGCGTAGTCGGCGCCGACGGCACGGGTGATGACGGTGCGCGTGCGCTCGGCCCCTTCGCCCAGCGTGGTGTCCGCGAGTGCGGCGTAGTGCGCGCCCTCCACGGCTGCGTCGTGCACGACGTTGCGGACGTAGACGGCGAATGCGACCTGCAGCACCGAGAAGACCAGCGCGGTCAGCAGCGCGCCGACGAGCACGAACTCGACGGGGCTGGAGCCGCGCTCATCGGCGAGCGCTGCGGTGCGTCGCATGGCCGTGTCAGATGCCGGAGACGCGGGCGATCGCCTGCTGGAAGAGGTCGACCAGCGCCGGTCCCGCGACCGCCCAGATCACCACGACCAGGGCGGCGGTCATGAGTGTGACTAGATCGAGATGCCGCCGGGTTCGGATTAGGACCTAGTCACGAATGCGACTAGGTCCTAATCGCGGTCGTCGTGCCCAAAGATCTCGATGCGCCCCAACGGCCTGCCAGGGTAGACGACGATTCGCCCGATGATCGACCGCAGATACTCGCGACGCTCTTCGACCAAAAGGTCGTCCCAGCGTTCGAGAAGGATCGGAAGGACGCGTATAGGAGCGGCGACACGGACCTCTGCTGTACGGAGTTCCTGCGTCAGCGCGACCTCTTCTGCCGCGTACCGGTCGCGTAGCGTCTCGTAGGCGCTCTGCGGCATCCCCATCTCGAGGCGTTGCTCAGCAAGCATCACCTGCTTGTTGGCGAGCTTGGAGAGCCGGGCCTTGAGTTCGGCAGTCGGATCGATGTCTTCGCGTTGCGGCAGTCGAGCGATCGCATTTGTCACCACATCGCGGATCCGCTTCTCACGTTCCTTCAGCCAGTCCATCACGGCCTGCTCGATTAGCGCCTCCTGGATGTAGCCGCCGTCGTGGGTGCCCTTCTCTTTCCCGTTTCGGCAGCGGTACGCGCGGGCACGGTCGGAGCCGTGGGCGCCGCCGTGCATCTTCGACCCGCACACGCACCACACCATGCCGGAGAACTGATAGGCCGATCGCTCGCCGCGTCGATACACGCGACGCCTGCCCCGCGCTTCTTGGTAGGCCGCCCACTCCTCACTCGTGATGAGCGGTTCGTGAACGCCCTGCTTCGTATCTCCTTGGTACGTGATAATCCCCGCCGCGAATCCAGAGTCGAGGACACGCCGTAGGGTTCTGTCCGACCAGAGCCCGTCTCCCTTGTCGCCATACCCGCCGACAGGGCGTGTGGGCCCTTGGTTTAGCTCGCGCACGAGGTGATAGATGCTCTCCCCCGCGATGTATCTGCGATAGACCCCGGCGAGCACCGGACCGGTCACAGGATCCGGCACGAACGACTTAGCCTCGACGTCGTACGTGTAGCCGAATCGAGGCTTGCCGTTGATCGGCTTCCCCTCCCGAAACCGACGCGCGTGCGCATCCTTCCACGACTCTCCAATGAGGTCGGCCTGGTACGCATTCATCTCGCCGAGCATCCCACGAGCGAACTTACCCGCGGCGGTCTTGGTTTCGATCGGCTCCGAAGCGGACAGAACGACCCCGCCGGCGGCGTCAACTTTGTCGAGCGCGATGGCCCACTTCAAGCGGTTCCTGCCGGTGCGGGAGTACTTCCACACGACGATAACGTCGACTTCGCCGGACACGATGCGCTCCACAGACTGATCCAGTCTGGGCCACCACGCCGACTTCTTGCGAGATCCGGACTCGTCGATCCCTTCCACCCAGAACAGCATGTCGATGTTGTTGGAGTCAGCGAATGCCTGTATCGCGTGGCGTTGCACTTCCGGTGATGTCATGCCCTCGCGCTCCCGGGACACACGGATCATCCCGAGTCCTCGTCGGCGGGCTGGCTGGTTCTGCGTACGTGGTTGCTCGCGCATCACGCGACGTCGATTCTCGTCGCTCTATGCGTCCACTGGCCGGTACCCATCCGCGGTCGGACGTACGTCGCGTGGTCGGTGCGAAGAAGGGAGTCACGAAACACGGCGAGGAGCTCGTCGGAGACGTTGAGTTCGAATGCCATGGATGCGAGGTGTCCGTTGCGTAGGCGCTCAGCTTCTGCGTAGATGTGGGGCGAGATCAGCATGTGCGCCGCCCACACGTTCGCGGCGTGCTCTTGGCGCTTGCGGATGAGCCCGAACTCGGTCGGTCGGTGCCCCAGGACGTGATGCCCGATCTCGTGCATCAGCACGGATCGAAGAATCCGGCCTCGCATCCCTGGTCGCAGCTCGACGTGGTTGTCCTCCGGCGCGTAGCCGCTGCGGTGGATGCCTCGCGATTCGATCACGTCGAGCCCAAGGTCGGATGCGAGCTGCCAGGCGTCGATCATGGCTCGGGCCCGACGCTGACTGGGATGTGGGTGGTGTTGGGCTTCATCCTTGGGCCTCTCATCGTGGTGTGCCTGCGGGGGTCAGGCGTTGTCAAAGTCCGAATCGGCGACGTCGTAGGACTCATCGATGGTCTCGTTCGCCACCAGGTCGTAATCCTGTCGCCGACGTGCGACATTGCGGCTTGCGCGCTCATAGAGCTCGTCGAAGGTGCCTCCGCCGACCTCTGCTAGATGGCCGGCGATGTCCATCACCAGATCGAGCTTCACGCTCTGGCTGCGGTCCTTACCGCGCGCGGTGAGCGCTCGGTAGAGGGTCTTGTATGGCACACCGCTCGCCTCGGCCGCTGCTTCGAGGGTTCCGTACTTCCGGATCAGTGCTTCGCGCATCTCGTCGCGGATCGCGTCCGCCATGTCATTGCCCATGCGGGCGATTCTATTACCCACTTCCGGCAATCGTCTACCCAAAATTGGGAATCTTGTAGCAGACCGCCATGCCCAGTTGTGGGAATCGTCAGACTTTGTCGCCCAGGTTGTCAATTCCCAGTTTTGTGCATTAGCTTCCCTGTTATGGGAAACAGCACCGAAGTAGCCGCCAGGCTCGACCGGATTCGTCAGAGCCAAGAGCGCTCGGCGTTGTGGGTGGCGCGCGCAGCACGTGTCCCCTACAAGCGAGTGCTCAACGAGATTGTGCACCGCACGTCGCCGCTCAAGCTCGACACCGCGGTTGCAGTGTCGACCGTGCTCAGTGCCAACCTGCCGGAACTCATGGAGGCGGCATGAGCCTGCGGCTCGTGGTGACCTGCCCCCGTGAGCCGTCGGATGCCGCGTGGGAACGGTCCGGCGAGATCGCGGCGCGAATCCTCAAGTCGCTCGCCGAGCGCGACCTCCGTAAGCGAGTCGACCAGCAGCCGAAAGCGGCCTGATCGAAGAGAAACGGCTCCCGCTGGAACGGGAGCCGAATCAAGAGAAAGGAGGGCGTCAGATGCCCACCACCACTGAGGGTACCAGCCCCACAATGCTCGTCCTGGAAAAGGGCGCGGAGAACCTGGCCGGGAAGCGGCTACTGACCGACGACTTCGACGAGGCCGCCATGAGGGCGGACGAGATCGGCGGCCAGGTGTTCGCCCTGGAACCTGTCGAGCCCGCACCGTTCGCGCCCGTCGTTGCGATCCATCACGTCCTGAACCTGGACCCGCTCACCGGGCTTCCGCTCAACGGACCGGAGGCCGCGTGATGAGCCTCCTGATTGACCAGCCGACGGGGGTCGGCTCGCTGGCTGGGGATTCCAGCGCCTCCGGTCAGGGCACCGCTGGGGAGCGTGCCCTGACCGTCGAGGGGAACACCGCATGGCCGGACGCACTCCCCGAAGTCACCGATCTCCCCCACGCGTCGGACTGCGCCGAGTGCATCGAAGCCGGCGACAGCCTGATCGACATCGAATGCAACTCCTGCAGCTACATCGGGGATGCCCCGGCCGTCGACCGGTCGTACACGTACGTCTACGTCCACTGCCCGATGTGCGGCGCGGATCACTCCTTCGCCCGCGAGCACGACTGGGGCGACTGATGGCCCTCATCCGCTGGGTGCTGTTCGTGCTCTCCGCGGAGTGCGTCGGGCTGCTGATCATCACCCCGCGCGGCACCGCTACCGCGATCCTCGCGGCCCTGTTCTTCCTGTTCTTCACCCTCTACTGCTGGGCCCTCGGCGCCTTCGCCCGGCCCCCTCACACCGATTCTCGAAAGGCCAAGCCATGAACCAGACCTTCACCGTCACCGACTACAAGGGCGTTCGGAACATCGAGCTCTCCCCCACCGGTCGGCTCGTCGTCATCGCCGGTGGGAACGGCGCGGGCAAGTCCTCGTTCATCGACGCGATCACCGAGCTGTTCGACCCGAAGGGCACCAAGCTCACCCCGAAGCCGATCCGCGAAGGCGCCGCCGAGGCCCGCGCGGAGTACGTCGACCAGGATCTCAGCCTGCGGATCTCCCGCGTGTGGAAGAAGGATGGCACTGCGGGCACCCTGACTGTGGAGGCGCTGGACGGCGCGAAGTACTCCACCCCGTCGAAGATCGTCGCCGACCTGCTCGGCGGAGCGATCTTCGATCCGGTCGCGTTCCTGAACCTCGACGAGAAGAAGCAGCGCGACGCACTGCTCGAGAAAGTGGATCTGCCGTTCGATCTGGACGCTCTCGCCCGGGAGAAGGCCGCCGCGGAGGAGCGGCGCCTCATCGCGGGTCGCGAGGTGAAGCGCCTTGAGGGCGCACTGTCGGCGCTCCCCGAGCCGACCCCTGGCACCCCGGATGAGGAGGTGTCGGGGCAGGACATCCTCAGCGAGATCGAGACAGCCCAGGACATCGACCGCCGGCGCATCCAGACGCGAAGCCGGTACGACGAGGCCGCGAACCTCGTCGGCGACTACGACAGGCAGCTCGAAGACCTCAAGCGGAAGCGCGAGGAGGCCGCGGATCGACAGGAGACCGCGTGGCGCGAACTGCAGAAACTGCCCGACCCGATCGACATCGCACCGCTGCGCGAGCGCCTCGCGGCCGTCGACGACACGAACCGTGCCGTGCGCGCCGCCCGCCAGTACTTCGAGGTGTCGGGGGAACTGCAGGTCGCGGATGCGGACCATGCCGCCGCGCAGGCCGACCTCGACCGGATCGCCGCGCGGAAGGCTGAGGGCCTCGCCGCCGCGAAGTTCCCTGTCAATGGCCTCTCGGTCGATGACGACGGCGTGACCTTCCGAGGCATCCCGTTCTCACAGGTCAACTCGGCGATGCGCCGCCGCATCGCGTTCGCGATCGCCACCTCTGGTGACCCGAAGCTCAAGCTCGTCATCGTCAAGGACGGCGACCTGCTCGACGCTGACTCCCTGCAGGACATCGCCGAGGTCGCCGAGGAGCGCGGCTACACCGTGCTCGTGGAGCGCGACCGCGATGAGTCCCGCCGGATCGGGTTCACCGTCCGCGACGGCGCGCTCGATGAGGGCCTGCCCCCGACCGAGAGCATCGCGGCCGCCGCCGGCCTGAACGTCACCCCGATCGGAGGTGCGCGATGAGCACCCAGACCGAAATGACCGTGATCGAGTTCGCCGCGAAGCACTGCGCAGACTGCGGGCCCGGCGATGACATGCGCGCCAACATCCAGGACCACGTGAACATGCTCGCCGAGGCAGCCATCAGCACCGACCACGCGCTGTGGAAGGTTGTCATCGACACCGACGGCCGCGCCTCCCTCCTCTGGTCGACCATGCCGGAGGGGCTCTGGGAGTCGCTGCTTGAGGTCGCGGTCAAGCTGCAGGCGATCAAGCGGATGCTGGGGATGTCGTGAGCGCCCTCGCCGTGCTCGACCGCACCCTCGCGGACACCGCGGACCCGTCGTCGTGGGACCGTGCACACGGCCGCGTGATCGGCTCGTACCAGGCCGGGGCGTTCGCGAAGCCCGGCAGCGTGGAGACCTACATCCGCCAGATGCTCGCCCCGCGCGACTTCAAGGGCAACGAGGCCACCCGCTCAGGGAACCGGTGGGAACCGATGCTGCTCGCGTGGGCGGGCGCCGAGCCGAACTCGCTTCTCATCCACCACCCAGACGAGAAGCAGTTCGGAGCCACGGTCGACGGCACCCGCGGCGCGGAGATCTTCGAGACGAAGGCCAAACACAACAAGGTCGTCACCGGGCCGACGCCGCGTGAGATTCGCCAGATGGCGTGGCAGCTGTTCGTGCTTCCCGAGTACGAAGCCGCCAACTACACCTGGGGCGAGCTGGTGCGCGCATTCGGCCCCGAGGGCTGGGAGCTTCGCCGAGACCCGCAGACCATCCGCTTCCCTCGCGACCACCCGCAGATCGTGGCCGCCCTCAACCTCATCGTGCCGATCGCGCACGAAGTACTCGCCGGCGTGAACGCCGCCCGCCTCGAACGGAGTCCCTTCTGATGTCCACCGCTGTTGTCGCCTACGAGTCCGCGTCGCTGAACGACCGGATGAAGTACGCCCAGACTCTCGCCGCCGCCGGCGATCTCATCCCGAAGGGCCTCTGGTCCCCGGTGCAGCGCCCGGATGGTTCCATGGGTGCGCCCGCCCCGTCGCCCGGCAAGGTCCTCCTCGTCATGGAGACCGGCGCGATGCTCGGCCTGATGCCGGCCGCCGCGCTGCAGTCGATCGACGTCGTCGAGGGCCGCGCCACGCTCTCTGCCCGCCTCATGGGTGCCCTCATCCGCAAGGCGGGACACAAGCTCGAGGTGCTGAAGTCGGGATCCATCCCCACAGGCGACTACTCCGTGACCGTCACGGGCACGCGCGCCGACGACGGATCCGTGTTCACCGCGACATGGGACATCCACCGCGCGATCCGCGCCCAGCTCGTTCAGTCGTACAAGCAGAACTCGCAGGGCGTGTGGGAGGTTCGGGCGCGGAACAAGGACGGGTCCGTGGCGAAGCCGTGGGAGGCGTACTCCGAGCTGATGCCCGTGTGGCGTGCCATGTCCGAGGTCGGCCGTGAGGGATTCGCGGACGTGCTGTTCGGCCTGTACAGCACCGAGGAGATGACCGACGGTGGCATCCCGATCGCGGAACCGGATCCGGAGCCGACCGAGGACTGGATGGGGCTGATCTCCGCGGCCACCACGCGCGCCGAGCTCGACGAGATCAAGGACCGGATCGCGGCGAAGGATGAGGGCACCGACAAGCTGCGCACCGCGTGGCTGGCCCGCGCCGGCGTGCTCTCCCGCGAGGAGAACACCGAGGACGCCGACGTCGTCCCCGACGACGCCGAGACTCCCTCCGAGGGTGGAGAGGCGGCCCCCTCCGCTCCCCATCCTCCGCTCTCGGAGGGCCTGACCGAGGAGGAGTTCGAGGCCGCGGCGTCTGCCGAGTTCGACGCCCAGATGGGAGCTGGGGAGGTGCGCGATGTCTGACCGGATCGACTACCTCTACAACGCACAGGAGCGCGTCAAGGTCGCGCTGAAGGACCCTGATCAGGGCAACGCGCTGGTGACCGCGCAGATTGCCACCGCCGAAGCGCTGATCGCTCTCACCCAGCAGCAGCGCATCGCGAACCTCATCGCCATGGGGCAGTTCTCGAACGGGGACAGCCGACCTCCGCTGATGAACCTCGCCGTCGAAGCTACTGACGAGTACCGGATCCAGCCGGTCGCTGCGATTCGGGAAGCGCTGGGCCTGTCATGACCGAGCTCGCGAACATGCAGACCGGGGAGATCCTCGCCTACGAACCTGTCTCACCGATCGAGATCGAAATGATCATCCGTGAGCTCGGAGACCGGTTGGAGAACGCGGTCCCGGTGATCAAGCAGCTGTGGGCCGACCGGTACACCGCAGAGCGGAAGCTCATCGAGGAGCGCGCGAAGTCCGTCATCCGTTCGAACGCATCCACGGTCACAGAGAAGCGCGCCGAGGCCGACCTTGCCACCCTGCAGTACCGGCACGACTTCGACGGCGCGAAGGAAGTACTCCACGCCGCCGAGGAGCTACAGAAGGCGCTCACCGCGAAGCTCTACGGCTACCTGAACCTCAACAAGGTGCAGGCAGCTGCGTACCAGGTGGGCGGGTATGGGCGATGAAGACCGCCGTGGTCCGCCTGCCCTGGTGGCTCGACTTCGACCGTCCGTGGATGGTCATCAGCGCGGGCACGATCGGCTGGTTCGCCACGTGGGCCGAGGCCCAGCACCACGCGACACGGATCGCATAGACCACCCAGAGAAAGGACATCCAGGTGGATGAGAAGAAGAAGGACGAGAAGCCGCCGAGCTTCGCGGCGATGCTCGCGCAGGTCCGGCCCGGCACCGATATCGAGGCCGCCGAGACGCTCCGCAAGGTCGTCGCCGCGGTCAAGGAGACGGGCAAGACCGGCTCGCTCGTGATCCGCCTCGACGTGAAGGCCGCCGACGGCGGACTGGATGCGGTCGTCGTGACGGACAAGATCAGCCAGAAGATCCCCGAGAAGACCCGTGTCGGAGCGATGGCGTTCATCACTCCCTCGGGCGACCTGTCGCGTACGGATCCGTCCGCGATGCCGCTGTTCACCGATGAGGACATCCGCACCGCCGGCGGCGATGTCGACCTGAGGACCGGCGAGATCAAGGAGGCCCCTGGGGCATGACCACCATCGAGGAAACCAAGACCGAGGCAGCCGTCATCGCGCACGTCGCCGACCTGGCCGCCGAGGCTCAGCGCGTCAGCGTCGCTGTCGGCGAGGTCTACCTCGCCCGCGGTCACGAAGGCGAGCTGCGCGTGCTGGACACCGACGAGTACGCCGAGCACCCGCGGCGCGACACTGCTGCACGCAGCGTCACCGACGCGAAGTCCTTCGTGGACTACGTCAACCGGCACGCACACCGCGGCACTGAGATCTACGCCCACACGAACAGCTCCAAGGTCGTCGGCATCATCGATTCCCACGAGGGGGCCGGGCTCAACCCCGGCTGGCAGAAGCACCGCGTCAGTCTCGACTTGGAGCACTCCAAGCAGTGGCTTGCGTGGAAGAACGCCGACGGGAAGCTGATGGAGCAGGGCGAGTTCGCCGACTTCATCGATGACCAGTGGAACGACGTAATCGACCCGGAGCCGGCGCGGATGATCGACATCGCCCGCACCTTCCAGGCGCACACGAAGGTGAACTTCGAGTCCGCGATCCGGGAGACCTCGGGCGACGTGAAGCTCTCGTTCATCGAGGACACGACGGCGAAGGCAGGGCAGAAGGGAGATATCGAGATCCCCGCACGGATCCAGCTCGCTCTGCGGCCGTACGTCGGCGGGCCGATCTACTCGATCTGGGCGAACTTCCGGTACCGCCTCCGCGGCGGCGCGGTGTTCCTCGGCTTCAAGCTGGAGCGCCCCGAGCTCATCCTCGAGGCGGCGTTCGCCGACATCGTGGCCGAGATCCGCGACGGCAAGACCGACCGGCGGCCCGATCCCGTGTCGAAGGAGATGACGGAGACCCGGATCCACGACGGCATCGATCCCGCCGTGCCGATCTTCATGGGTCGCCCGTCCGCATGACCGGTCGCTGCACGTAGCAGGTGCAGCGCCCACAAGAACGGGGACCGGCCGAGTAGCAGTCGGCCGGTCCCCACCCACACATCGCATTCCGTAGCAGGAGACTCAGCGTGAGCGTACCCATCATCCCCGATCCCAAGCCCCGACGAAACCGCGCGAGCGCGCGCAAGGCGGGCACCGCATTCGAGCGCGGACAGGCCGACTACCTGGCCGTCGCGCTGAACGACGACCGCATCGACCGTCGCGTGAAGACCGGCGCCGCCGACAAGGGCGATATCGCCGGCGTCCGCACCCTCAACGGCGCCCGCGTCGTCATCGAGTGCAAGAACACCGCGACGATGAGTCTCCCTGCGTGGCTGCGCGAGGCCGAAACCGAGCGCGTCAACGACGGCGCGCGCATCGGCGTCGTCATGCACAAGCGTCGCGGCACCTCCGACCCGGCAGAGCAGTACGTCACCATGACGGCCGCCACGTTCGCCCTCCTCCTCAAGGGAGGGACGAAGTGACCGCTACAACGCCGACCTGGCGCCCGGTCGTTGGCTGGGAGGGACTCTACGAGGTCAGCGACCACGGCGACGTGCGCTCTCTTGATCGCGTGGACAGGTTCGGTCGTCACTATGCCGGCCGCATGCTCAGCCCGGACACGATCAAGGGAGGATATCTCCGCGTCGCGCTCGCACGGGAGGGACACGTTCAGCGTCGGCAGGTTCATCATCTCGTGCTGGAAGCTTTCGTCGGTCCGCGCCCACTGGGAATGGAGGGATGTCACGGCGACGGCTGCCCGACGAATAACCGCCTCAGCAATCTTCGGTGGGACACGCGACCGGAGAACGCCCTCGATACGGTTCGTCACCGCACCCACCGCAATACGCGGAAGACGCACTGCCCGCGAGGGCACGCGCTCACCGAGCCAAACCTCGTCGCTTCGCAGGCGGCGATCGGAAAGCGAAAGTGCCTGGCCTGCCACCGCGCCCGCGGGTTTGCTCAGCACCGCGGCATCGCCGTCACGCAGGAGCTCTCCGATTCGTACTTCGCGGAGATCGGAGCAGCAGCATGAGCGGCCCGATCCTTCAGCTTCGTACGGGCAATGACGGCCGCCCGTACGACGACTTCCTGCGCGAGAAGGTCGCGTTCGACCGCACGTTCGGGTTCGACGTGCGCGACGAGTGGCTGTCGCCGATCATGCGGCCCGGGCACCCGGACTTCAAGCCGCACCAGGCCGACATCGTGAAGTGGGCGGTCAAGGGCGGCCGGCGTGCGATCTTCGCCCGCTACGGTCTCGGGAAGTCCGTCATGCAGCTGGAAATCCTGCGGCTGATCGTGGAGCACGGACCCGCGCTCGGCGGCGACCGAAATGCCTTCGGCCGGGAGACCCGCCGGGGACTGATCGTCGCGCCGCTCGGCGTCCGCTTCGACATCATCGCCGACGGCCGCGACCTTCTCGACACGGAGGTGCGATTCGTCCGGTCGACGGCAGAGATGGACCCGACCTGGTCGGGCCTGTACGTCACCAACTACGAGTCGGTGCGTGACGGGAAGCTCGATCTGTCCCGGTTCGTCGCGACGTCGCTCGACGAGGCGGCTGTGCTGCGCTCGTTCGGCTCCGAGACGTACCAACGGTTCGTTCCGCTGTTCGCCGCGGTCCCGTACCGGTTCGTTGCCACCGCGACGCCGGCGCCGAACCGTCACAAGGAACTGATCCACTACGCCGGGTTCCTCGGCATCATGGACACCGGCCAGGCCCTGACGCGGTTCTTCAAGCGGGACTCGTCGAAGGCGGGGAACCTCAAGATCCACCCGCACAAGCGTCGCGAGTTCATGCTGTGGCTGAACACGTGGGCGTGCTTCATCCAGCGGCCCTCTGATCTCGGATACTCCGACGAGGGGTACGACCTTCCTCCGCTCGAGGTGCTCTGGGAGGAGGTCGAGGTCGGTCTCCTGTCTGATCAGGTCGAGAAGGACGGGCAGGGCGTGCTCGTGCGCGCCGGGACGAAGTCGGCTGTCGAGTCGGCTCGGGAGAAGCGGCACACGCTCGATGCTCGGATCGACCGTGCGATGGAGATCGTCGTCGCGCACGCCGTCGACCGTTCGACGTCGCAGATCATCCTGTGGTGCGACCTGAACGACGAGCAGGACGCGCTGGAACGTGCGCTCACCGCACGTGGCATGTCGTTCTCCTCGATCCGCGGCGCACAGTCCGATGAGGAAGTCGAAGAGCAGCTGCACACGTGGCTCAGCGGCCACACGTTCGCGCTGATCGGGAAGCCGATGATGCTCGGGCGTGGCCTGAACCTGCAGCGGTGCTCCACCGCGGTGTTCGTCGGCGTGACGCACAAGTACGAGCAGACCGTCCAGGCGATCCACCGCATCCACCGATTCGGGCAGACGAACGCCTGCAAGGTGCACCTGCTGTACGGCGAGACCGAGTCCGACGTGCGCGACAACCTGCTCACGAAGTGGCAGGAGGACGACGCCCTCACGGACACGATGAGCGACATCCTCCGTGAGTTCGGCCTGAACGCCACGGCCGTGTCGGCGGAGCTCGCCCGGGCCATGGGCGTGGAGCGGGAGACGTGGGGCGGCCAGGACTGGCAGATCGCCCTCAACGATTCGGTGATCGAGTGGCGGGACCACGTCGCCGCGGGGTCGATGGGCCTCATCGTCACGTCGATCCCGTTCGGTGGGAAGTACGAGTACTCGGCTAACTACGCCGACTTCGGGCACGTGGACGACAACGGCCAGTTCTGGTGGCAGATGGACTACCTCACGCCGTCGCTGTACCGCGCGCTCATGCCGGGCCGGATCCTCGCGATCCACGTGAAGGATTTCCCGCTGTACGGGTCGGTCACCGGGAAGGGCGTCTACTCGTTCGACACCATGCATGCCGAGGCGATCGCCCACTACACCGGGCACGGATTCGACTACTTCGGGATGATCACGGTCACCACCGACGTCGTGCGCGAGAACAACCAGACCTACCGGCTCTCGTACTCGGAGATGACGAAGGACCACTCGAAGATGGGCGTCGGCTCCCCGGAGTACGTGCTGCTGTTCCACAAGCCGCAGACGAACCGGTCCCGCGGGTACGCCGACCTTCCCGTGACGAAGGCGAAGGCCGACTACTCCGTCGGTCAGTGGCAGATCGACGCCGCCGCTGAGTGGCGCACGGGCGGCGATCGGCTGCTGACCAGCGACGAGCTCGCCGCTCTCGAGGTCGGTGTCCGCTCGAAGCTGTTCACCGCGCAGTCCGAGCGCACCGTGTACGACTACGACGCGCACGTCGCGCTCGCTGACCGCCTGGCCGCGCGCAACGCCCTCCCGGGCACGTTCGCCTCGCTCGTGCCTGGGTCGTGGCGTGACGACATCTGGACCGACGTGCTGCGCATCGACACGCTAAACAGCGAGCAGCGCAAGCGCGAAGTCGAGATGCACATCTGCCCGTTCCCGCTCGACATCCCCCGCCGGCTGATCCGCATGTACTCCAACCCCGGCGAGCTCGTCGGTGACCCGTTCAGCGGCCTCGGCTCCACCGTCCTCGAAGCGGTCCGTCAGGGCCGCCGCGGGTTCGGATCCGAACTCAACCCGGTGAGCACGGCCGACTCGGTCGTCTACCTCACCCGCCACGACAACGAGGCGAACGCGCCCACGCTGTTCGACCTCCTCGACATCGAAGGGAGCGCCGCCTGATGCGCACCACCACCGAGATCCTCGATCACGTCCGATCGGGTGGCTTCAACATGCTCACCGAGGAGGAGATCGCTCGACTCTCGCCATCCTGTCAGGATGCGTCGTTCGCTGGCCATCGGCGGGAGCCGCTGGCCGCGACGGCCTTCCAGACGGCCCTGACCCCGGGCGGCGCCGCGCTGCTCGTGGCGGCCCTGCAGGGCGGGGCGGTGCGCTCATGACGCCGTCCGCAGCGACGATCGATCAGTCCCACGACGCCGCCCTGTCTGCCGCGTTCGACGCCGCCCACCAGGTCGCCAAGGTCAAGGGCTACGTGCACCCCGTGGTGCCGTGGAACGGCCTCACGGTCACGGATCTGTTCTGCGGTGCCGGGGGTTCGTCCAGCGGTCTCGTTGAGGCCGGATACCGGGTCATCATCGCGGCGAACCACTGGGCTCTGGCGATCGAGTCGCACCAGGTGAACCACCCCGACACGGATCACTCGCAGGCGGATATCTCGCAGGTCGATCCGCGGTACTTCCCGACGACGGACATCCTGTGGGCGTCGCCGGAGTGCACGAACCACTCGATCGCGAAGGGTGTGAAGCGGCAGCGGGCGATGAACGAGGCCCTGTTCGAGTTGGACGGCACCCGGCCGCTGGTCGATGAGGCCGCGAACCGGTCCCGCGCGACGATGTGGGATGTGCCGCGGTTCGCGGAGCACCACATGTACCGGGCGATCATCATCGAGAACGTCGTGGATGCCGCGAAGTGGGTGCAGTTTCCGGCGTGGCTGATGGCGATGGAGCTGCTCGGCTACCGTCACGAGACGGTCTGGCTGAACTCGATGCACGCGCAGCAGGGCGGCCTTCCCGCGCCGCAGTCACGCGACCGCATGTACATCGTCTTCTGGCGACAGGATCAGGCGTCCAAGAAGAACCCGGCCCCGCGTCTCGGCCGGTGGACGCAGCCGCTCGCCCTGTGCCTGGAACACGGCGAGATCCGCGCGACGCGCGCGTTCAAGAAGAAGGAGCCGTGGGGCCGGTACCGGGCGCAGTACGTCTACCGGTGCCCCGAGTGCTGGCAGGTCGTGGAGCCGGGCTGGCTGGCCGCGGACTCGATCATCGACTGGTCGCTGCCCGCGCCGCGCATCGGTGACAGGGAGAAGCCGCTGGCGGAGAAGACGCGCGAGCGGATCCGCCGCGGGATCGAACGCTACTGGGCGCCGCTGGTCGTGAAGGCCGCCGGGAACACCTACGACGGCGTCAACACGGGGTCGAACTACCTGCGCGTGAGCGAGCTCGACACGCCCCTCCCAGTGCAGACGGGAACCGCTGAGCACGGCGTCGCCGTCCCGCCGGCGTTCCTCGCACAGTTCCGCGAGCGCGAGCGCACGCAGACCCTCGATCAGGCGCTGCCGACGGTCGTGGCCGACGGCGCGAACCACGCCCTGATCGTGAACAACCTGAGTGGCGCGGACGCGTCGCGGTCTCAGCCGATCAGTGCTGCGCTGCCGTCGCTCGTCGCTGGCGGCAACCACGCGTCGCTGCTCGTGCCCGTCGAGGGCCGCGAAGGGAAGTCCGCGGCGCCGACGTCGGGACCGATGCGCACGCAATCGACCCGGAACGAGACCGGCATCCTCTTGCCGTACTACAGCACCGGGAAGCCGCGGCCGTCGACCGAGCCGATGGGAGCGGTGACCACCGTGGACCGTGAGGGCCTCGTGATCCCGCTTCGGAATCACGGCGTCGCGAAGTCGACCGATCAGCCGATCGACACGGTCGCGGCGAACGGCAACCACCACGCCCTGATCATGCGCAACAACCTCGGCGGCGCGGAGATGTCCACGCCTGTGACCGAGCCGTTGCGCACGCTGACCACGGGCGGCCACCAGTCCCTGCTCGAGCCGATCATCCCGATCAGCCTCGACGTCGACGACGCCGGCTTCCGCATGCTCGAACCGCACGAGATCAAGGCAGGCATGGGCTTCGCCCGCGACTACCTCCTGCTCGGGACGAAGCGCGACAAGGTCAAGCAGGCGGGCAACGCGGTCACGCCGCCGTGCGCACGCGACCTCGGGCTCGCCGTCGCCGAGTTCCTGAACTGGTCCGAGGCGGTGGCTGCGTGATGATCCTCCGCTACGCGCCGGACACGCGCGCCCACGACGCCCCGAAGAGCCGGTGCGGGCGGGAGTGCTGCTGGACCCCGATGGGGCACTCCACCGTCCGTGACGGGCTTCCTACGCACCATCCCGGTGCGTGCCACTGCCATGACAAGGAGAAGAGCCGATGATCGGTCAGCGCCCGGAGAAGCAGCCGAAGCAGATCCCGGCCGCGAACCGGCGTGCCGTCGAGCGCCGCTCCGGTGGCATCTGCGAGTCGTGCGGCGCCCGCCCGGTCACGGACATCCACCACCGCCAGTACCTCTCGCGCAGCGGCACGCACGCCGTCCACAACCTGTTCGGGCTGTGCGGTGGTGGCGGCGGTCTCGCCGGCGGGAACCACACCGGATGCCACGGACGCGCTCACACCGACGGCGAGAAGGAGGGCCTGTCGATCGGCCGCGGATACCGCTCCGAGCTCATTCCGGTGCTGTACCGGGGTCGCTGGGCAGTTCTGGACGACGACGGCGGGATCGAGTTCATCACCGAGTCGACCGCGCACGTGCTGCTCAACGGGGGTGAGTGACGTGGCTACGGGACTCCCCTGGGTGCGGATGGACACCGATACGCACTCCAATCCGAAGGTTCTCGACTTCATCGAAGCGCACGGCCAGCGTGCCCTCGCGGCGATCGCTGTGTGGAAGTTCGCCATCGAGTACTCCGGCGGTCACGCGACTGACGGGGCGATCTCGCGGGCTGCGCTCAAGCAGATCCACGGCACGCCGTCGACAGCTCGACTCCTGGTCGAAGCGGGCTTCTTCGAGGTCACGGAGAAGGGCTGGCACGTCCGGGGCTACGAGAACCATCAACCGTCGCGAGAGATCACAGAAGAGATCCGGCAGAAGCTTTCGGACGCCGGCAAGAAGGGCGCTGCGAAGCGCTGGGGAACGGATGCCCCATGACTACCCCAATGGCCCAGGCTATGGCCTACCCCATCGAGCCACCTTATGGGGTGGCCGGATGCTACGGAACGGTACGGGACGGTACGGAACGTAAGAACCTACAAGACCCCATCGAGAATCTTTCTGTTCCTGATCGCTCGATCCCTGTGGATAACCGGTATCCGTCGCTCGATCCTGAGTGGGAAGCCGCGTTCCTGGGATGCGAGCAGGAGGGTCTCACGACGTCGGAGATCGCTGCCCGGTTCCGTGTCTCGACGCGGACGATCAGCCGGTGGCGCACTCACCTGAATCGAAACCGACTGCCCGCGCCGGTGCGACGACCCGACTCCGACCACGAGCTCGCGAAGCGCCTCCTCGATGACGGATGCTCGCTTGCCGAGGTCGGGCGGACTGTCGGCGTCGCCGCGAGCACGATCCACGCATGGTTCCCCGGCGTGCAGGGCTGGACTCGTGTCCAGTCCGGCGAGTACGCGGCCATGGTGCGACTCGGAGGGATGGCGGCATGAGCGAGCGCACCATCTGCCCGCCCGATCACGCCCACGGCAAGAACTCCACCTGCCGGGCCCAGCACCACTGCAAGTGCGAGGACTGCACCACGTTCGGCCGCGAATACGAGTTCTGGCGGCAGGGGCAGCTCAAGGCCGGTCGGCCGCTGCAAGTCCCCTCGACCGGCGCGATCCGGCGACTGAGGGCCCTGCAGCGCCTCGGGTGGTCGCTGTCTGCGATTGGGCATGCCGCGGGGCACACGGAGTCCTGGCCGCACAGCATCACGCGTCAGACCGTCATCAGCACGCGGACCGACAAGGAGGTTCGGGCTGTGTACGACGCACTGTCCATGCGGATCCCGGTCGGCACCACCCCGAACGAGATCGCTGCGATCACCAGGGCGCGCCGCTACGCCGAGCGCCAGGGATGGCCGCCCCCTCTCGCCTGGGATGACGACGCCATCGATCTCCCCGACAACGACGAAACGAACGAACGAAAGGCAGCAGCATGACCACCACGAAGACAGCCCTCGAGCTCACCCCGGGCGACACCGTCCAGACCGAGCAGGGGCCCAGCCGCGTCACCAGCATCACCCCGGACGGCGACAGCGTCGCGATCGACTTCAAGACCGTCGCGAAGCGGATCGGCTGGGGCGATTCGTTCCCCGCCGACCGCACGTTCGAGATCGTCGAGGAGGCGAACTGATGGCCGGCGAAACCGTGATCACCATCGTCGGCAACCTCACCGCGGATCCCGAGCTGCGGTACACGCAGAACGGTCTCCCCGTCTGCAACTTCACCATCGCCTCCACCCCGAAGACGCTCGACAAGACGACGAACCAGTGGAAGGACGGCGAGGCACTGTTCCTCCGCGCGAGCGTGTGGCGCGAGTTCGCCGAGCACGTCGCCGGGTCGCTCGCCAAGGGCATGCGCGTCATCGCTCAGGGCCGACTCCGCCAGCGCTCCTACCAGGACCGTGACGGCAACAACCGGACGGCGATCGAGCTCGAGGTCGATGAGATCGGCCCGTCGCTCCGTTACGCGACAGCGCAGGTCACCCGCGCGCAGGCCCCGCAGGGAGGCCAGGCGGGCCGACCGGCCGCTCCCGTGGCTGATGAGCCGTGGGCGACCCCCGGAAGCGGCCAGAGCGACGCATGGAGCACGACGGGAGCGTTCGGCGATGACACTCCGTTCTGACGACCGCCCGTCGTTCCCGTTCGCCGCCCGCTACAACGGCGCGTGCGCCGCCGAGTGCGGGCACCGCATCCACGAGGGCGACATGGTCCAGTACGTCGACGGGCAGCTGGTGCACGTCGGCTGCATCCCGGACGAGAAGCCAGAACCGGAGCCCCGCCCGATCTGCCCGTCCTGCTTCATGGAGATCGCGCTGAACGGAGCCTGCTCATGCTGACCTTCCCGCACGCCTGCGAGGCCCTCACCAGCCTCGGCATCGACCCCGACATGGTGATGGCCGCCGGCGCAACCGAGGACGGCTACATCTCGACCGTGCGACACCAAGACGGGACTGAACTGCCGTCAGAGTCCGACACCCCGAGGCTCTACCGCGTGCCGTGGCCATCACGCGACGCCTGGCTGAAGGTCCGGGAGGCGATCGCGCTCGACACCGTCGCGAACGGAGGCACACCAGATCGCCTCGCCGAAGGCATCGAGGCGGCGGCCGACTGGCTCGAAGCCCGGCGAGACCAGACCTGGAACGGTGGCGTGCGCCGACCGAGCAACTTCGGCCGGGCCGCCGCCGAACTGCGGATCTACGCCGCGGAGCTGAGGGAGATCGACCATGGCTGACGAACTTCCCGGCTTCGACCCACCTCCCCCGCCGAAAGACGCTCCGAAGGGCGAGCGGCTGCCCCAGCGGGAGCGCGACCAGCTCGCGATCGCCGCCGGCATCCATCCCGCAACGCGGATGCCGCTCGCCGGCAACGGCAAGATGTGCGGCGACTGCGCGGCCCTCCGCCTCAAGGGGCACCCCAGCGGGAAGCACTGGTGGAAGTGCGGCACCCCTGACCCCAGATCGAAGAACCACCGCGGCGACGGCCGCGACATGACCAAGCGGTGGCCCGCGTGCGCCGCATTCCAGCAGAAGGACGAGGTGCCCCATGGTGAATGACCGGCCCGTGGAACCCATCGACGTGGCGCAGGCGGTCGAGCGCTACGTCGACGCAGAGCACGCCGACGCGCTGAAGTACTCGAACCGCGAGGTACTCGACGAGTCCGGCGTCTACGACCTGCACTCACTCGCCGCCCGCATCTACCAGATCGGCTTCAACGACGGCCGCGCCGTCGAGGGCACGAAGCGGAACGGAGCCCGCACGCGTGCGCGAGAAGCCGAGCAGGAGGGGGACACGGCGTGATCTGCATCACCAACACCGACCTGCCCGGCATCCCCCGTTGCACGATCCCCGGCGCCCACAAGGTCACCTGCCAGGACCATGAGGGGTGGGCGGAGCACCCCGGCACCTGCAGGGGGTGCCTACCCCGCCTCGCTGAGGTCGGCCACCTGTGCAAGGGCTGCTACGAGCGGGTCGTGGCGGCCGTCGCGGCGTGGCCTGCGTTCCGGGAGAAGCTGGACGCCACCGAGGGCCGCGCGGTCGCATCGTTCGGCGGCGGCGGGTCGGCGCTCGGGTTCGCGAACCTCACGTTGGTGTTCCTCGCCGTCGACGAATGCGAACGACACCTCGCTTCGCGGTTCGGCACCGTCGACCACTGGGTGCAGACGGCGCCGTGCGCAGCCGACGCGATCCAGTTCTCGCACGCCGCGGAACGCGCCTGGAACGCCCTCCCCGTCGAACCGACCGAGGAGCGCGCCCCGGCACCGCACCGCTGCTACAACTGCGGGTTCCTCCCCACCTGGGGCAACGACACCCGCAAGGAGCGCGGCGCGGACGTCGTCACCTGCAGGAACTGCGGCACCGAACTCGCCCGCATCCGGCCCGACATCGAACGATGGGCCGGATCCGCGACCTGCGAGGACCAGCTGCACGCCGACTGCTCCAACCTCGCCTGCACCTGCCAGTGCCACGACCTCGGCGCCCGGTCACGTCCCGCCGGCGCGCAGGCGCTCTGGGACGCCGACCAGCACACCATCAGTCCGAGCACCTCGGGCCGCGCCGACTGGACCATCAGCGACGCACTCACCATCACACCCACCACGAAGGAGACACGAGCAGCATGACCATGACCGACGTCAACGACCTTCGCGAGCTGGCGGCGCGCGCACGCGAGAAGCAACAGCGGGTCGCGATCTCGCCGGATGCCGCCGAGCGCATCGCGGATGACCTCGAATCCCACCTGGCCACCGACACCAGCGACGGCCACCACACCTTCGAGGAGCTCTACGACTACCGGATGCTCTACAACGCCCACGCCGCCGCGGGGTGGCTGGCCGCCGGCATCCCCGTCGTGAAGTCCTGGCACCACTCCGACGGCGAGCTCTGCTTCGGCGGCGGCTGGTTCATCGTCACCGCGACCCTCCCCACCGGGCAGGTCTCGAACCACTACCGCTCCCAGCACTGGGATCTGTTCGCCGTCCCGGCCGTCGACCTACCACCCGAGTACGACGGCCACACGCCGGCGGAGGCCGCCGAACGTCTCCGGCACGCCGCCCGTGACCTCGAGCTCTGCTGCACCGAGCACGGGACACACGTCACGCCGCACAGGGGGTGCATCCTCCGATGAGCCTGCAGGGAGGAAGGAGAAGCTCATTGCCCTCAAGGTTCCGAGTACGTCACCCGCTCGACTCCCGCGAAGATCGGATTGGTCGACTCATGCCGCACCCAGCCGATCCCGTCCCAGAACCGACGCGAAACCGCGTCATCGTTCAGCGCTGTCAGACGCGGTGCTGGGTACAACCGGCGGATGGCCTGCAACGCCGCCCTGCCGATCCCCTGTCGCCGCGCAGACAGCGCGACCTCGAACGCCAGAATGTCGAGCTGGCCGTGCGGCATTGGGCCCAACACCTTGCTGTCCAGGGGCCCTTCATCCAGCGTGAACTTGCAACGAACCACCTCGACGCCGTCTCGGTGGGCGGAGATCCAGTAGTCCCTGTCATCGACCCGGGTCTCCTCATCCCACCACGGCGCAGGAAACTCCGCCGAGGGGGCGAACACCCGCCAGAAGCGGCCCTTGGGCCGCGGACGCCGCTCAACGAGTGTCAGGGAGTCAGCGTCCATATGCCGACGGTAGCGGAAGGGAAAGCCCTATGAAGGAGTGGATCACGGTCAAGGAGGCTGCGACCCTAGCCCGCAAGAGCCCCCGCACGATCTACGAGTGGATCGATGGCAACCGGCTCGCTGTTCGTCGCGACGACAAGAACCGGATGATCGTGCTGTCGAAGGCCGTCATGAGGATCGAACCGACGATCCGGCGGGGCCGGCCGCGCGGGAAGCCGACACGCCGCGACTGATTTCTAGAACAAAAATACGCAAAATCCGCAATTGGTGCACGATAGAACGTAGATGGTGGAGCACTCCGCCCAGAACGAAGCCCCGGCCCCTCGTCAGAGGAAGCCGGGGCTCCGACGTGGCAGATCAACGCCGCGACGGGTGGATCACCGCCGCAGCGATGCGGAGCAGATCATCACGCGTGAGCTTCCACGAGTCGCTGCTGAAGCGGCGCTCGCGTGCGTCCATGATGCGGCGATACTCGGCCAACATCCGCATGTAGACGTCGAGCATCTCCATGTGAGAGTTGCCATCGTCGCTGGCCGCGATCTGGGCCTGCAGTTCGGTCCAGTGCTGCCCGTCACGCCTTAGGAACTCCACGTAGCGCGCCATGTGGCCTTCGAGCGGATCATTGTGGTCGAATCCCCGGAACACCAACCTGCGGCGCGTCTCATCGTCGAGCGGTTCACCCTCGAGACGCTCAATGCTGAACGTGATAGCCCGGAACATCTGCAGAATGTCGATGACCCTACGGCTGTCCCGCTTCGAGAGTTCAGTCTCGAACCCTGCAACCTCCTGCCAGTATTCTCCCGTGAACCCTGACTCCAGGATCTCGGCACGACGGTTCTGGTAGCCAGGATCGCCGTCCTGATCGCTTCCACCCTCAGGCACAAGCCGCGCGTGAATACGGTGAAGCTCGGCGAGCACCTGCCGCTCGAACAGCCGCATGGTCTCGGGCGCACGCTGATCGCCGTGCGATACCTCCCCGCGCTCATCCGCCACAGGCACGACCGCTTCCCGCAGCAGATCGCGCACGTACTCGCTGAGGGACACGCCTGCGTCGTCCGCGAGATCCTTCAACCCCTCGTGGACATGGTCGTCCACCCTTACATTCAGAACGGCCATGGCCGCCCCCTCTCGTGTGTTTATGTATGACATGTGTTGTCATACGTCACACATAGTAGTACACTTTCAAGTATGAACACCAGCCTCACCGTCTTCCGCATCGAGGTCACCACCAAGGGCGAGACCGGCTACCTCACCGCCGATGTCCGCCTCTCCGACCTCCACACCCGCTGGGGCCTCACCTTCGACAAGCGCGAGACCGCCAACCACAGCACCCGCGAGCGCGCAGAGCGCTGGGCCCGCAAGGTCGCCGGCCTCTTCGACCGCGTCGAGGTCGTGGAGGAGGCGCTTTGATGCACCCGACCGTGGCGAAGAATCGCGCCCACCATGCAGACCTCACCTGGGTGAAGGTCGGCCGCTCCGAGTACATGCGCGGCGATGGCGTCGTCATCCGGAAGAACTCCCGGATCTCGGCGTGGTGGGAGCTCTTCCTGCCTTCCGGTGACCGTCCGCAGATGCCGCGCCTCACCGAGCCGGGCGAGTACTTCTCCGTGATCCCCGCAGCCGCGCACTCGCTGACCGATGCGAAGTACGTCGCCGAGCATGTGACCGTCGAGGCTCCGGTGTATGCGCCTCGTGGGAGGGTCTGATCGTGCCGACCATCATCAAGGGCCAGCCGACCTCCGCCGAGGTCCGCGAGCGCCTCGCCGCCGAGCAGCGGCCCGTGCTCGTCGCGTTCTCCGGCGGGAAGGATGCGATCGCCGCTGAGCTCGCGCTGCAGGATGCCGGGATCGACACCGTCCTCGCCTACCTGTACTACATCCCCGGCCGTCGACCGGGGCGCACTCTCGAGTTCATCGAGCAGGGCCTCGCCGACCTTGAGCAGGCGCTCGGGAAGCCGATCCACCGCTACCCGCACCCGTCGTTCTACCGATGGCTGAACAACTTCGTGTTCCAGCCTCCCGAGCGGTGCGAGGTCATCGAAGCGGCCCGGCTGCCGACCCCGGACTACGCGACCATGTGGACCTTCATCCGCCGAGACCTCAACCTCCCGGCCGACACCTGGGTAGCCGATGGGGTCCGAGCAGCTGACAGCATCGTCCGTCGCGCGTCCTTCACCCGCCACGGCGTCATGAAGCCGAAGGACCACAAGGTCTCCCCCGTCGCCGACTGGCTCAAGGGCGAAGTACTCGACAGGATCTCCGCCGCCAGCGTCAGCCTCCCCGTCGACTACGAGATGTTCGGCCGCTCGTTCGACGGCATCGACCACCGGTTCCTGCAGCCGATCAGCGAGCGGTTCCCCGACGACTTCCAGCGGATCCTCGACTGGTTTCCCCTCGCCGACCTCGAACTGTTCCGCGCCACCATGGAGACGACCCGATGACCCGCGACAGCTCCGGCCTCACCGGCCCCCGCAAGACACCAGGCGGGCGCCGGCCCACCTCCGGACTCTCCGGCCGCCGCAAGCACACACCCGAGCCCGACCCCCTCAAGGACGTCGCGTACACCGACAACCTCGCCGAGGACACCGCCGCCGAGTTCACCGCACTCGAGCAGGGCTACCGGAACCGCGCCAAGGCCGAGTCCGACCGGTTCAAGCGCGCCACCGACTCCGAGTTCTGGGTCGCCGTGTGCTTCACCACCCGCGAGGAGAAAGAGCGCTTCCTGCACGCAGCTGGCCTCACCGACCTCGGCGACAAGTACCTCGATGGGCAGGCCGTCGCAGACCGCCTCAACATCGACCTGTGACCCGGAGGGAGGTGACCTCCCATGCGCAACATCATGTCCCGCGTCCGTGCCGGCATCGCCCGCGCCACCCGCGGCATGCGCCGCAACCGCACCGCAGCATCCGCAACCGGCGGCCGCACCTCCGGCTCCTGACCCCAAGGGGAACACACCATGCGCAACCGCTCCATCGCCGCGTACATCAACGGCGGCATCAGCGCAGCCGAAGGCTTCGCGAACATCATGGGCGGCACCGGCTTCTCCCGACGCCGCACCACCGGAACCCGCCGCGCCGCGACCGCCCGATCCGGGCGCACCAGCGGCAGCTAAGAATTCCGCACTGCAACACCAGAGCCCCCGGGACCGGATACGCCATCCTCCCGGGGGCTCCGCCATCCGAAAGGACAGCACATGGCCATCGGAGACCGCGTCAGCTACCCCGCACCCATCGGCATCAGCGGCGGAACCACACAGCTCACCGGCATCGACATCGGCGGCGGGAAGATCGCCATCAGCCGAGGCCGACAGATCCCACGCCCCGCCGGCACCCGCACCACCGACCGCGCCGGAACACCCCGAGCACTCGCCACAGCCTCCAACCTGTGGGTGAACCCCACCGCCGTCCTCGACGGCCTAGGCGGACGCGCCGCATCCTCCCCCCGCGCATCCCGCACCAGCGGATCCTAATTCCGCACACGCCACGGCCAGGAGCCCCCGGCGAACCCCACTGACCCGCCAGGCGCGGGCAGATCGAAAGAGGCAACCCCATGGCGAATGAAACCGACCGGCGAGCGACCGCGGCCGAGAAGCGCAAGCAGGCGCTCGAACTCCGCCGCGCCGGATGGGGCTACCAGGAGATCGCCGACGAGGTCGGATGGGCGAACAAGGGCACCGCGTACACCCAAGTCCAGAAGGCCATCAAGGAGATCACCCGCGAGTCCGCGAAGGAACTTCTCGAGCTCGAACTCGAACGCCTCGACGACCTGTTCTCCGGCCTGTACGAGGCAGCCCGCAACGGCGACAACTTCTCCGTCGACCGGGCGCTGAAGATCATGGACCAGCGGGCACGCCTCCTTGGCCTGTACGACCAGAAGCCTGAGGATCCGACGGCGGAGGTCCGCGGTGCGCTGCTCGACTTCGCTGCTGGACTCAAGGGCCTGTTCGGCAGGAACGACACGTACGGGCAGGTGACCGATGACACCTCCGGCATCGCCGACGTTCCAGGCCACAGCGAGCCTGGGCCGTAATCAGGCCCGCTCGCTGAACGCGTGCCTGCAGCCGGGTGCGACGTTCAACCTGTGGGAAGGCAGCATCCGCGCGGGGAAGACCTACGTGAGCGTGCTGGCGTTCCTGATGGCGATCGCGTCGCTCGGTGATCAGGAGCTCGACGGGCAGATCCTCATCGTGGGGAAGAACCTCGGGTCGATCTACCGGAACTTCTTCCAGACGATTGAGACGTCGAAGGGCCTACGCGCGTTCCGGGGCGTGGTGAAGTACACGCAGAACGCGCCGACGGCGCACATCTTCGGCCGGCAGGTGCAGGTCGTCGGCATCAACGACTCTCGTGCTGAGGGCAAGATCCGAGGCATGACGGTGCTGCTCGTTTACGTCGACGAGGCGACCGTGATCGAGGAGACGGCGTTCAAGCAGGTGCTGAACCGCATGTCGCTGGACGACTCGAAGCTGTTCGCGACGACGAACCCCGACTCCCCCGCTCACTGGCTGAAGGTCGACTTCATCGACCGCCTGCGTGACCTCCCGGACTGGCGCCGCTTCCACTTCATGATGGACGACAACCCGTCGCTGTCTGAGGCGGTGAAGGCGCGTCTGCGGTCGCAGTACACGGGCCTCTGGTATCGCCGGCAGATCCTCGGCGAGTGGGTGTCCGCTGAGGGCGCGATCTACGGCATGTGGGATCCGTCCCGCCACATCCGCCCCTGGGCGAGCGTCCCGCAGATGCATCGCCTGCTCGGCGTCGGCATGGACTTCGGCACGAACAACCCCTCGACGGGGCTGCTGCTGGGCCTGTCGAAGGAGAAGCAGCAGAACGGCCGCTACGGGTCGCGCCTGTGGCTGATCGACGAGTGGCGGCACGACTCCCGCCGCGACGAGACAGCGATGCTGTCCCCGTCACAGCAGGCCGGCTTGTTCCGCGACTGGCTGAACCGCGAGCACCTCCCGTACGAGACGGCACTCCGCCCGGAGTTCATCATCGTCGACCCCGCCGCGATCCATTTCCAGAAGGAACTCAACCTCCTCGGCATCCCAACCGCCGGCGGCCTGAACAACGTCTCCTACGGCATCAGCACGGTCGCGTCGCTGCTGTCCGAGGATCAGCTGGTGGTCACCGACCGGTGCCCCGGCTGGAACGCGGAAGCGCCCGGCTACAGCTGGGACTCGAAAGCAGCCCTGAACGGCCAAGACTCCCCGGTGAAGGTCAACGACCACTCGCTCGACGGTGGGCGGTATGCGATCGCCACCACGGAGACGATGTGGCGGCCGCAGCTGAACTGGGGCCTCGCGGCCTAGCTCAGCTGGTACCCCTCATCGAGGTTCCCGTCGTCCTGGCACTGCTGCACGAACAGGTCGAGGTAGTCGACCGCGGTCGAGTACTTGGTCTGCGCGTCCGCGGTCGTGTCCCCGCCGTCCACGGCGTCCGCGAACGTGTCGCGAGCGTTGCCGAGCACGGTCTGCGTCCAGGCCGGCCCGTCATCGATCGCTGCATCCCACGTCGCGAGCATCTCGTCACGTGCGGCGAGCATGTCGGAGTCGGCACGGCCATCGCGCTGTGCGACCGCCGTGAAGTCATCCCACGACGAAGTCACGGACTCGCACCCGTCAGAGGTCGTTCGCGTAGCACTGCTGGCGCACCCAGACAGTGCGAGTACGGCCAGAATGGCGGCGGGAACGGAGAGACGACGCATGGCCACAGCGTAGCGCGGCCGCTGCCACCTCATCGCTCCTGCATGAAGGCGACCATGCTCTGCATGAGGTCATCGAACTCCTGGTTGAGCTCGTCGATCAGCTCGGCTGCGAGCGCTTCGATCTCATCAAGCGTCAGGATCCCGAAGAGCTTGGAATCTACGCTGAAACCGAGGTCGACACCGACGCTGAGACCTCCGTCAGGGAGCGCGCCGAGGCCGTGTTTGCTGCGGGAATTCTTCGGATTGGCGGCGACGAACGCGGCCTCTTCGTCGATCTCTCCACTGTCAAGGTGCATCAGCGCATTCCGCAGCTGGTTGAGCTGGGCGTTCTCGGTGCGCTTCTTTCGGCGGCGTGCCCGGTACAGCTTCGTCATCCAGACGTCGAGCGTCCACGCGCTGATGACGAGCAACACCTCGGACGTCCAGACCGCGCGCACGGCGCGGTTCACCTGATCCTCGGTGACCTCGTATCCGCTCTCCCAGATCTCGCCGCGCTCGTACGCGCGGTCGAGTGCGATGTAGGTCCTGCGCCGATCGCGGCAGTCCTTCAGCGACTGTCGCGTCTGCTCCGCCCAAGCGCGCGCCAGATACAGCGGCACATCCTCGCCGGCGAACGTCTGCAGTCTCTCTCCCACGGAGATCGACCCTATCTTCCCGGCGCGATGCCGGGCGGGCCCCGTGACGGGGCTTCTCAGGAAGGCGGAGCCATGGCCCGCGAACAGATCACCCACAACCACGTCGTGCAGAAGCCGCTTCCGCCCGCTGTCGAGTACCCTCCCGGGCATCCCGGCGAGCTGCTCGAAGCTGTCGCGCAGGTGGAGGTGCCGCGCCGGAACGTCCACGTCCAGTGGAACCGCACGGGCACTACGGACGCTGCGGGGCTCGAGACGGGCTGGTTGCAGCTCGGCATCGACATCACCATCGCCGAGATCCGCGACCTCCTGAAGCACGCCGAGGAGGAAGCTCAGGCCGCCAAGCTCGGCAACGCCGCATTCGGCGACTACGACACTGGGCAGCATCAGGTGCGCGTGTACTCGTCGGAGCTGTCTCGCCCCGAGATCAACAAGGCGATCAACGCGCTGCGGCGCGGACGCGACGTCGCCTACGGGAAGGACGCCTGATGCTCACGCCGACCTCGCGCGCCCGCATCTCGGCGGAGGGCGAGCGGATCCTCGCCGAGGCTCTCACGGTCTCCCCGCGCGAGGTCGGCACGCTCACAGCATCCGCGCCACGGCCGCCGTTCGTCGCCCGTCGCCGATCGCTCCGCTGCTGGCTCGGCTTCCACCAGTGGAAGTACTTCACGCTCGTGCTGTTCGGTGTGATCGACATGGGCGAGCGGCGCCGCAGCTGCGAGCGTTGCGGGAAGTGGGCGCGCGCATGACGCTCTACCTCCCCGCCGAGGGCGAGAAGGTCACAGCGCTACTCGGCGCCGAGCTCGGCATGGTCACCGGCGTGTACGGGATCGTGCAGTGGATCGACGATAGCGGCGAGCAGCGCATCGGTGTCCTGTCCGCTCCCGGGCAGACGCAGGTGACGACGCAAGGTCTTCTCGTCGTGGCGAATGCCGTCGCGGACACGGAACTGACCACCTTCGTCATGGATTCGCTCGGCAGCGCCGATGAGGATTGACGACGTCCACGTCTCCCCGGTCGGCGACCTCATCGAGCACGACGTCGACGGCGGCGACTGCCCGTGCGGCCCGACCACCAAGCCCGTCCCGCGTGACGATGGCTCGATGGGCTGGGTGATCCTCCACCATGCGCTCGACGGACGAGAGTTCGCCGAGCCCGACTACACCGGCCCCGCGATGCCGCGGGAGTCGTAGAGCGTCCAGGGGCCCTCCTCCCCGGTTGCGGGCACGCGTCGCCCAAGAAGACGAGAAGAGCGCACCGAGCGCGCGCCACCGAGACACCCGAAAGGTGCCGGCTGGTATCCGCGGTGAGCGGGCCGAGTCAGCCCGCGCGCTCCCACAACTCAACACGCCAGAGCCGGATCCCCCAGGTCCGTGGCTGGTATCCGCATCCGTAGCTCAGCGGTAGAGAGAGCCGTTCCCAACGGTTTGGTCGCGGGTTCGATCCCCGCCGGATGCTCACACCACATGCCCGGAGGGGCGTCAACGCGGTCCCGAGAATCCCGCGGAGGCTCCCACGAAGCACTTACCTCCGCCGAGGACAACCTGCGCCCCTCCCCACCTCGATCCCCGGAAGGGAGCCACCATGCCGCTGCCCGACGGGAACATCCCATGGCCGCCGAAGGAGTACGACGAGTACTTCCAGATGCTCAGCACCTTCGACGACTGGTACGTCGGCGACATCGCCGCTCTGACGGACAAGTACCAGTCGCAGCCGATCACCCACGCCGCCCAGTACAACGGCGGTCTCGTCGGATTCGGCGCCCGTGCCTGGCTCGGCAAGCCCCCGCGGCGCGGTGAGTCCCGCGCACGCCTCCACATCCCCCTCGCACCGGACATCGCAACGCTCTCCGCCGACTACCTCTTCTCCGAGGCTCCCCGCGTGGTCCTCCCCGGCGAGCGGTCGAAGGAAGGGAACACGCCCCGCGACAAGATGCAGGAGCGCGCCGAGAAGGTCATCAACACGCCGGCGTTCCACTCCCTGCTGCTCGAGTCGGGCGAAGTCGCATCGGCGCTCGGCGGCACCTACCTGCGCCTCGTCTGGGACAAGGAGTCGCTCAAGTCGGTGCAGGCGGAAGCGGTGCACGCCGACGCCGCGATTCCGACGTTCCGGTTCGGGACGCTCCGCGAAGTCACGTTCTGGTCGGAGCTCGCGGATGACGACGGCAAGGTGTGGCGTCACCTCGAACACCACTCGCCCGGCCGGATCGAGCATGGCCTGTACGCCGGCACCCGCTCCAAGCTCGGCCAGCGCGTCCCGGTCACCGAGCGCACGGAGACGGCGTGGCTTGCCCCGCTGCTCAACAACGAGGCGTCCGCGATTCAGACGGGCGTCGAGGGCCTGACCGCCGCGTACGTGCCGAACATGCGCCCGAACAAGCTGTTCCGGAAGAAGCCGCACCTGGCCTCGCTCGGAGTGTCGGACTTCACCGACATCGTGCAGCTGTTCGACGCGATCGATGAGGTGTGGTCGTCGTGGATGCGGGACATTCGCATCGCGAAGGCGCGCATCGTCGTCGCGAAGCAGTACCTCGAGGGCGGATCCTCGTTCGGGTCTGGCGCGAGCTTCGACTACGACCGTGAGGTGTACGAGGGCATGGCCACTCTCACCGCCGCCGATGGATCTCCGTTCGGCTTCCACGCGCACCAGTTCGAGATCCGGGTCGAGCAGCACGCCGCCACGGTGAAGGATCTCCGCGACCAGGCGATGCGCTCGGCGGGGTGGACCCCAGGGAGCGCCGGCGGCTCGGACGCGGGCCTGCGCACCGCGACGGAGATCAAGTCCGACGACCGCCTCTCGGAGCGCACCCGCGACAAGAAGATCAACTACTGGAAGACCCTCTCCCCGTTCTTCCTCACCTGGCTGCAGCTCGACGCCGAGGTCTACGGCGGCGAGAAGCCGACCGAGGAGCCCGAGTTCCGGTTCCCCGCCGAGGCACAGGCCGACCAGGAGTCGATGGCCCGCACCAACCAGCTGCTGTACGCCGCACAGTCCGCGTCGATCCAGACTCGCGTGCGCATGCAGCACCCGGAATGGGACGGCGAGACCGTCAACGACGAGGTGAAGCAGATCCGCGAGGAGTTCGGTATTGGCCAGGCCGCCGACCCCACGAAGGTGGGGACGATCGACGAGGCCACCGAGCCGACGCAGGAGGACATCGAGCGGATGCGGGAACGCATGGCGCGCGAGGCGGCTGGCGAGACCTCCCAGGAGTGACGCGGGAGGTCTCGTATGGCCGGCTTCTCCCCGGAGCACGACGACTACCAGTCGCTCGTGTACAGGATCTCCGCTCAGGTGGCGGGCACGTTCACGGATGCCGAGACCCGGCTTCTCGCCGCGATCGCCCGCCGCCTGATCCGAGACCTGCCGGAGTACCCGGATCTCGCTGAGCGGCTACGGATCGTGCGTGAGCTCGAAGGCGTCGCTGAGGCGCTGACGGCCAGCATCAATAGGGAGATGGCGGAGGACATCGTCATGCGCGCGGTGCGCGCGGGCGCGGCATCCGTCGTGCAGCTGCCGACCATGCCGATGCTGGCGGGCGTGTCCACCCAGCAGGCCCTCGCCGCCGCGCTGGTCGCCTACGACCTCGGCAACAAGTTCGCCGACATGCGCGCGCGGATGCTCCGCTACCCGCGGGACGCGATGGGCCAGTTCGTCGTCGGCGGTGACGTCTACCAGCAGGTCATCGCGAACCACGTCGGCCAGGTGCCGCTCGGCGCCCCGACCGACCTCGCACGGAAGGCCGCGCTGCAGGAGTTCCTAGAACGAGGCATCACCGGCTTCACGGACCTCGGCGGCCGGAACTGGCGCATCGGGACGTACACCGAGATGGCCACCCGCACGGCCGTGTCGCGCGCCTACGACGACGCGAAGGTGTTCAGCGCCGGGCAGGTCGGCATCGACCTGTTCTCCGTCCTTGGAGGCCGCGCCGCGTGCGACCACTGCGCCCCGTGGTTCGGGAAGATCATCGCGACGACCGGCCCGACCGGCCCGCGCATGGTGCCCCACGCGTTCGAGGACCGCATGGTCCTCGTCAACGTCGCGGGCACGTTCGACGACTGGCGGGCATCCGGCGCGAAGCACCCGAACTGCACTTGCCAGGCTGTCGAGTACCTGCCCGGGTTCTCCATCCCCGTCTCCGCGACGGGCTACGACCCTGCCGCGCACGCCGCCCGCGACCGACTCCGTGAGCTCGAGGTGAGCGAACGGGACGCGAAGCGGAAGTTGGAGATCGCGACGGCCGCCGGCGACACGGCGAAGGCGAACCGCCAGCAGCGGCGGATCCTCGCGATCCAGAAGACCACCCGTGAGCACGTCGCCGCGAGCGGCCAGCGCCGCCGCTACGAGCGCGCGCAGGTGCGATTCGCTGACGGCCGTCGACCGGATCCTGGTGCACCCGCCGCCGAGCGCGTCTTGCGCACCGTGTCGGCGGCGTCACGGGTCGCACCGCACGTGCCGGCGGGCCTCCCGCTGGAACCTCACGAGATCGCGACCGCGAACCGTCTCGCCGACGTCGGCCTCCGGGTCCGCTTCCGGGAGATCGACAACCGTCCCGGCGCGAAGAACATCGACGTGACGATCGACAGCCAGCTGTGGGAACTCAAGAGCCCCCGCGGCGCTGGGAAGAGCACCATCTCGAACCAGCTGCACCGCGCGAAGGAGCAGGGTGCGAACCGCATCGTCATCGACAACGCCCGCACACCGCTGCCGGACGCCGACGTGCTCGCCGAGCTCCGACGCCGCTTCGATCACGTCGAGTGGTGGCAGTCGATCATCCACATCGCCCGCGACGGGACCGTCACCCGACTCTCCCGCGATTGAGGGCACGAAGAAGGCGGCTCAGCTGTCCTAGTGAACTGCCTGCCGCCTTCACCATCCATTCTACCGCGTCCGCCCGGGCGTGGCCAGACCCCGCGTCATGTCGGCGCGGCACACCGAATCCGGCCAGGCGCCGGGAAGGAGAATCACCATGCCCGATGCACCCAACACCGAGCCCGCAGCCCCGGAGACTCCCGCTGCACCGGCCGCACCCGCCGCACCCGCGCCGGATGCCCCTGCAGCGCCATCAGATCCCGCCGGCGACACGCCCGCAGAGCCGACGGCGGCCGTCGAGAACGTCGACGAACTGCCCGAGTGGGCTCGCAAGTCGCTCACCAAGGCGAACAACGAGGCCGCCAAGTACCGCACGGCCGCGCAGGAAGCGAAGGAAGCCGCGGAGCGCGCCCAGACGGATCTCGTGCAGAACATCGGCAAGGCCCTCGGTCTCGTGAAGGACGACGAAGCCCCGACCGTGGAGAGCCTCACCGAGGCGCTGCGCGAGAAGGACACGACGCTCACCTCGTCCCAGGCCGCTCAGGCGGCTCTCCGCGCCGAGAACGCCGTGCTCCGCTACGCCCCGAAGCACAAGGGCGACGCTGACGCCCTCCTCGACTCCCGCGACTTCGAGAAGAAGCTCGCGGCCATCGACTCGACCGCCGACGACTACGCCTCCCAGGTGGAGGAACTCGTGAAGTCGGAGATCGACGCCAACGCCCGTTACCGGAAGGTCCAGGTGGCCACCTCCAACAGCAACGGGCTGAACACCCCCACCGGCGACCCCGCGCCGTCTGAGCCGGACACCTCCTTCGAGGGTCTGGCCAAGCGTCGCGCCGAGCGCCGCCAGAACCGCCTCTAGGCAGAAAGGGCCACCATGGTCAACACTTTCGTCACCCCGGATGTGATCGCCCGCCAGGCGCTCGTGTCCCTCCGTGAGCAGCTGGTCATGCAGCAGCTCGTCTACACCGACATCACGTCGGACTTCGCGTCGGCGCGTGTCGGCGACACGGTCAACGTGCGCAAGCCCGCCGTGTTCACCTCGAAGAAGTTCGACCGCGCGGCCGGCATCGAGATCCAGGACGCGACCGAGTCGAAGGTGCCGGTCAAGCTCGACCAGTTCGACACCGTCGACTTCGAGGTCACGTCCGAGGACTTCATGCTCGAGATCGACGACCTCGACGAGCGCCTCATCACCCCCGCGGCATTCGCGATCGCGACGGGCGTGGATCAGCAGATCCTCACGCTCCGCAACGACATCACCCAGGAGGTGGGTGTCGTCACCGCGGGCGACCCGTTCCGCGGCCGCGAGTACTCCGACCCGCGGGTCCTGATCGGCGCCGGTGGCGTGCTCAACGCCGCCAAGGTGCCGACCACCGAGCGCCGCGCGGTCATCGGCGTCGGCACCCACGCCTCGTGGCTCGACACCGACGACCTGCAGCACGCCGAGAAGTCCGGCAGCACCGAGGCGCTCCGCGAGGCGTACCTCGGCCGCCGCCTGTCGGGCTTCGACCCGTACTGGACGCAGAACATCGCCGGCCCCGCCGCGGTGCCTGCGGTCGGCGACCCCACGACCGAGGTCGGCGTCGCGTTCCACCGGACCGCGTTCGCGTTCGCGTCGGCACCGATGGCCGTGCCCCCGGGCGCGAACGGCGCTGTCGAGACGCGCGATGGCCTGTCCATCCGCGTCACCTGGGACTACTCGATGGACCGCAAGGCCACCGTGTTCTCCCTCGACATCCTGTACGGCGTGAAGACGCTCGACAAGAACCGCGCGGTCCTCATCAAGGGCGCCGACAAGGCGTGACCGATCAGGAGGGGCACCCCATCGCGGGGTGCCCCTCCGTCATCGAAGGAGAGCACCATGGCACCCGCCTACCAGAACATCAACTCCGGCCAGGTCGTCGTCAGCGACGAGCCCCGCCCGGACCTCGAAGCGCTCGCGCGCTGGGCCGAGGTTCCCGTCCCCGACGAGACCGTCCCGCCCGCCGGAACGCCGATGACCGAGGCCGAACTCGCCGAGGCCGCCGCGCGCGAAGCCGCGCCCGACAGCGACACCAACCCGCCCGCAGTCGACGAGATCGTGAGCGACGACCCGAACGGGCAGCCGGTGGAGCTCACCGGCGTCCCCGTCGGCGACGGTGAGATCGCCCCCGCCGGCGAGACCGTCGAAGCCGAGGCCGCAGCGCCCGCTGAGGTTCCCGTCCCCGACGAGACCTGGACGGACGAGCAGCTGGACGCGCTCGGCGCCGAGCGCGGCATCACCTGGCGCTCCAACGCCTCCAAGGCCACGAAGGTGGCCAAGCTCACCGCGCCTGCGGCTGAGTAGCCACCCGAGGGCGGCGTGCACTAGCGCGCCGCCCTCACCCCTCGAAGGAGGAACCGATGACCACCATCACCCTGCCCGAGCACCTCGCGACGTCGCACCTGCTCGCCGGCATCGAGTTCACCGACGGCACCGCGAACGTGGAGACCCTCGGCGCCCACACCCGCCACTACTTCGCCCTGATCGGCGCGACCATCACCGAGATTCCCGATGTCGTCGCGGAGAATCCGGAGGCGATCGCGGCTCTCGCTGTCGGCGGGAAGCTCCTGACCGACTGCACCAAGGCCGAGCTGCGAGACCTCGCCGCAATCGAGGGCATCGACCTTCCCGCGAAGGCGACGAAGCCGGAGATCCTGAGCGCCTTCCTCGCGGCATTCCAGGAGGAGGACTGACCGTGTGGTTCCCGTACGCCGAAGCCGCAGACGTGCCGGCATCCGTCGCTGAGGAGTTCGACGACGTCGCGTTCACGCTCCGCACTGCGTCGTACGCGATTCGTAGCTCGCTCAAGACCGCCCGGTTCGACACCGACGCTGACGGTCGCCCCACCGATTCCGATGTCGAGGCGTGCATCAAGGACGCAACCCTCGCGCTGATGGCGTTCTGGGCGGAGACAGGCGACTCCACCGGGGCGGGTGCACAGAACGGCGGCGGGTCGATCCTGAGCGTGTCCCTCCCTGGCGGGTCCGGCACGACCGACGCGCGCTCGAAGCAGGGTGCGCGCGACGCCCCGGCCGTCGAGGAGATCCTGCGTTCCTGCCCCGGCATCGACTGGGCGGTGAGCTACGGATGAGGCGGCTCCCGAAGCGGTATCTCCCGCACAAGGAGTTGGTCTCCTACCGTCCGAAGCTCGGTGAGGGGACGTACGGCCCGCGGTACGGCGCCGAGGTCGTCCCGAAGCGCGCCGCGATCGACGACAAGCGGAAGCTGATTCGCACTACCGACGGCCGCGAGTTCATGTCGCAGTCGCGCATCGCGGTCGGCCTCGAACATCTCATGCCTGTCGGCTCCCTCGTCACCATCTGGCGTGGCCGTGCGAATAAACGCGAGACCACAGCGCTGGTCGTCGCCGTCGCCGATTGGCCCGGGCTCCCCCAGTTCGTCGAGATCGCATTGGAGTGAGCCATGGCCGTGAACTGGCGCGGAGATGAGGCGATGCGCCGAATCCAGGTCGGCGGCGCACGTGGCCTCAACCGCGCCGCCCGCGCGCTGCTCGCCGAGTCACAGACGCGGGTGCCGTGGGACACGGGCGATCTCTCCCGCTCCGGCACCGTCCACGATGCCACGCCGGGGAACCTCGAGTCCGCTGTGTCCTACAGCGCGACGTCGCCCGACGGTTACAACTACGGCGTCGCCGTGCACGAGGGCCTGCACATGAACTTCCGAGCAGACCACAACCCGGGTGCTCAGGCGAAGTTCCTGGAACGGCCCGCGATCGAGCTCGAAGACAAGCTCATGGCCGTGATCGCCACGGAGATCAGGCGGGAGGTCGGATGAGCTACCACGCCGCCATCCTCGAGGGCCTCGCCCGTGTCCTCGCCGCCCGCGGTCTCGGCGTCTACCGCGAAGACGGCGAATTCACGGCCTCCGAGCGTGGGATCGTCATTCACGCGTTCCCGGAGACGCCGCCAGAGATCATCGGCCTGTTCCTCTACCAGCCCGATGGCACCGTGCTCTCCCCGACCGCCACACGCCGACTGTCGACCGCGCTCGTGCAGATCAAGTACCGGCTGCAGGGCCACCCGTTCGCCGGGATCGAGCTCTACGACCAGCTGCACGACCTCATCGACCGGAAGCCTCTCGAACTCGGCGGGGTGAGCGTGCGCGGCGAGTACAAGTCGTTCAGCCCTCTCGGCCAATCCCGCACCGGTCTCGAATTCACGTCGAACTGGATGCTGACCGGCCTCGCCGGTCTCCCCCTCGTCCCGCCAGCGGGATAGCCGCCAGGCGCGGCACCACCCACAAGAGCCTCCGCAACCGCGGGGGCTTTCGCCATTCCTGGAAAGGGAAACCCATGACCAATTACGCAGACGTGGTGCCCACCGAGGGCTCCGTCGCCCAGTCGTACGAGTACATCGTCGACGTCGCCACCGTCCCCGTGGACCCCGCGACGAAGGCGTACGTCAACGTGCCCGACATCAATCAGTTCAACCCGCAGTTCCCCGCGCAGCTGCAGGACATCACGACCTACGCGAACAAGGGCCAGCAGGCTCAGGCGAAGGTCGGCTCCGCCCCGACGGCGGCGTTCAACATCCTCAAGATCCGGGACAACACCGGCGAGTTCCAGCCCGAGTGGCTGATCCTCAAGAACGCCTCCGACAAGACCGGCAAGGAGAACCTCGTCTACCTGCGCTGGTACGACGCCCTGGGCGCCTCCGACGCGTACGAGGGCCTGTTCCTCGTCACCCGCGACGCGCGCCCCGAGAACGGCGCGCAGGGCCCCGGCTGGGACGCATTCACGTTCGCCGCCGCCGGCCAGATCGCCCCGATCTCCAACCCGGTCCTCGCACCCGCGGGCTGACCGACGAGGCGGGGTCGCCGCACCACGGCGACCCCGCCACCACTCACACCACCACCTGAAGGAGAACCCCATGACCATCCAGGCATACGAGCGCGGCCGGAAGCTCATCATCGACATCGGGACCGAAGGCGACGACGACTTCATCCGCATGACCGTGAAGCCGATCCCCGCGCAGCAGGGCGCCGCGCTGCAGGCGCTCAACGCGGGCATCGCGTTCGCGCAGTCGGAAGACCCCGAGCGCGACGCGACGAACATGGGCAAGCTCGCCGTCGGCGAGGAGAACTGGCCCGTCATAGACGAGCAGCTCCGCTGGAAGGAAGCGGAAGCGGCCGTCAACGCCGCGTTCTTCTGGAACGTGCAGGGCGGCGGCGTCGACCTCGTCAACGTCGTGCTGAACGAGGCTCTCGGTGGCTACCCAAAAGCACTCGCGACGCTGATGGAGCGCAACGGGCTCTCGACAGCTTTCGGACTGTTGACGACATTGCTCAATTCGGACGAGGACAGCGAGACCCCCGCACCGGACGCTACGAGCGATACGAGTACCCCGCCTGGTTCCAAGAACTGATTCAGGCCGCGAACCAGAAGCCCGACGCGTCCAAGCCCGGCGGGATCTCCGAGCGCACCGTATGGCGGGCAGTGTTCGCCGGCTGGGACCGGCTGATCCTCCCCGACCTCTCCCAGCAGTTCGGCATCGACGGGTACGACCTCGAAGCCCTCGACCGCCCCTGGCGGTGGCTGCGCGCACAGATCATCGCGCTTCTCGACATTCCCGACTCCCGACTCGCGAGGGCCCTGCAGAAGTGAGGTGACCGATGTCGTTCTCCGCTGCCGACCTCGTCGCAACGATCCAGCTCGGTGGCGTGGCCACCGCGAACCGCGACCTCGACCGCTTCCACGAGAAGCTGAACAACGCGGACGCCGTCGCCTCGAAGCTCGGCAAGAACGCGGAGGCCGTGTTCCGCGGCGCGGCGACCACGATTGGTGTCGCAACGGTCGCCGCGGCGGCGTACGTGTCCAGCCTGTTCAAGACGGGCGTCGCGTACAACCAGCTGCAGCAGACCAGCCGTGCCGCGCTGAAGACCCTCGTGGGCGGCACCGAGCAGGCCAACGCCCAGATGGACAAGCTGGACGCGTTCGCGAAGACCTCGCCGTTCTCCAAGGCCGTCTTCATCACCGCGCAGCAGCAGCTCATCGGCTTCGGCATGGAGGCGAAGAAGGTCATCCCGACCCTCGACGCCATGCAGGACGCCGTCGCTGCCACCGGCGGGTCCAGCCAGCAGCTCGGCGACCTCGTGTTCATCCTCGCCCAGATCCAAGCGGCCGGGAAGATCACGGGGCAGGATCTCCTGCAGTTCGGGCAGCGCGGTGTGAACGCCGCCGAGCTCATCGGCTCCCAGATGGGTTTGACGGGTGCTCAGATCAAGAAGGAGATCTCCGAGGGCACCCTCGATGCGGGCAAGGCGATCGACGCGCTCACCGCCGGCATGAAGCAGAAGTTCGGCGGTGCGGCGGCGAACGTCAAGGGGACGTTCTCCGGCACAGTCGACCGCATCCAGGCGGCGTCTCGCGACATCGGCGCCGCGCTCGCTGAGCCGTTCGTGTCGAAGAACGGCGGCGGGCTTGCCGTCACCTGGGGCAACCAGGTCGCCGACGTCATGCGCGCTGTCGAGGCGCACGTCGGCCCCGTCGTCTCGATCCTCACGCGCAAGGCCACCCCTGCGTTCAACGACTTCACGCTGCTGCTCGACAAGGCGCGCGTGCAGGTCAAGTCGTGGGATCCGTCCCGCCTCGAGCGCGGCTTCGAGTCGATGGCGAGCAACGCCCCCGGCCTCGCTGCTCTCGCCGGCGCCGTGCTCGGCGTCAACTCGCAGCTGCTCGCGTCCATCCCGATCGTCGGTCGATTCGTGCCGGCGTTCGGTCCCCTCCCGGGCGCGATCGCCGCCGCGGCGCTCGCCTCCCCGGAACTTCGCACGGAGCTCGGGGCGCTGCTGGGTGAGCTGCGGCCGTTGGTCCCGGTCACGGTGAGCCTCGCGACCACCATGTCGGGCATGCTGAACGCCGCGCTCCCGGTCGTCGCCTCCGGCATCCGCCTGGTGGCCTCCGTCGCGGGCCCGCTCGTCGACATGATCTCCGACATCCCGTCGCCGATGCTCGCCACTGCCGCCGCAGCGGTCGCTGTGTACGTGGCCATGCGGTCCGCGTCGCCCGCGCTGCAGGGGTTCGTGGACAACGTGCGCCGCATCGGCGAGCAGGCCGCTGTGCAGGCAGCTCTCGCGGGGATGGAGGGGAACACCGGCCGGTTCGCTGGCACTCTGGGTGTCGCTGGGAAGGCGGCCACGGGGCTGTCGAACAGTCTCAAGGCGGCGTTCATCTCGAACCCGGTCGGGCTGATCATCCTCGGTGTGTCCACGGCGGCCGCGATCCTCACCGCCGCTCTCGGCGACCAGGCGGAGAAGGCGAAGGAGACCAAGGAACGGATCCAGGGGTACCGGGATGTCCTCGACGAGACCACTGGTGCGCTGACTGGCCTCTCCCGGGCGCAGGTGGAGAAGAACCTCGAAGACACCAAGGCACGCCAGTACGCCAAGGAGCTGAAACTCGCCTACCGTGACGTCGTCGATGCCTCTCTAGGGAACGAGGACGCGTACAAGCGCGTCACCGCCGCCCAGACGAAGTACAACAACTCGTCGTACGAGGCATGGAAGCGGAACGAGACACACAGCGTTTCCACGGTCCGCCTGACCGAGGAAGTCGACAAGCAGAAGTCCGCCATCCAGGCAGCTGCTGACGAGAATCGGCGAGCGGCGCGTGAAGCTCGGGAGCTCGCGGCGTCGATGACGGAGGCGGATCGCTCCAACGGCCGCCTGAACGAGGCGCTGTCGATCGCCCGTGACGTGTCGAGGGATGCGACCGAGCGTCTGAGGGCGCTGAAGCAGGCTCTCGACGAGCTCAACGGCGGCACGAAGACGCAGGCTGAGCTGACCCGGGATCTCAACGAGCAAGCCCTGAACCTGACGGAAGCGTTCGCGCAGACCGACGAGAAGGGCAACAAGCTCGCAACGTCGCTGGTCAACGCATCAGGTCAGATCGACACCACCTCACGTGCGGGCATCAACCTGCACGACCAGGTGTCTCGGCTGAATGACGAGATGCTGAACGCCATCACCCTGGCCGACAAGGAGGCCAAGGCGCGTGGGGATTCTGGTCTGGCGATGGATGAGGCGTCGAAGAAGGCGCAGCCGTACATCGACAAGCTTCGCCAGATCGCGAAGGATGCGGGGCTGTCCGACGAGCAGGTGAACGGTCTAGTCCAGAACATGCTCGCCACTCCTTCTGTGGTCGCGTTTCTACTCACCGACAACGGCACGATCGATGTGCAGAAGCAGCAGCTACTCACCCTCGCACAGCAGGTGCTTGCCACGCCTGATGGTTCATTCGTGGTTGAGGATGGCGCGTCGATCGCGGGCATCGAGAAGCAACTCGCCTCGATGGGCTTCAAGATCGAGCACCTCCCCAATGGAAAAGTGCGGGTCACAGCCGAAGGTGTATCGAGCGTCGAACAGGCGCTGAACAACCTCGCGCGGACCCGTACCATGACGGTCCGCGTCACCACCTCCGGCTCGGTCAAGTACGGCAACAAGGAGATCACGCCGGGAATGGCGACCGGTGGTCCCGTTCACGGTCCTGGCACGGGCACGTCGGACACGGCTGGTCTGTTCCGTCTGTCGAACGGCGAGCACGTCGCCACCGCGCGCGAGGTGCAGGCCGCTGGCGGCCACGAGGGCATGTTCCGGATCCGTCAGGCGCTGCTCAACGGCGGCATCGCGGGTCTCGCGGCGCTGTTCCCGGGGCGGGCATCGGGTGGACCGATCTACCCCATTCGCAGCGTCGGAGAGTCGATGTTGCAGGTCGCACCGTCGGCATCGTCTGCCCCTGTTGGGCTTGGGGCCGCTGGCCTCGAAGCGCTCATCGCTGAGATCCGGTCGCTTCGCGCCGAGCTCGGTCGGCCGAACGTGAGCATCACGGAGAACTTCCCGGTGCACACGGATCCGGCGGCTGATCGGCTCAGGGAATCGGTGGTCAAGGAGGCCGGACTGTGACGTATGCGCTGAACGGAATCCCGTTCGACAACCCTGCGTATGGGTGGCTGTTCCGGTCGACGTCGAAGCCGCTCGCGGATCTGTCGAACGAGCTGTCGTCGGTGCCCCAGCAAGGCAGGCACGGTGTTCTCTCACCTGATCCTGGCGTGCTGGGTGCACCGACGATCATGCTCGTCGTCCAGACTCCCCGGGTGAACCGGCGTGCACTGCTGGCGCTGGCGAAGCGAGGCGGGGTGCTGACCAACCTGTACGACCCGGGCGATGTGGTGGTGGAATTCGCATCCGCCTCGTCGACCGGCTACGGGGATGCTGATGGGGTTGTCGACGTCGCGCTGACATTCCGTGTCCCTGAGGCTGCGGCGCGCGGCGCGGAGCAGACATCAGCGGCAGTCGCCCTCGGCACGGCATCCGTGCAGGTGACGGGGCTCCTCGCGGGGTTGACCCTCGAGGTGCAGGACGCGGTCATCCGCGTGAAGGGCGCCGTGACCGGTCTGCAGGTCACTGACTCCGCTGGCTCGTGGTTCACCTACGGCGGCGCCGTCGCCGGCACGGAGTGGCTGCGGTTCGAAGCCGGAACCGGGCGCGCCTTCAAGACCACCACGGACGTCTGGGCCGGTGGCACAGAGGTCTCCGGCGCGATCGACTTCGGCGGGCCGCGAGGCCTGTTCGAGATCAGCCCCGCTTGGGGCTCTGACCCGACGGTACGAGACGGCCGGCTGACGGTCACGACCGGCACCCGGACGGGCGCGTCCATCCAGGTTCGGGGACGGCCCGCCTACTTCATCTAGGAGGATCCGTGTTCGACGTTCGCCTGCGACTGATCAACGACGACGGCACTCCCGGGCGTGTGCTCGGTACCGTGCAGCACTCGTGGACCGGCGTGGGCGCACGTCAACTGCGGTTCACCGTCCCGGCGTCCGACAAGCTGGCAGCCCCGTTCCTCGTCGCGGTGGAGTACTCCACCGGCGGCGCGTACGTGCGCCCGCGGGACGACCTGTTCATCGTGGACGAGGACTCCGCGGACAGCATCGACCTGTCCGGGGCGGTGTCGTTCACGGCGCAGAACGTGTTCGGGTGGCTCGCCGCCCGGTACCCGCTGTGGTGGCGCCCGGGCGACACCGCCGACCTGCAGCGCACGTACACGGCCAAGACCTCGGGTGCCGTCCTGCTGGATCTGATCACCCACGCCAAGGCCGATCAAGGATGGGGACCGCGCGTCACGACCGCGTTCTCGGCTGCGCTCGACTCCGCCGGCAACGCCTGGGCCGAGACCGTCACCCAGTCGTGGCCGCTCTTCACCACGCCGCTGTCGCGAGTGGTCGATGGCCTCACCTCTCAGGGCTACTGCGAGGTGTGGGCCGAGGGCTTCACGCTTCACGCTGTGAACGCGGGCACCGGCGAGGACCGCACGGACACGGTGACGTTCGGCGGACCGGGCTTCAGCCGTGCCCCCGCGAAGCGCGTCTTCGACGAAGCGACCGCGATCGTCGTGCAGCACGACACCGGGTGGACGCACTTCGACAACCCAGGCGCCGAGACCCGCTTCGGGTCGCTGTTCAAGGTCATGTCACAGTCCGGTGCACCGGATCGTGCGGCGGCCGAGAAGTCTGCGCAGCCGGCTCTGGCTGAAGCTCGCGCGATGACCGAGGAACTGTCCTACGAATGGACGGTGGCCGGTAACCTCCCGCGCCCCTGGGTGGACTTCCAGATCGGCGACCTGACCACGGCGCGCACCCGGCAGGGGAAGAAGCTGCTCCGCGTCGTCGGCATGGACGTCACCAAGGACGCCAAGGGCACCATCACCGCCCGCGTGGTGGTGGGGTCGAAGATCCTCGACTTCGACGCGAAGCTCGCCAAGCGTGCAGCGTCGGTGTCGGTCGGGACGATCATCGGTGGTTCCGGCGCGACTCCGCCTCCGACACCCACGCCCGCCCAGTCCGCGCCAGTCCCGCCCGAGGGCCTGCATGTCGAGTCGAACACCGGCTCGTGGCGTGCTGACGGCACAGCCGTGTCCACCGTGCAGGTCGACTGGTTGGCGGTGACGCAGAACGTCGACGGCATGGGTGTGGACGTCGACGTGTACGAGCTCTGGGCGCGCCGCGCGTCCGAGGCTCCCGCGCTGGCTGTGCAGACCGCAGCGACGTCGGCCGTTGTCGACTCGTGGGAGCCTGGCGTCCCCGTGTACCTGACGGTGCGAGCACGCTCACGTGCCGGCGTCTGGTCGGGATTCTCCCCGGAGATCGCCGTCACGCCTGCCATCCCCGCATCAATCGTCCCGAAGGCACCCACGAACCTGCAGCTGGTGGTGAACATCGGCAGCTGGGGCGAGTCGGGCCGGGCGATCGGTGCTGTGTACGTCCAGTGGGACCGGGTCACCGAGTCGCTGGACGGTCAGCCGGTCACCATCGCCGAGTACGAGGCGCTGGATGTGAGCACGTACGAACGGCTGCAGGTCTTCGATATCGACCCCGCATCCGCCCCGTACGCGCTCGGCGTCTTCCCGTCGAAGAGCATGGCGCAGGTCGCCGTGCGAGCCCTCACCAACATGGGTGTCTGGTCGGACTTCGCCGTCCTGGACCCGCCCGTCGAGGTGGCATCTCCGACACTCTCGGTGATCTCTCCTTCAGCGCTGGTCACGTCGACCGGGCTGGGCGGGGCATCGGGCCGGTGGGATGGGAAGCTTGCCGGCGGCGTGGAAGCGTCCACGGTCCCCGGGTTCGCGTCGGTGCAGGTCGAGACCGCGACGGCCGCGGCCGGCCCGTGGTCCCCGGCAGGCGCACGCCTGGCCCGCGCGGGCACGGTCTCGGTGCAGTCGCAGACCGGCGCGACGGTGTTCTTCCGGGCCACGGCGTATGACACGCTCGGGCGGGCCATGGGCACGTCCACAGTGACGTCGGTGGTCGTGCAGGGCGTGAGCCTGAACGACATCCCAGGCCTCGAAGGTGACCTGGACGACATCCGGTTCACCGCCGACGGCAAGAACCGCGTCTACATGTCCGCGACGGAACCGGTCGGGGACACACCAACCGCGGTGAAGCGCCGCAACGCGGCTCTGAACCCGCAACAGGTAGCCGCCGGTTCGAGCGTTGAGGCGCAGGGCCGTTATTCCTGGGCCAAGACGACAACGACTGGGATCACAGGGCATCCGCTCGGGATCACGACGGCGTCGCGTGTAACGCTGACAGCGGCATCTCAGACCGGCGCTGGCCGTGGTTTCGACTGGTACGGCAACTCGGACATCGCCGCGCCGAGCGGTTCCGGAACGTGGCTCAGCGCACCGGCGGTGACTCCAGGGCAGACGTTCGAGATGAGCGCGTGGGCACGATCGAATCGCGCAGGCGTTCCCTTCACAATCGGAGTCCGCTTCTTCGACCACGTCGCGCTGACGTGGAAGAGCGCTGTCGTCTATGCCGCGTCCGTCGTCTCAACGGCGAACGGCTGGGCCGAATTGAAGCTGACCACCGTCGTGCCTGCTGGTGCGACCCGCGCTGTGATGCGCGGAGTCTCCAACCGTGACTCGGTGGCGTTCGTGCAGAACGACTGGATGGAACAGACCGGGATCATGATCGGCTCCGGCACCTACCTGGATGGTCGTACCGCTCCGAAGCCTGGCCTCGGGTACAAGTGGGAGGCCCTGCCGGATGCCTCCGCCTCAGTGGAGGTCGAGTCGGCGTTCTCGCCCGGTGACCTGTGGTTGCAGCTGGACCCGGCAGGCGAATCGATCATCTCGATCCTCGTCTGGAACGGGATCGCATGGGCGCCGCAGGTGCTCTACGCGGACAGCATCATCGCCGCGGAGTCGATCACCTCCCAGCTCGTCCGGGCTGGCGCGATCGAGGTGAACCACGTGTCGCCCTCGTTCGGGGACTCGCTGAACCTGCAGGGCAACGGCTCGATCAACCTACTGGCGGGTCGAGCGGATGCCGCGGCGGAACAGCTCACCTCTCAGCAGGCGGCGCTTGATCAGCAGTCGGCGCAGGTCGCGGCAGCTCAGGCGGCGGCGGATGCCGCGGCTTCTGGCGCGTCGGCGGCGGGCATCGCTGCAGCGGCGGCGCAAGCGCAGGCCGCGGCGGCTCAGGCCGGCGTGGACAACCTGTCACTGGCGGTGCAGATCACCCCGACGGATGTGCGGATCTCCCGCCCGGGCGCACCGGTCGCACTGCACCTGTCGAACGATCAGGCGTCGTTCCGCCGCAACGGTGTCGCGCAGACGTGGTGGGACGAGACGCAGATGATCGTGCCGAAGTTGAAAGCAAGTCAGGTGATCGTCGGACAGACGGTCATCACGGAGGGCGCCGGTCGCACGACCTGGCAGCGCCTCTGATCACACACGGAAGGGCCACTCCACGCGGGGTGGCCCTTCCTGCATGAACGGGGGCCCACGGTGACGGTCAGGCTGACATTCAACGAGACGGGCCCCATCACCCAGTTCCTGCTCGACGCCGACTACATCGGCATGTCGATCGACGGGAACTACTCGATCGTCGACGTCCGCATCCGGAACATCAACACCGGCAGCGGCACCACCTCCTGGTACGGCGGCGCAGGTACGCACGTCGGCTCGATCGACGGCGTCGGCGAGTTCGCCCGCTGGCAGGTGTCCTCGAACTTCCTGAACAAGGTCAACAGCAACGTCACCCGCTGGGACATCTACAAGCGGGTCTACATCCCGCACAACTCGGACGGCACACGCTCCCCAGCCGTGATCCGCATGTCCGTGGCGTACGGCAGCATCAACCACGGCGACGGCTACTCGATGGCTCTGCCGACCATCCCGCGCGCCACGACACCCAACTTCCCAGCCTCCTTCGATGCGGGCTCGTCGGTAACGATCAGCCTGCCGCGCGCATCGTCCACCTTCACCCACGATGTGAGCTTCCAGTTCGGTAGCCAGTCCGGCACGATCGCGACCGGCGCGGGTGTGACCGCCGCGTGGACGCCGCCGTTGTCGCTCCTGGCGGAGATCCCGAACAACGCCTCGGGCACGGGCACGGTGACGGTCGTCACCAAGAATGGCGCCACGGTCATCGGGACGAAGCAGAAGAACTTCACCCTCACCGCCCCGTCCACGGTGGTGCCGACGATCTCGGGCATCAACGTCTCCGACGACAACCCTGATGTCGCGTCCCTGGTCGGCGCTTTCGTGCAGGGCCAGTCTCGATTGAAGGCGACGGTCTTAGCGGCCGGCGTGTACGGGTCGACGATCTCCTCGAGCATGGTCACCGTGGACGGGCAGACCGTCCCGTCGGGGCAGTCGCTCCCGCTCCCGCAGTCCGGCACGCGCGTCGTCGCCGCGGCGGTCACCGACTCCCGCGGTCGCAGCGCGGCGACGTCCGGCAACGTCACGGTCCTGCCGTACGGCCTGCCGCAGATCACCGACTTCACCGTGCAGCGCGCGACCTCCGCGGGCGTCCCGTCATCCACGGGCACCTACCTGCTGATGACCTTGAACGCCGCCGTGACGTCGCTGGTAAACGGTGCCGAGAAGAACGCGATGACGGTCACCGTCGCCACCCGCCCGCGCGGCGGGTCGGCATGGACCGATCGCAACGTGATCACCCCGGGCCTGACCTACAACACGTCGGTGCTGGTCTCTGGCGGCGGCATCTTCGCCACGACCACCGCGTGGGACGTCCGCGTGACGGTGGCCGACAAGCTGCAGTCCGCGCAGGACTTCTACCTTGCGCCGACCGCGGGCGCGATCCTCGACGCGACGCCGACGAAGGTCGCGATCGGGAAGATGGTCGAGGACGCCGGGCCAGCCCTGCAGCTGCAGGGCCCGGCGCGCGTGTACGACGGCGACCTCGAAGCAGACATGGAGCTGCGGCACCGCGGCGGGTACGCCGTCGAACCGGTCGGCATCCTCGTCGCGTTCGCCGGCACGGCCGCCCCCGGCGGCTGGCTGCTGTGCGACGGTGCGGCCGTCAGCCGCACCACCTACGCGGCGCTGTTCGCGGTGATCGGCACCGCCTACGGGGCGGGCAACGGCTCGTCCACGTTCAACGTGCCCGACCTGCGAGGGCGCATCCCCGTCGGCCGCGACAGCGGGCAAACCGAGTTCGACGTGCTCGGCGAGACCGGCGGAGAGAAGGCGCACAAGCTGACGCCGGCCGAGATGCCGACTCACAGCCACGGAGCACCCTCCGGGTACTTCTACGTCGAGTCCAACATCGGGACGATGCGCCGCACGGCGACCGTCACTAACGCGGGCTCGTCCGGGGAAGACGGCGTCTGGCGCCAGCGCGTCGCAGAAACCAGCGGCGGTGGCGGTGGCGGCAGCCCGCTCGGAACTGCGAACACGGGCGGCGATGGCGTGCACAACAACCTGCAGCCGTACGTCGTCACCAATCACATCATCAAGGCCTTCTGAGAGGGGACATCGTGGCTACCACCACACAGCACATCAACGCTCGCACCGACCCGGACCTGCTCGCCCGGTTCGTCGCCGCCGCCGAGCAGGCCGACGTGCCGGATGCATCCGCATGGGTGCAGGCAAACATGGGCCGGCTGGTCTGCATCACGATCGACGGCACGCAGACCGTCTCCGACGTGCACGCCTACGCCGCCACCGCCCGTGAACAGTACGTCTCCGCGACGCCGCCCCGCCCCGGCGAGAACCTCGGCGCCGTCACCGACACGCACCTGGCCGTCGCGATCACCGCGCTCCGGCCCGCCCCCGAACCGGAAGCCTGACTCCACCCTGAGCCCCGCCATCGCGCGGGGCCTTCTCATACCCCGATGAAAGGAGGGCGTCATGAGCACGCCCGAAGTGAACGACACCGAGATCGAGGTGTTCGAGGACATCGCGGATGTTCCCGAGGCCGAGACGCAGACCGAGGAGGAGCTGTGACCAAGGGAACTGTGAGCGGCATCGCCGGCGCTGACCGGATGATGTCGTGGCGAACCTACGGGACGGGCCTGTGCCTGCAGGCGGTCGACCGTGCACTGCAGAAGCCGCTCTCCGACCGGCCCGGCTTCTACACGTACGCGCTGCGTGCGCTCGAGACCGTCCCCGCGGCGAACCGGCACTACGACCGCACGCCCCCGAAGGGCGCGATCGTGTTCTTCTCCGCCGGCCGCAACGGGTACGGGCACATCTGCATCAGTGTCGGCGGCGGGAACGTCGTCTCCACCGACATCCCCTCTTCCGGCCGCGTCGGTGTGACCAGCATCTCGGCGATCGAGAAGGCGTGGGGGCGGAAGTTCCTGTGCTGGACGAACTGGGTGATGGGCTACAACGTCACCACGGCGAAGCCTGCAGCGCCCGCAGGGGGCGCGACCAAGCACGTCACGGTGAACCGCCCGCTGAAGGACATTCAGCGGGTCGTCGGCACCACCCAGGACGGCATCTGGGGCCCTAAGACCGAGGCGGCGGTGAAGGCGTTCCAGTCCCGGCAGGGCCTCACCGCGGACGGCATCTGGGGCGCGAAGTCGGACGCCGCCGGGTTCCCGCCCGCGACGCCCGCCCCGGCTGGCTCCGCGCTGATCCGTGCCGTGCAGCAGAAGCTCAAGAGCAACTACCCGCTGTACGCCGGAAGCCTCGTCATCGACGGCATCCAGGGTCCGAAGACCACCGCCGCGATCAAGGAGTTCCAGCGACGCTCCGGTCTGACCGCCGACGGGATCGTCGGGCCGCGGACCCGCAAGGCGCTCGGCGTCTGATGCGCGGCACCAACATCCAGCACGGGCAGGCACGCCGACACCCGATCCCCCTCCGGGAGTGGATCGGGCTCGGCTTGCTCCTGGCCGTCGGCCTCTCGGCGCTCACGCTCATGTGCGCGCCGTCCTGGGGGTGGTGGTGATGGCCCCGCTTCGCAGGCTCTGGGAGTCGATCACCGAGCCTCGCCACATGAAGGTCACGTACGCGGCCATCTACGCACTCGTGCTGGCCACGGGGATCGCGACCCTGCTCGGCCCGCCGCGGTCGATCGAGGGTGAGCTCGGGTCGGTGCTCACGGTCATCTGGTCCGTGTTCCTGATCGTCGGCGGTACGGCCGGCGCTCTGACGGTGCTTCCGGGCTGGTGGTGGGCTGAACGCCTGTCGCTGATCCTCACCATGACGGGCATCACGATCTACGGGCTGGTCGTCCTGTCCCTGCACATCACGCAGGAGGGTTCCCGGCTCACGCAGCTGGGGATGATCCTGCTGGCCATGTCCGTGTTCGCAGTGCGGTGGATGCTGATCCGCCACTACAGCTTCGAACCACGTCGGGGGTGACGATGGAGGCCGCCCAGCTGATCACGATCATCCTGTCATCCAGCGTCGTCTCCGGGATCGTGCTCAAGCTCTTCGACCTCATCAAGGACGCGCGCGCCGGTCAGCTGCAGCAGCGTCGCGCCGAGGTCGACCGCGCTGAGACCGAGAAGGACAAGGCGCTCGCCCGCGCGGACGCCGCGGAAGCCGCGGAAGAGGCGCAGGCGCGCCGCACACGCATCGTCGAGGAGTCCCTCGCGGTGCACCGTCGACTCATCATCGACGCCCCCTGCCTCGGGCCCGGCACCCTGCCGGACTACCCGTCTCGAAAGGACTGACCTCCTTGGACATCAACACTGCTGTCGTCGTTGTCACGGTCGTGTTTCTGGGCTACGCCATCGCTCTCAGTATCGGCGTCAAGGTCCTCAAGGGCACGTTCGCGGAGCGCGTCCAGCGACAGGTGAAGTGTCGCCCAGAGCATGACCACGAGCACGCCGATGATGCCGAAGATGACGGCTCCCACCCATCCCGTGACGGGTCGTCCTAACCCGACGATCAGTAGCCCGGTCGCGAAGACCAAGAAGCAGAGCATCGCCGACGCGTATCGGACGACGTGCCCGAAGGTGACGAAACGATACCGCGCTGACCGCTCCGCCCGTCCGAAGTACATGCGCTCGAACAGCAGCATCAGAAGGAACACGGGCGCAACCTGTGCGAGCACGCTCGCGAACTCCACACTCACCGTCATGCGCATGAGCGTATCGACTCGTCCCGAAAGGACTGAACCCGATGGACATCACTCTCCCCACCATCCCCGCCGGCGTGCTCGTGCTGCTGGCCCTGCTCGCCCCGTACGTGCAGGCGCTCATCCAGCGTCCCTCGTGGTCGCCGGCCGTTAAGAAGGTCGCGGCCGTCGTGGTCGCGCTCGTCCTCACGGGTGTCGTGCTGGGCTTCTACTACGTGTACACGGGCGACACCGTCCCGGAGTGGCCGGTGCTCGCGCTGCTCGCGATCGTCGTCGCTCAGGCCTCCTACGCCATGGTCACTAAGAACACCGCCACCGCACTCGAACTGCGCACTTCACCTGATGTCGTGATGACGCAGGACGAGGATGGGACGTGGCGTGATCCTGCCATTCGTGCCCGCGTCCTCGCAGACTTCGCGAAGCTGGACCCCGACGAGCAGAACACCACGATGCAGAACGCGATCGCAGTCACCTCCCGATGAAGATCCACGAGACGGGGAACGTCTCCCCGTCCCACCATTTCTGGTGTCCAGGATGCGGCATCGCGCACGGCATCGACAGCAATTGGTCGTTCAACGGTGACCTCGAGTGCCCGACGATCTCGCCGAGCGTGCTCGCCACCGGACGGCAATGGGTGCTCGACGATCCGAGCGCGGAACTGGTGTTCGAGCATGTGCCTGGCCTGCCGGGTGTGCGCCGCGATGCGCGCCCGGGGCACTTCGCCGAGACGGTGTGCCACTCGTTCGTTACGGACGGCCGCATCCAGTTCCTCGCAGACTCCACCCATCACCTCGCCGGCGAGACGGTTGACCTGCCCGACTGGCCCCACGAATAGCGAACCGCCCCACTCTCCTTCGGGAGGGTGGGGCGGTTTCGTCGTTTATGAGTCGTCAGCGCTTCCGTGGGACGTTCGCGAGCACGTCGGCTGCCTCTTCTTCGGACAGGAGCCAGGGCTTGTGCTTCTGATGGTCCGGGTAGGTCGCCCGGAGGTAGTCGCGAACGACCTTCCCAGGACGCGCTTCGTCGTCATATCCGAGGAGATGCGCAAGCTGGATTGGCGTGTAGGTCGCGCCTACCGGTCGAAGCCCGTACTTGATGATTCCGCTGGGCTTTCCGTCTCGACCAATACGGTATTGGCGGGGTACTCCGCATGCCTCCGCGAAGGTGTGAATGTCGAAGTTCGGATCGTTCTCCTGCAGCGCCTGACCTGCAACCCACATGACGTTCAGCCGGATGTACTCGCCCTCCTCTGGGGAAAGTTGCCGGGACGTTGTACGGTCGAAATTGCGATCGTGGCGCGCGCCATCGATGCGGTACGGCGCATCGGTCCAGTCCTGTGCGCTGATCTCGTTGGCGAGTGCCTGAGCGATCGTGCTGAGGTTCTTCATTTGACTTCTACTTCCTGTGATGGGTTGCGTCGTCCTGTGACGCGTGAGCTCTCGCCCCTACAGCGAGAACCGCCATTCTACAGAGCGGGACGGACAGTGCGTTATGCCCGGATCACGGAGAGGAGTTGGTGCCCGTCCGGCACCTTCGCACGGACGGCGTCGATGTCCGCCGCCTCTATCGCGGTCGTCGCGCCGTAGCGGGCGAGTCGTCGCGTCGTGATGGAGTCGATCTCCCACCCGTCGACGGCCGCGGCGTTCAGCGCGGCCACGATCTCGTCGTGCGTCCCCTCGACGTCGAGGATGCGGGTTTCGACGGGGCGAATCTGACCGGTGAGCATGGCTCTCAGGCTACTGCGGGTGCAGACATCGCGGACGCGCAGGCACTGGGGGATGCTCGGGACCCCCGTCCCGTTCGAATGCCCGGGCGCCAGACCGAGAAGGGAACAGATCTGGCGCGGTTCGATTCTAGAGCCAGGGGACGTTCACGGGAGAGGTATGCCCTGTATCTTTCCCGGTCGCGGGGGCGTAGTGTCCAAATGAGGCACGACGCCAGCAGTGGGGCTATCGTCGGGCGTCTCGTTGTCGGGGTTTCACCGCTGCAGGGGGCTGGGGCTGTACGCGGTGGGGCTTCGCATCGCCGTGCGGTGACTCGAAGCAAGGATCGACCACCCGAACGGACCTCGGGCCGAGAAGATCAGGCCGCGGGGGCGATCACGGACGGGTCGCCGGCGTCCACCGTGCGGGAGTTGTTCACCTTCCGGTCGACGACGTACTGGCGGATGCCGGAGGCGACGTCGGCGGATGCCGCGTCGAGGAGCGTCAGCATCCCGTCGCGGTCGCCGCGGTCGAGCTTGACCGGTTCCAGCCACGCGGCCATGGCGTCTTCGGTGAGGAACGCGGGCATGCGGTCGTGCACTTCGCCGCCGGCGTCCCTGGCTTCGCGGGTGACGACGACCATGCAGCGCGACCGCTCACCGTTAGGGAGCTCCATCGACCAGGTGAGCCCGGCCGCGGCGAGCAGCCCGTCGCCGTGGAGGAAATGCGGGGTCTTGTCGCCCTTCTCGCCCGTCCACTCGAAGTAGCCGCGCATCGGGACCACGCACCGTGCGGCGGTGAACGCCGGCAGCCAGAACCCGCTGTCCAGCTTCTCCATCCGGGCGTTGATGATCGGCGCGCCCTTGGGGCGGTTCGCGGGCTTCTGCCAGTCCCACCGCACCAGCTCAAGGATGCGACCCTCGCCCCGGTCCCGGACGATCACAGCATCATCGGTCGGGGCGATCGAGTACGACCCGTGGAAGTCCTTCCACCAGTCCTCAGGCTTCCCGCCGTCGGCGACGAACTGCTGGATGAGTTCGTCGGTCTTGGCGTCCATCGCGAATCGTCCGCACATGATCGCGACCCTACTCCTCTAGCCCGAGCCAGTACCGGGTCTGCGGGGTGCTCGCCGGGTCACGCCATGCCTGCAGGATCTTCGCGCATCGGTCCTCGAATCGGGTGTCCAGTTCGAGGCTGATCGTCTTCCCGCCGACGAACACGAACGCGTGGAAGAACATGCTCGTGGACCGGCCGATTCGCTCTTGCTCGATCCTGCCGATCTTCTTCCCGCCGTACAGCACATCCCACTTCGGGAGGCGCCGAGGGTCGACCGGGATCGGCTCGGTGGTCAGCAGCGGGTCCATGGACGGGACGCTACGCTCGGGCACCGACAACACCAAAGCCCCCGCCAAGCGGGGGCTTTGTGTTGCTGAGATCAGCGCTCGTCGTTCGGTCGGAACCCGATGCGCTTCAGTGTTCGCTTGTGCGCTGCTTCGTCCTCTTCGGCACGAACAGCTTCAACGAGCTGAATGATCTCGAGGAAACGTGCTTCGTCATCTTCGGTGTACCGGTCACGTGCCATCAGCTTCCTCCTGTTCTATTGCGTCCCCAAAGTCCATAGTGCCCCATCGTGGTAAGAATCGGCTGATCATCGACGCTCATCTCATGAAACTTCCGCCGCCTTTGCGTAGAGCTTCGCTGCGGCCTCCAGATGACTTTGATGAAGCTCCGTCAGGCCGTTCTTCTTGCTGCTGTTGATCGAGAGCATACCGATGACCTTGTGGCTGCTGTTGAAGACAGGGACTGAGATGAACGAACGGTAGTCGCGGGTTCGCTTCTCTAGCGAGAACTGCTTCTGCCACTTGCGACTCTTCACATCGGGGCAGAACGTGATGTGACCTGCGACCACCCGGTCAATCGTGCATCGCTCTTCGATCGCCGAAGGGGTCTGCTTGGTGGTCCTCTTGAAGCTCTTGCGCGCGTCGCGCGAGGCGCGGTTCACTCGGTCCAGTCCGTGCGGCATCACCCGATACACGTTTACGTCGCAGATCGCCTCCTTGTCTCGGACTAGCATCCGACACTGAAGGGATAGCTCAGTGGCCAGGTTCTCGAGCGCCTCGCCGACCACCGGCTTCTTGACCGCTATCACCTGTTCGGCGAGGGGGATGATCGTCGAACGCATCACCGTGAGTAGGTCCGATTCGGTTCTCTGAGTGCGCAGCTCTTGAGATACGGCCATGTACACGCCACTGAACACTGAAGCGATCGCAGCGACCGTGATAGCCGTGATGGTCCAGAACCCGCCGATCACCGTGTCCGCAGCTACCCACAGCGTTCCGAAGAGCGCCAAGGCGATCGCGCCCAGCAGCGAAATGAGGATAGGCCAGTACCTATCAGCAAGCGCCCCTAGAACCTGAAACACAGATACAAGCTACCGGTACGCAGACGGAGTCCTCGGCACATCCGCCTGTTTGATCGTTCTGTGCGCCTGTCGGTAGCTCACCCACCGTGGATGGATGGCCCGTCGAACTCCGGCGGCGGCTCCACATCCTGAGCCTGCTGGACGTGACCGCAATGCGGGCACTCCCACCCGCCCGGCACGTCGCGCATGAGGACGCCATCCTCCGGGCATCGCGGCTGCGCACCCCAGTCGAGATCGTCGTCCATCCCGACAGCGTATGTCGGTGGCCAGCGACAGGGTAGGAGTTATGCCTGAATCCGTCATCCTCTCCTTCGAAGCGCAATGGCCACGTCACACTGGATCGAAGGAAGAAGCGATCCGCGACGAGCTCGGCATCACCCCGGCACGCTTCTATGTCCTTCTCGGGCGTGCAGCGCGATCGATCAATGGGATGGCCGCCGATCCCATCACAGCACGGAGAGTCCGAGAACGCCCGCGTCAGCACTTCACATCGCGCCAGCCGGTTGGAGTGAGATCATGAGCCCCACGCGAGAAGAATGTCTGATCAAGCTCGCCGACTTCCTGCTCGAGAAGGCGTACGAGATGGTCGCCGATGGCAGGCTCCCGCATGATGCGTCTGAGAGCGACGACCCCACGATTCCCGATCCTCCATAACGATTGTGGGCATCCGCATTCTCCCGACTGGCAACACGTCGAAGCACAGCGCTACTGTCCAAACATGAACGCTACTTCCCGGGCTGTCATACCCGTCACGCTCTCACTCCTCGTCGGTCTCACCGCTTGCTCAGCGCCCACGCCTCACCAGGAGGCGGCTCCGAAAGCGACAGCAGCAAGCCATCCGTCAGCAACGCCCACGGAAGCAGCGCCCGCCGCGGGCACGCGTGAGAACCCGATCCCCGTTGACACGCTCACTGAGTATGACCCGGCATCGCAATGGCGCTTCTCGGTTGGTGCCACCGACGGGGACGCTAATGCGGAAATCACGAAGGACGACGAATACGTTGACATTCCCGAAGGGAAGGTCTTCGTCGCGGCACCGTTCTATGTTCAGGTCAAGGACACCGGAAGCGCGGACGGGGCCGAACCGGGCCTCAGCCTCATCATCGAATATGTCACCTCGACTGGGAACTCATTCCCAACCGATGGTGTTGACTGCTACGGCGAAGGGCACCTGTATGGCGTTGGGAAGATGTTTCCCGGAGCTGAGGCACGAGCAACTATCTGCGCAGCCGTCCCAACCGATGGCGTGATCGGTGGGACGTGGCGTGTGACGTCGGCGTCGAAGCAGGACACCTATATCTTCCTGGACGGCGCGAACTGAGCCGAGTGCGTGGATCATGCGCGGATTAGACACGAGTCACGAGGGTCACCAGCACCCAGCCGGGCACATCCCCGGTCTCGTCCTCGGCGAGCGTCCTGCCTGCGGAGAACCATCTCCTGAGTGTCGTCATGTCTGCTCCTCGTTCGTGTCCGTCTCGTGTGGGTCGTTGCATGTGTGTGGTGGTGTGGCTCAGCCAAGGCCGAGCCGGAGGATGAAGAGGCCGGGGTAGATCGCGAAGAGAACGCTCAGCGGCAGGATCAGGAAGACCAGCGGCAGGAGCATCAGGATCTCCTTGTGCCCGGCCTGCTCGATGAGCACGCGCTTGGCCTCATCTCTCGCATCCGCAGCCTGGGAGTGCAGCACGGCCGCCAACGGCGCCCCGTGCTCGAGCGCCGCGATGATCTGGTCGACCGCGCGCGTGAGTCCGGGCAGCTGCAGCCGGGTGGCGGTCTCGCCCAGCGCGTCGGCCAGTGGTGAACCGGTGTGCACAGCCAGAACGGCATGCCGCAGCTCCTCGGTGAGCTCGCCGGTGCCGATCCCGGACACACGCCGCAGCGCATCCAGCAGCGACTCCCCCGCGGAGAGGCACAGCGCGAGGAACTCCAGGGTAGTGGGCAGTTCGTCCGCCAGCCGTGCCCGACGCGATTTCGCTCGTGCGGTGAGCTGCATGTCGTACGCGACCGCGACGCCGGCCGCGGAGAGCAGCGGCAGCAGCACGGCGGGTGGCGTCATCCGGCCGGCGACGGCGATCAGCACCACCAGCAGGGCGCCGGCGACGAGCCCGGCCACTCCCCACGCCAGCTGACGTCCGCGGAAGACCGCAGGGCTGAGTGAGGAACCGGCCTGCGCGAGGCGGAGCGCCAGCGCGTCCCCGCCGCCCAGCATCCGCTCGAAAGCCGACTTCACACGCTCCCACACCGTGCGGCCGTGCACTGGCAGCATCCCGACGCGCGGCAGGATGCCCGAGGGCATCGCCTCGTCGGGAACCACGTCGCGCAGGTACGGCGCGATGCGGCGGTCGAGTGGCAGGGCACCCCAGCGTGGCAGCGCCGACAGCACGCCGAGCACGCCCAGCGCGAAGGCGCCGCCCAGCAGCACGGCGAGCGCGAGGTCGGTCACGGCACTCACCCGAACCACCTCTCCGGCTCCGCGAGACGGCCGATGCGCAGCATGATCCGGTAGGCGACGAGCGACACCGCGGCGCCCACGACGATGACGATCACGCCCTCCGCGCTGGCGTATGCCTCCCGCCCCTCGGGGCGGGACACCAGCAGCCCGAGGATCACCCAGGGGGCGACCGCGCCGAGCACCGCGGCTCCGCGGATCCAGGACTGCCGCGCCTCCACCTCACCTCGCAGCGCGGCATCCGCCCGCACCGACGAGGAGAGAGCCCGCAGCACCCCGGTCAGCTCGGTGCCACCCACCTGCCTGGCCATCCGCAACGTCTCGATGATGCGGTCGGCGATGGGATCGGCGAGCGTCGCCTTCAGCCGATCCAGGCTGGTCTCGAAGCGCCCGGTCGCGCGCAGATCGCGGGCGAAGACCGCGAACGCGGGACGCACGGCCGAGGGCGCGGAGTTGGCGAGACTCGCCACGGCGTCGGGCAGCGAGAGTCCGACGCGGATCGCAGCCACCAGCAGATCGCAGACGTCCGGCCACAGCTGGCGGCGCGCCTTGCGCAGACGAAGACGGCGGCCGCGCAGATAAAGGACAGGAGCGGAAGCGGCCGCGAGCCCGGCCAGGAGCGCGAG